>OFGA01001058.1_pt1 | contig 20256 bp, 19 predicted proteins | sample 1521471 | NCBI WGS metagenome assembly OFGA01 (sample SAMEA3504086, study PRJEB24116) | mouse gut metagenome | biome: mouse gut; feature: mouse-associated habitat; material: faeces | place: Denmark | collected 2011
ATTTTTGCCCCAGAAAAAACACGTCCCTTACAATCTGTTTTACCATGCTTCCTTTTCCTCCCTCAAATCCACAGTTACTGCATCTTTTGAAGCTACTCCTGTATCCTGCCTGCAACCGCGTCAGGTTCTCTGGCAGTATTTCCGCCTTCTCTCCTCTTGCAATCCCTTCAATCCCATATCGCTGGAATCGCATTAGCATAAAATATTTATAACATTCTGCTCAGTTTCTATTATAGGATTCCTTTATTCAAAATGCAACCAGATTACTATTTCTAGTATATTTGATGAAAAAATTAGGGAGAAATTTGAGAAAGCCTTCCAATCAGTTCTTCCTGTCATATTCATTTTATGTTATAATTTGTAACAGATTTTTCTTTTCCTTATTTTGCTCTTATAATGTTTCATAACATGAGGAAAAGGATATGAATTAAAGTAGTCTGGAAAGATCGCTTTAAAGGCATCTGGCGATTAAGAAGGGAAACTATGGAAATAAAAGTTGTAACAAATAATGATAAAGAATTTGTAATGAGTATTGATAGACATGTTGATGATACAGGATATGCCAATCGGGTATATACAAAATCCGGTTACATTATATGGGAAGACAGCCAACCCATTGGAATAATCGTACATTGTATCTTATGGGAGCATATTCCATTTATGAATTTTATATTTATCAAAGAGGATTATCGTAGTAAAGGATTTGCAAAGCAGGCTATCATTCGTTGGGAAAATGAAATGAAAAATCAAGGCTACAAAATGACTTTGATTTCAACACAGGCTGATGAAGGTGCACAACATTTATATCGAAAACTAGGATATATAGATTGTGGAGGACTCGTATTTCATAATACGCCCTTCGACCAACCTATGGAAATATTCTTTAGAAAAGTTTTGTAGAATACAATTTGCCACCGTCAAGAACCACTCTACGGTCTGCAAAGTATTTAGTAATTATACACAAAATCAAACACTGGTCTGCCTGTGACAGACCGTTTATCGTGTCAGTCCTGCGAAGTACGATTCTGTCGTAATCCGGCACAGACCCAGTAAACAGATTCCCCTTCTTATCATCCTTATCAACATAGGGGTCTGCCCCCTGAATACTAAATTAAACGGAGAATCCAATTCCATCAGCAATCAAGAGTTAATATGTAAAGGGTGGTTTCTGCCATCTAATACATATGACTGCGGCTCATTTGTGGTAAATTGAAAAGCAGTTGTAAGAAAGGAGTCAAAAAGCCTTATAACCGCTGGAAATCAACACAAAAGGAGCTGAATTTTATGAAAACTATCTTTGAAGAAATGGGCGGTACATACCGTCAAGTGGGCGATTATTTCATTCCCAACATTACTTTGCCGGATGACGGCGAATAGGCGAATATCAGATAGGCAAATACGGGCGTATGCGCCGCAGCTATCTGAAAGAGTACCGTAAAATCCTCTACAACAACTATGTGCTGGAGGGAACGCTGTTCAAGCATTTAGCTGAAATCGATCAAGCCTGCAACGAGCGCATTGAAAACATCGTTTCCGCTATGGCAAAGCAGGAAGGCGTAACTGAAGCACTCAAAGCGGCTGATAAAATAGAATGGGTGCGCCGTATGAACAGTATCCGTAACCGTGCGGAAGAAATCGTTCTGCACGAATTGGTATATGATCTGTAAACCTGATACAAAAGCCCCACACTTCTGACAATAAAATCGGAAGCGTGGGGTTTCCTGATTTATTTTGTTTGTTTGCTGTTTTCTTCGATATTTGCCACAAGACGGTCGAAATCACTCTGATATGTTCTGTCCTGCAAAACACGGAATTTTTCAAATTCACTTTCTGCAAACGCCTTTGCGATGGCAGCGGTCACTTTGCCTTTGTCATGTAAAATATCTTCTTCGTTGAACTGGAGGAACGCATCCAAACGATTAACCCAATCCTGCATATACATGATATTTCCCCGCCGTGCCTGTCTTTCGGCATAGTCCAGATACATTGTCACGATCTCATTCAGATTTATCATTTCTTCTTCGTTCAAGTAGTTTTTGGCGATTGAAACATCCGACTTGCGAATACGCCCCTGCGGAGCATTTTTCCAAGTTGTCAAGCCCATGTTTGGTTTTGTGCTATCGGCTCGTCCATAAACAATCTCAGCCGCCGTATGATGAGTGACAGCGTAATGAAGCTTATTCTGTACTGTGGCAAAAAACTCTTTTGTAACAGGACTGTTCACATCATAGTCAGCACTGCACTGGGAGTAAATGTCCGTGATTTTTTGATAAAAACGGCGTTCGCTGGAGCGAATATCACGAATACGCTCCAACTGTTCCTCAAAATAGTCCTTACCAAAGAGGTTTTCTGGTTCTCGCAGTCGTGCATCGTCCATCACATAGCCTTTAATAATAAATTCTTTTAATACTCGATTTGCCCAAATGCGGAACATCGTAGCCTTTTTAGAATTAACACGGTATCCGACAGCAATAATGGCATCCAGATTGTAATAGCTTGTATTGTACCGCTTGCCGTCTGCCGCAGTTGTTTCCATTTTGGAAACAACTGCTTCTTCCTGCAATTCGCCGGATTCAAAAATATTTTTCAAATGTTTTGAAATAGCCGCCTTTTGCACTTCAAATAATTCTGCCATCTTTGCCTGCGTCAGCCACAAGTTTTCCTGATATAAAAGGATTTCAACCCGAACTTCACCATTATCGGTTTTATAAAACAGGATTTCCCTTGTTTCATAAGGAGTCAGCCCATATTCTTCGTTCATATCTATTCCCTTCCTATTCTTCACTTTTGTTTCTCGCTCTGCTTTTGTAAACATTATGCTTATTCTTGCACTGAGGGCTGCAAAACACAGCACTTGGTCTGCTTGCGACAAAGGCTTTGGTACAATGCCTGCAAAGCTTAATCGGGTTTTCGCTGTCTGTCAGCATAAAACTGAACATCATCTGTACGCCCAGCAGCAGGGAATGAAAATCCCAAACGATGGTCGGCTTATCCAAAAGAGCTATATGATAGGTTGGAGCGATGCCGCCAAAAGCTGCCATGCTCTGCTGCATCATCTGCCGGGTTTCATCGTTCAGTGTATCATAATCCTCATAATAAAGAAAACTGTTGATATAGGTAAACGCCCAGTCAATGAACTGCTGTTTCATCCATTCATATCGCTCCGCATATTCCCGCTGAAAGCTCATGTTGACAGCCATCGGCTTGTCTGTCATGGTCAAAGCCAATGCCATCATAACACGGTCATTCTGGATGTTCCACATGGATTCGATACCACGCTTGATCACATCCAATTTGTCGAATGGAAAGAACAGTGCCAGATATTTTTCAGTGGACATAGTTTCTTCTTTGATGAAGTGATTTTTCGGCAGGTACACCGCCTCATATTCCATAAAGTTTGGTGTGGTAGGTAGCGCAGTCATCAGTCCAAACAAGCCGTATTTCACCGCAAATTGCTGGATAGCCTTCTGAATTTCGGCATCCGGCTTTTTGCTCATACCCATGCGTCCTATATTGATGGCATCCAATACAATTTTCTGATACTCTGCCAGTGGATCATAAATACTCGGTTGCGCCGTCTTGGTGGGCGTGAGATACAGAGTTCCGTCCTCTGCCGCCCTCCATTCATATTCACTATATCGCACCCAGTTAGAACTGGTGCGTTCAAAAAGGTTCTTCATATACAAAACCCTCCGTCATGTATTGTAATCCAAATAACTTCAATTCATATTACCAATTATACGATTTCTTTTCTTCAGAATCAATCTCCGTCATATTTTCTTCCAAAAAATCTTTTTCCAATAAGGTCATTGGCTGCTGCTTTTCTGCCTTATCCAAAAGTGCAGGAAGCAGCTTTTTTCGTATCTTTTTGAGCATTGTACCACGCACCTTGCGGATGTTCCGGTCGCTTTGATTCCGTATTTTAGCGATCCTTGTTGAGCTAAACAGCTGGACAGCGCAAAGAAAGAGCAGCTCCTTGTGCTCCGCATTCAATTCCCAGAGGATTTTGGATAGGTATTCTTCTGTTACAAGTTCATGGATGTCGTAAGGACAGTAGAAAATGGCGTCAATGAAATCTCCCTTTCGGAGCTGCTTTTCCAGTACATCGTTCAGCGTATCTGGGAAAAAGAGTTCATTTGCAGATGCACCATAGTCAAGCGGAACATCATCACCGCTGCGGCTGAGTTCATGATAGCGTTCCCTACGCTCACGATTAGCGTCCAGCCTGTTCCACCATGCAATCACATTTTCAAAATCCCGCTGTGTTCTGGCGGAATCCTCCAATCGTGCAAGGGCTTCTGCCCGCAGTTCTCGTTTGAGCTTCTTACGCTCCGGTTCTTCCTCGTCAGTACCATCCTCAAAGGGATGTTCCTCGGCGTCGGCTTCCAGTTCTTCGATGAGCTGTTCTTCTTTTGCGATCTGCCACATGGCTTGTTCGGATAATTCGGTTTCTTCGGTATCTGTATCATTGTCAGCAAGAACAACTTGGTTCTTCCGCTTCCTTCGCTTCTTTTCGGGAAGATCGTCAGCGTCTTCTTCCTCATCGTCCCAAAGGGCATTTTCATCTTCTTCGTCATCGACTATGTAATCGGAATCGTCCGTTTCATATTCATCTTCATAGTCAGTATCTTCTTCATAAAAGCCGTCAAGTTTATATCGTTCGGGATCGTCGAACACCGCAGACACCTCCCTTCAAAAATATTTTTGAAAATTTCTTGGATTCTCCGTAAAAACAGTTCCGCTAAGTACCCTGTATTTCTCCTATAAGTGAGGAGGTAATCTATTTTGTCTGTTATTAGATTACTTTCGACACTAAATGAAAGGAGGAAACCGCCTATGTCAAACAATTATCGTGAGCTGACGGGCAGGGAGAAGCAGCGGATCAAAAAGCTGGTTACTTCTCTCTGTGCCAACTACGACAAAGAGTACGGCTGCCTGCCATTGGACTGTGACTGTCCAATGTTGGGTATCTGCTTTACCAACAGCGCACTATGCAGATATTTCCGCAAGTCTGTCCTGCCGGAAGATGCAGGGTTGGAAGCCGTATTCACGCAAACACCGACCACTCATTGCAAACAATGCGGCAAGCTGTTTCCAACGGACGGAAAACGGGTGTACTGCTCACAGCACTGCGCCGAAGAAGCTCGCCGTAAGCAGACCGCAGCAAGGGTGCGTAAGTACCGAGAAAAACAACAACAGATGTAACGCTTTTGCCCTCGGAAAGCCTTGTGCCGCAAGGCTTTTTTGAGGGCATTTCTGCATTAGCAGGGTGTTAATACCTTTTGCTCAATTTTAACCATGCAAATGGTTACATCATGCCGGAACTAAACCTATTATACGAAAAAACAATGAACATTTCAACACGGAGGTAACTGCCTATGGCAAAAAACGAGAACAGTAATTTTTCTTATATGACTCGCCGCATTGGCGGCACCACCTATAAAGTTAAAGTAGTATTCAGCGATACAGAGAAAGAAACAATGGAGGATAAAATTTTACGGATGATTCGCAATGAAACGGTTACAACTGGCGGAACTTGTGGTATAATAGATTCACCACAAATGAGCCGACAGTCTGAAAGGAGCGCATCATGAGCGTAAAACAGACTGAAGGAAAAATCACAGCTTTATATGAAAGGCTGTCCCGTGATGATGACCAGACTGGTGATAGCAACAGTATTGTCAATCAGAAAAAATACCTTGAAAGCTATGCCCATCAGAAAGGTTATACGAACTGTCAGCACTATACCGATGACGGTTGGAGTGGAGGGAATTTTGAGCGTCCCGCTTGGAAACAGCTTATTGCAGACATTGAAGCAGGCAAAGTTGCTCATGTCATTGTAAAAGATATGAGCAGGGCGGGGCGTGATTATCTGCAAACAGGCTTTTACACGGAGGTATTCTTCCGTCAGCATCATGTTCACTTTGTGGCGATTGCCAACAGCGTGGACAGCGACGATCAGAACAGCAATGAGTTTGCCCCGTTCCTCAACATTATGAACGAGTGGTATCTTCGTGATTTGAGCCGCAAGCAGAAAACAGCGATCCATGTGAAAGGCGAATCCGGCAAGCCTACCACCAACTGTGCCATTTATGGCTACAAGAAAATGCCGGGAGATAAGTACAGTTGGTATATCGACGAGGAAGCCGCTGCGGTTGTCCGCCGTATTTTCCGGCTGACCATCGAAGGAAACGGTCCCTATGACATCGCCCGTATCCTCTATGACGATAAGGTGGAAACTCCTGCGGTCTACGCCGCAAAGCAGGGGCGTGGCGTTTGGAAAAGCAAAGAGGAATTTCCCAACCCTTATAACTGGAGTGGTTATATCGTTGGGCAGATTCTCTCCAAGCCCGAATATATGGGGCATACGGTCAACTTCCGTTCTCACAAGCAGTCCTACAAGGACAAAAATCCGGTTATGAATCCGCAGGAGGACTGGCTGATCTTTGAGAACACCCACGAAGCGATTGTAGATAAGGAAATGTGGGAACTTGCACAGAAACTGCGAAAGACACCGAGACGCCACGATACACTTGGCGAAGCCAATCCGCTGACTGGACTTCTGTTCTGTGCTGACTGCGGAGCAAAAATGACCAATCACCGTTCCAAAGGCGGTACGGAGAACAATCCCTATCCCTCTGATTTTTACGATTGCTCCACCTACACGCTGGCACATCAAAAGCGCACTCATGCTTGCAGCGGTCACTATATTCGGACAAAAGCGGTCAGAGAGCTTGTTTTGGAAACCATCCGAACAGCCAGCACCTTTGCCAGCGCCAATCAGGATGAGTTTATGAAAAAGGTGCGTTCTGCTTCTCAAATCAGACAGGCGGAAGTCGCAAAGGATACCAAACGCAAGTTGAACAAAGACCGTAGGCGTATTGCCGAGCTTGATACCATTATCAAAAAGCTCTACGAATCTTTTGCTATTGGGCGCATTACCGATGAACGCTTTGATACTCTGCTTGCAGAATACGAAGCGGAGCAGAAAACTCTTGTCACATCTGTATCGGATGCGGAATTGCATCTGTCTTCTTTTGAGGAAGATACTGACCGTGCGGCGCAGTTCCTTTCACTGGCAAAGAAGTACACCGATTTTTTCGAACTGACTACTCCAATGATCAATGAGTTTATTGAAAAAATCATTGTCCACGCCCCGGAAAAGATTGACGGGGATCGGGTGCAGGAGGTTGAGATTTATCTGAAATTTATCGGACGGTTTGAACTGCCCGAACCGGAGCTGACACCGGAGGAGATCAAGCGGCAGGAACAGCTTCGCAGACACCGCATCAAGAGCCGGGAACGCTACCAAAAAATCAAGGCTGGTGAACACGCAGTTGGTCAGCCATTTAAGCTAATCTGTAAATGCTGCGGTGAAGAATTTGAATCCAAGCGGTCAAATACTCTGTTTTGCAGTCCGAAGTGCCGTACTAAATTTTATCGGCAGGAAGCGGCGGAAAATCGAAAGCGGGAATGTGTCTGTGAGAACTGCGGAAAAACTTTTACCGCTACACGGAAAGATGTAAAATACTGCTGTGATGATTGCAGAGCAAATGCAAACCGCAGGATGCAGAAAGAACGCAATGCTGCGAAGCAAATAAAAAAGAAAGAACCTGTATTGCTTGATACCCCGCCTGTTAAAGAAAACGGGCAAAAACAGAAAACAGCATAATAAATGACGCTGAAGGCGACTTGTGAGAATAAAATCTCATGAGCCGCCTTCCTTGCGTTTTCAGCCGGATACGGCAGAAAGGAATAAAATTTATGACAGAAAATGAAAAGAAGCTTTTGCAGGCGAAGCACAGATTGGAAGAAGCCGAGATGCGTGACCGGCAGAAAGAGCGAAAAGCACGGACACGGCGGCTGATTCAGGAAGGTGCGATTTTAGAGAAAGCATTACCGCAGACAACACAGATGACTTTGGAACAGTTGGAGGATTTTTTGTGCGAAGTATTCAAACCAATCCGATGATTTTTATGAGCGACCGGCTATCGGTCGCTTTTTCTTTTTCCCGAAGGGCGCACTTACTCACCACCTGCAAAGCAGGCGGTGGTATCCCTCCCGTTGGTCGGGCTCGTGCGCTCTTCACAAAGCGTCTTTCAGCCGCTTTTCCAGAGGGGGCAGGCAATGTCGCAAGCGAACATTCCCTGTGCAGTCGGCTCTATATTTTGCAATATCAGCAAAACGATGAGGTGGCATATTGCCACCCCATCCCGCCGCCTGCCTGCGAAAACCTGCCACTGGCAGCTTTTACGCAGTTATGGGTATCGCATTTTCGGCGACACCCATTTTCTCTTTTCAAAAGAGAAACAGAAAGAAAGGACGGTGAAAACAAATGGCAATCTATCATCTGGAAGCAAAAGTAGTCAGCCGTGGTACAGGAAGAAGCGCTGTTGCAGCTTCCGCTTATCTGAGTTGTTCTAAAATCCTCAATGATTATGATGGGGTGCAGCATGACTACACCCGCAAGAAAGGACTGGTCTGGCAGGAAGTATTCCTACCAGAGTTCGCTCCGTCAGAATGGAAAGAACGGGGCGTGCTTTGGAACGCCGTAGAAGAAAATGAAAAGACAAAAGACAGTCGCCTTGCCCGTGAATTTGTGGTTGCTCTGCCGATTGAGTTGAGCGAAGCACAGTGGGAAAAGCTACTGTCCGATTTTATTTCTGGCACCTTTGTAGCTGATGGGATGTGTGCAGATGTGGCAATTCACGATCCATACCCTCCCGGTCACAATCCCCACGCTCATATCATGCTGACAGTGCGCCCGTTAGATGAAAAAGGGAACTGGCAATATAAGACGCAGAAAGAATATCTCTGTGTGAAAAATGGAGAGGAACAAGGTTTTACTGCGGATGAGTTTAAGATAGCACAGACAGAGGGATGGGAAAAGCAATACCAGTATAAGGTCGGTCGCAAGAAGGTATATCTGCCACCCTCCGAAGCGGAGAATCACGGCTATGAACGAGCCAGCAAGCATCCGAAAAGCACCAAGTTCGGCAGACAGAATCCCATTGCCGAGCGTTGGAATAGCGAAGAACAACTTGTTTTATGGAGAGCAGCATGGGCTGATGTGACGAATCGCCATTTGGAGACTGCCGGACACGAAGAACGCATCGACCATCGCAGTCATGCAGATCGGGGCTTGACCGAGCAGCCCACCATTCACGAGGGTGTGGTTGCAAGAGCATTGGAGAAAAAGGGTATTGTTTCTGACCGCTGTGAGTTGAATCGTCAGATTAAGGCAGACAATGCGTTGCTCCGTGAGCTGAAAGCAACAGTCAAGAAGCTGATGCAGGCAGTTAAAGCATCTGTTCCTGCGCTTGCGGAAGCAGTGGAGTCCTTACGGGCGAACATGGTTGTTTTCCGCTATCAAATCCGCTATGCCGGTTTTGGAAAACACAAATTATCGGAAAGTCTGAATGTGTTGAAGCCCGATCTGGAGCGATATGCCTTACTGGTACAGCAGATTAAAAATAAGACTAAAGAACGGAAAACGCTGCTTGCAGAAAAGAAAGCGACACCATTTTATCAGTTTGTTGCTCATAATGATTTGGCAAAAAAGATTGCCGAACTGACAGAAGACTTGGAAGAACTGAAATCCGAAAAGACGATGCTCCTCAGTTCATTTGATTGCAGTGAGGATACTGGAATCGCCGAAGTCAAAAAGAGTGTTGCGGCTATGGAGGAAAATTTGAAGCGGCTGACAAAGCAGGAAGAAAAATATGCTGCCGAGTTGGAGGATGCCTTAAAGCAGTTCTCAGAATTAAGGGAGCAGGCAAAAAATGTGGATTCGGCAGAACTCTTAGAACAACGGGTTGCCCTGCAATCAGATAAAATTCAAGCTGCCACTTCCAAGATTAAAGCGGTATACGGAGAAAAATTTGATCCGCTTATCCTGTTTGACAGCAAGCGGGATGTGGCTGAAATGTTAGGTGAAGAAGCCAAGATACAATCAATCCGTGAGCATTTGCAGAAAAAACAGGAGCAAACAGCAGAGCGTAAAAAAACTTCAACGAAACACGAGCAGGAACGGTAAAATCCCGTTCCCGCCCGCTGATTTTTACAGAAGATCATTTAATAAGTTCATGCACTTGACTTTCTGTTGGAGATTTGCGCTGCCATAGACATTTAGCGTAAAGGACACATTCTTATGTCCCAAAATCTCGGAGAGAGATTTGATGTCAAACTCCGGTATTTCGATTGCCCGTACCGCAAATGTATGCCTGATCTCGTGGAACTTCACCCTTTGCAGCCCATTTCGTTTCAAAAAACGGGAAAAGAACTGCCGGTAGGTGCGAGGTTCTGTTGGCTTCGTCTTACCAGTCAAGAAGTAATGGTTGGGGTTTTCTGTATAGAACTTCTTGATAATGTTCATCAGCAATGACGGTACAGGAATTGTTCGAGCTGATGTCTTGGTCTTCGGTGGTCCTATGTGTAGATAGGACTCTCCTTTTTTCTTGTCATAAATGCGTTGGACGGTTTTGTTGATGCTGATAGTTTTATCCGTCAGCGAGATGTCTTTCATTTGCAAGCCGCAGAGTTCTCCGATCCGTACACCGGTAAACAGTGCGATGAGTATGCCAGCGGTCTTCCTGTTCAGGTTCATGTAGATGCACTGAATCAGAGCTTGCTCTTGATCCTTAGACAGAGAGACCACCTTTTTTATGCCTAACTCTTTAGGGTACTCAATCAAGTCCCAGTTGAGCAACGGTATTGCTCTCTCTTTGTAGGCATATTCCATAGCAAGACGCAACACAAGAATCACATCTCGTATGGTCTTTACAGTGAGACCGCCAGACTTATCCAGCCGTCCGGACTCGTAGAGATACGATATGTAGCTCTGAATGTCCTGTTCGGTGATGCTGCCAATCTTCCGTTTGCCGAAGTGCGGTATTAAATGATTTTCGGCTATCAGCGTGAAGCTGGCATGGGTTGACGGTGTGATCATTGGCTTCTTTTGATTTAACCAAGTGTTCAACAGCGTCTTGAATTGTGTATTGTTAGTCATATTGACCACCTCCACGGATATTATCTGATGGAGGAATAATCAGGGCATTATAAACCTCAAGTAACGGTCTCGAAAAGCGTCCCAAGCTTCGCTTTCCGAGCTTTGATGAACCGTGGAAATCAGCACTCCTTTCGGACTATTTTTCCAAAAATATCAAGAAAAATGCTGATGGTGCAATAACCAATGTGATCTGCAATTCAGCAAAACAGGGGCTTATTCCGCAGCGTGACTATTTTGATAAGTACATCGCAAACAGCGATAATACAGATGGGTACTATATCATCGAGACAAATGATTTTGTTTATAATCCCCGGAAATCTACCGATGCGCCCTACGGTCCCATAAGCAGTTATAAATATCCAGAAGCAGGAATAGTGTCCCCACTGTACCTGTGTTTCCGAGCAAAGCAGGAGATCAATCCTCTGTATTTTGAATGGTACTTCCGTTCGTCGGCATGGCATCGGTATATCTATATGTCCGGTGACAGCGGTGCAAGGCATGATAGGGTGAGTATCAAGGATGAAACTTTTTTTGCAATGCCCATAAATATCCCCTCAGCACAGGAACAGGATAGAATTGCGTTATTCCTTAATGCCATAGAGCAAAGGATTGAAAAACAGCGTTCTTTGGTTGAAGCCCTCAAGAAGTATAAAAGAGGACTCCTTACCTATGCTTTTGAGGAAATGACCTTATCTGACGATGCAGACTCAACAACTTATCTCTTCTCAGAAATCGCTCAGCGAAGAAAGGAAAAGTACAATCCTGACTGCAATGTCGAATATCCCTGTATCGAGCTGGAACACATTGAGCAAGGAACCGGCAGATTGCTTGGTAGCGTGTCATCTAAGACACAGAGCAGCATTAAAACAGTGGCAAAAAACGGAGATGTCCTCTTTGGCAAACTTCGTCCTTATCTAAGGAAATTTGCGTTTGCGGAGCAGGATATTGTTTGCTCATCGGAAATATGGGCATTTGTCCCTTCAAAATATGTTATTCCGAAATACCTCTATTATCTTGTCCAGACAGAGCATTTTCTTAGGGTTGCGAATATAAGCTCCGGCACAAAGATGCCAAGAGCAGAATGGGCTAACATAGAAAAAGAGCCTTTTGACATACCTTACATTCCGAACCAAGAGAAAGTCGTTTCAATTCTTGAGGCGGTAGACAAGAAAATCTCCGTATCTGGCGATAGTCTAAGAATGCTCTTGAACTTTAGAGATGGATTGTTGCAACAGCTCTTTATATAAAAAGCTGCTGCATAAGACCGTTCCGCAGTCCAATCAATTTATTTAACTCTTCTTGAGCTTTGGCAAGCTTGTCATGAACTCGTGAAAGAAAAGCAGCGATTTGAGTCTGCTCTTCAATATCACTTGGGAGTATATGAACTGTATCAAAAAAACCGTCAGTAGGAACATTAAGCAAGCCGTGATTTCTCGCCCCTTCTGCACAGATTTCGTTTATTGCCCTATGCCACTGAGATGACTCAAAATACCATTTCGCATAGTCACTCAGCACAACATCTTCCTTTATAGCAAAGCAAAGATAAAGGGTAGATACAGCTCCTTCATCATACAGCTCAAGTCTTTTGATAGAGCCGAACGGGTAATCATTTGAGGTGCTTCTATTATAAGCGTATTCACCTTTACGAAGTAGATAGTACCCACTCATATCTGAGCTTGCAACAACTTTTGAAAAGAAATTCCTCTGATCAATTAACCCATATTGTGCAGAAATGGTCAGCGGAATATCTGTTGCCCCATTATTTTTCCTTGTAATTCGTGTTGCAAAATCGCCAAGCTTAAAAGCAGTCCAATCAGATTGTCTTGCTTTTGGAATGAGACGAAGTTTGCGAGAAAAAACAGCTTCAAAGACACCTCTTTTATACTTCTGACTAAGTACGCAAAAAAGCTATACGAAAGACGAAAATCCCTTGCAATAGCGGAAATTCTCTGCTACTGCAAGGGATTTTGCTTTAAGTTCTTGCTACTATTCAGTTGGAAAATAGACCTCAAGTAACGGTCTCGAAAAGCGTCCCAAGCTTCGCTTTCCGGGCTTCGACGAGCCGTGGAAAGAAAACGAACTGTCACACTATCTTGTTGAAAACACAGAGCGTAATAGAGGCTTGGCGTTTGGAAAGGAAGATGTTCTTTCTGTTTCTGGTGAATACGGCGTTATAAATCAAATAGCTTTTCAAGGGAGGTCATTTGCTGGTGAGAGTGTGGCTGATTACCATGTTGTTGAAACAGATGACATCGTATACACAAAGAGTCCACTCAAGGCTAATCCCTATGGTATTATAAAGGTCAATAAAGGTATTCCTGGTATTGTATCTACTCTTTATGCTGTGTATCATCCTCTTAATACCGTTGCTCCACGGTTTGTTGATTTGTATTTTGCCAATGATCTCCGATTAAATAAGTTTCTCAAGCCTTTGGTTAATATTGGCGCAAAACATGATATGAAGGTGAACAACTCATTTGTTCTAACAGGAACAGTGGTATTTCCTTCTATTGGCGAACAGCAGAAACTTGTGGACTTTTTCGCAAAACTTGACCGTCGCATTGAAGCTCAAAGAAAAATAGTAGACACCCTCAAGAAGTATAAAAGAGGTGTCATGCAGAGGATATTCCGCAATATGTCTGTGGTCTTGCCATCAGGCTTTGAAACAGTGAAACTATCTGCAATTTTCAAGAAGGTTTCTCGAAGAAATAACAAGAGCGAAATCAAAAATGTCATTACAAACTCCGCAGAGTATGGCTTGATTCCACAACGGGACTTCTTCGACAAAGATATAGCGGTTGATGGAAACACATCAAATTATTATGTTATTGAGCAAGGTGACTTTGTTTATAATCCGAGAAAGTCTAACACAGCTCCTTACGGTCCTTTCAACCGATATGAGCGAGAAGAAAGAGGCATCATTTCTCCATTATATACCTGTCTGGTGTTACAAGCAGATATAGAGCCATCCTACCTTGCATGGTATTTTAAGAGTGATGCTTGGTATCGGTATATTTACGATAACGGATCGCAAGGTGTTCGGCATGATAGAGTTTCAATGACGGATGATCTCTTGATGGGAATACCGGTTATTATTCCCTCAAAAGAGGCACAGCTAAAAATAGCTAAGCTCCTTGACTGCTTGGAAAGTCGATTTCAAACTGAACTTTCTCAGTATGAATCTCTAAAATCTATTCGAGTGGCATTATTGCAGCAGCTCTTTATATAAAGAGTTGCTGCAAAAAAGCCTTTTTTAGTTCCACCAATGTAGTCAAGCACATCTCCGCATTTTGGATTTTTACATCAAATGAAGAAAGCATTTTTGAAATTTGTTTTCTTGCCGTTTCGGGAGGAAGAGGCAACTTGCATTCATTAAGGATTCCTTTGGTTATCTGATTGATTGTTGCTGTACCCGTGTCCTTAAAAACTTGAGAAAAAAACATTTGGCTATTTAAGTAATGAAAGATATAAGTATCATTTAGCTTGCTACGAATTATCATCATAAATGCGCCCCATGTTGTCATAGCCATATTGTTTGGAATTAGTGCAGTTTTTCCAACAAGCTTTTTGCTGCCATTTCGTACACACATAATTACATCATTACATTTTACTTGTAAGCTCTCATCCACTTTCTTGTCTACATAGACGCAGTCATCAAAAGACAGCACTCCATTTTGAATGTTGGATGACCTTAAAACAAGATACCCCGCAACTGAAACATCACTTGGACTATATGTAAGCCCCTGTAAAAAATCAGCAACTTCGGATAAATAGACTGTCGGGTATATATTTCCATTGATATTTGAAAAAACCTTGTTAAGCAATCCTCTTTTATACTTCTTGAGCTGTTCGACAAGCGTTACTTGTGCTGCGATTCTTTTGTCGAGGGTAACGAGCATAGAGGCTACTTTTTCCTGCTCTGCAACTTCCGGTAAATAAACCTTGATTGTTTCTATTTGCGGATATTTCAAGTTCCATGTATCGGAGGTCATCCCCTGTGAGTTCTTTCTGAACTCGTTGATCAGTTTATAGTTCTTGAAAAGAGCTGCGAAATACTCATTACAGATAGAGACCTTTGCCGTGAGAACAGTGTAGGCAGGGCTGACGATACCGTCATAAGAAGACACGCCATTCGCTCCTTGCCACATCCTCATCGAGTTATAGACCATATCTCCCTTGCGGACAACCTTGTAGTTGCTTTTATCTTCGCTTGAGTTGTCTTTCCCCTCAATTTCGGAACGCTGCATAACTCCATCATTCATTGTAACAGAAAGCAGCTCCATATCAGCCGCCTCACGCTCACTACGCTCGGCGTATATGTCCCCGATGCGATGTAATATATACGGCTTATCAAAGCTCGGAAAGCGAAGCTTGGGACGCTTTTCGAGACCGTTACTTGAGGATACATTTTCCATAATTACTTGCCCTCCACTTCAAACGGGAAATCAAGTCCCAGTTCGTCAAAAAACGGTTTCAGCTCTGCATCAATGTTCTTGATTTCACTTTGCAGTTTGCGGATCTCCGCAGCTACTTCGTTCAGGTCAATTTCTTCTTCCGGCTCAAATGTATCAACATATCGGGGAATATTGAGGTTGAAACCGTTCTCTTCAATTTCCTGCATGGTAGCAACATGAGCATACTTGTCTACATCCTCACGACGCTCATAAGTCTTGACGATCTTATCAATGTCGCACTCACGGAGAATATTCTGGTTCTTGCCAGCTTCAAAATCATTGGAAGCATCAATGAACAGAATGTTGTCGGAATTGCCGTTGCGCTCTCTCTTGAGAACAAGGACACACACCGGAATACCTGTGCCGAAGAAGAGATTGGCAGGGAGACCGATCACGGCATCCAGCACATTCAACTTCTGAATGAGATGCTTGCGAATTACTTCCTCGGCAGCTCCACGGAACAGAACGCCATGCGGCAGCAGCACAACAGCTCGTCCGTCTTCGTCCATGTGATGTACCATGTGCTGCACAAAAGCAAAGTCTGCTTTGCTCTTCGGGGCAAGCTTACCATATTCGTTAAAACGGGGGTCTTCCATGAAACTCAGATCGCCAGACCACTTTGCAGAATACGGAGGATTGGCAACCTGAACACGGAACTTCATGTCACCGAAGTAGTCATGTTCCAAAGTGTCACCGTTGTAGATATTGAAATTGCGGTAAGGAATGCCACGAAGGATCATATTCATTCGGGCAAGGTTGTAGGTGGTGGAAGTAAGCTCCTGACCATAGTAGTTGCGCACATTTGCATAGTTTTTGAGACGCAGCAAAAGAGAGCCGGAGCCACAAGTGGGATCGGCTGCGTCCTTGACATCCGTTAGTCCCAGACAAGCCAGACGGCACAGCAGCTCGGCAGGACCTGAAGGAGTGTAGAACTCGCCAGCCTTCTTACCGGCTGTTGCAGCGAATTGACCGATCAGATACTCATAGGCATTGCCAAGAACATCAATCTTTGTGTCTTCTACTCCGAAGTTGATTTCGTCCAGAGAGGCAATGATTTTTGCCATGACAGCACTTCTGTCTTTGACGGTATGCCCCAGTTTAGTAGAGTCGAGTTGCATATCAGAGAACAGCCCGTCAAAGTCCTCTTGAGAATCATTGCCAAGTGTAGACTCCATAAGGGCATTGATTGCTTTTTGCAAAAACTCAATGTCAAAAGAACGGTTTTCAACCATCTTGACCATCTTGCGGAACAGGAATTGCGGTTCAATGATAAAGCCCAGATCACGCAGAGCCTCTTCTACAACGGCTTCCTTGTATTCCTCATCAGCCCATGCGTCTTCATAGCTGATGCCATCGTCTTTTAGAAGATTCGCCATGTACTTCTCTGTACGGTCAGACAGATAGTAGTAGAAAATCATGCCCAAGATGTAGTTCTTAAACTCATACGCCTCCATATTACCCCGAAGTGCGTTTGCCATCGCCCAAAGCTTATTGCAAAGCTCTTTCTGGTGCGCCTGAATACTGTTGTCCATTTTACATTCTCCTTATTGAAATTTTTCGGTGTGCTGCCGGATAAAGTCTACAATTCTGTTCACCAGAGAGCGTTTTTTCAGCAGCGGCATTGGTTTTTCGATACGGTCACGAATATTACCGGCATCCATCGTGCCGGAAAACTCATATTCTGAAATGAAGTCGGTCAGCATAGTTGGATCAATTTCTTCTGTCTGAGCAAAGGCGACAATTTCTTCACGCTTTGCCTCATTTTCAAAGTCATTGTAGGCAGCGTCGATCTCATCTGCACTTTCCAGCCCCACAACAACACGATCCAAAAAGGCTTGCAGAATCTCCACCTTGCGGAGCAACTGGGGATTATCGGTTCTTCCCAGTTCTTCCTTGATGTGCTTAATATCATAATCCTTCTGTTTGGCATCATCGAAGTGAATGTTGCGGATAAGGTTCATGATATAAGCAACATTGATTCGGTCACTTTCCATTAGCTCAATACAGAAATCCACATCGTTCAGGACGGAAACAACTTCACGATCTTTCTTTTGCTTTGCGTAAAGCATCAGATACTTGCTCTTATAGTCCTGATATTCCTGCTCACTCATGATGAGAGAGTCATGGTCGAAGCTGAACTCAATGAAGGTTTGAAGTGATTGCAAATACTTGGTCAGCTCACGGAATGTCTCAACGAAAAGCTTCTGGTCATCCTCGTTCTGCATGGTGTCAATATCCGCTGGAGTCTTCGCTATTTCTTTCAAACGAGTAACCATTTCATTGTACTTCTCAACGAAATAGGGATAGTCGGGAACAACAATACCAGAAGTATCATGGCTCTGAGAAAATAGGGTAAGAGCGTCATCTGTCCTCTTTTTCAGATTACGGTAGCAGATGATAATACCAAAAGGTTTCGTTTCCTTTTCAACACGGTTGGTTCGTGAATAGGCTTGCAGTAGGTCGTGATATTTCAAATCCTTGTCCACATAAAGAACGGATAACTGCTTGCTGTCAAAGCCGGTCAGGAACATATTTACTACAAGAAGGATGTCAAGGGACTTGGTTTTCTTGCCCTTTACACGGTCTGAAATATCCTTGTGATAGGCTGAGAAGGTGTCCGTCGAGAAATTGGTGCTGTACATCTCGTTATAGTCTTTGATGATCCGTTCCAGAGCGTCCCGACTATGCTCATCTTTACCTTCTGCTTCTTCGTTCTGTCCATAGGAGAAGATACCGCTGATATTCAGGTCATGATTGATCTTCTTGAAGATGTCATAGTATTTGACCAGAGCTTCAATCGAAGAGACAGCAAAGATGGCTGTGTACTGACCATTTCTTGTCTTCGCTTTATGGTTTTGTACAATGTGGTTTGCGATCATCGACATCCGTTCCTCGGACATATAGAGTTCGCCTATATCAATTCCATCTGCCATTGTAGGATCATCCCAGTCGAAATTGCCCTCCATAGTCTTGATATATTCGATATGGAAGCCGAGAACATTGTTATCAAAGATTGCGTCTTTGATAAGATAGTTATGTACGCATTCCCCGAAGAGCATTTCTGTGGTCTGTGTGACCTTTCCTTCCGTCTTTCCATTGACCTCAAAACGAGGCGTGCCGGTAAAGCCGAAGAACTGTGCTTTCTGGAAGTGCCGCACGATGTCCTTGTGCATATCTCCGAACTGACTGCGGTGACACTCGTCGATGATGAAGACAACCTTCTCATCCTTGTAGGTATCCATAATTTTAGCATACTGAGGACGCTTCACGGCGTTCGCCATTTTCTGCATTGTTGTAACGATAAGCTGCCGGTTTTTGTCTTGCATCTGCTTTACAAGAACATCAGTTCGGTCAGTGGCATCAACAGAGCCGTTTTCAAACTTGTTGAACTCTTCTGTGGTTTGGGAGTCCAAGTCCTTCCGGTCTACAAGGAAGATGACCTTTTTGATATTGGGATTGGCTGCGAGGATTTGTGCCGTCTTAAAAGATGTCAGCGTTTTTCCTGCGCCGGTTGTATGCCAAACATAGGCATTGCGATTGGTGAGGGTGGCTTGCCGGACAAGAGCCTCTACCGCATACACCTGATAGGGACGCATCACCATGAGCAACTTGTCTGTGTCATTCAAGATGGTGTATCTCGTCAGCATCTTGATGATATGGTCTCTGGCAAGGAAGGAGATAGAGAACTCTTTCAGGTTGGTGATACGCACATTGTTGAAGTCCGTCCAGAAGAAGGCAAGGCTGTGAAGCATATCTCTGTCGGAGTTAGCAAAGTATTTTGTATCAACGCCATTGGACACAACGAAAAGCTGAATGAAGTGGTACAGTCCATTGTAGGAATGCTTTTTATAGCGCATTACTTGGTTGACAGCTTCTCGAATATCTATGCCACGCCGCTTCAACTCCACTTGAATGAGAGGAAGTCCATTGACAAGGATCGTCACATCATAACGATTGACATACTTCCCAACAACGGTTGTCTGGTTTGTTACTTGAAAGATATTCTTTGTGTGGTCGGCATCGAAGAAGGAGAGGTACACTTTCGTTCCGTCCTCACGCTCCAGCACGAACTTATCTCGGAGTATTTTTGCACTCTGGAAAACAGATTTTCCAAGCATGATGTTGAATACACGCTCCCATTCTTTGTCTGTTAAAGGATGGTCGAGCTTTGCCGCATTGAAGGCTGCAAATTGTATTTTGAAATTTTCGAGTAGTGCATCATAATCAGGAATAGACACAGGATTGTATCCCTGTTTATTTAGTTGCTCTATAAATTGCTGTTCAAGAGCTGCTTCGCTTTGGTATGACATATCTTCAACTCCTATACTTGAGGATTCTTTTACAAAACAGATTGCTTTTTAAGAAAGCCCATTTTTATTTTCAAACTTATTCGTCAACAAATTCCATGATGTCATCTATTGTGCAATTCAATGCCATGCAGATTTTTCCTAAAACATCCGTGGTTACATTGTCGCCGTGATTTAATTTATTGATAGTATAATGACTAATTCCAGCAGCTTTTTCTAAATCTCTTTTTTTCATATCTTGATCAATTAGCATTTTCCAGAGTTTTTTATAGCTTACTTTCATTCCTACGCCTCCATTCAAGGAAAATCATAACTACCCACAGTATAGCACTATTAGGATAAAAACTCAAATATTGTGTTTGCTATCGCTGTAATATAATTTGAAAAAATAGCTGTATTTCTAAAGAGAAAACACCCTTGACAAATCTCATCTCAAAGGTCCATTTTAACCAAATATGCAGCAGAACGAGGCTTTACTAACATCCGT
>OFGA01001061.1_pt1 | contig 20209 bp, 17 predicted proteins | sample 1521471 | NCBI WGS metagenome assembly OFGA01 (sample SAMEA3504086, study PRJEB24116) | mouse gut metagenome | biome: mouse gut; feature: mouse-associated habitat; material: faeces | place: Denmark | collected 2011
AATTCAGCAAAATGTATTTCCTCATCTTTGGTTATCAGTGATAAATCTTTTAATATCTTGATATATGCAGTTTTTGTTGCCCGAATACTATTAATATTCGCCTGCTGATTAATAATTTCATTTAGCAAATTATCAGAATCTGTATATTGTTCATTAACATCTAATGAAGATTTGAGAATATTATTTCTAAATCTATCACTTATATCTGATATTTGAGAATAAATTTTCCTACAATTAGAGATTATTTAAGTCATCCTAAACGTCATTATTTTGCTAAATCTTTATTAATGGGTTCCTCAAAAGAGTCATCAACATAAATTGCTCTATTTCTTCGATAAAAAAACATATTATCTTCATTATCAAAATCATATACTACGGATGAACGGTTTAAAGGGAGATAAACATAGTTGAAAATCCTTTTAATTTCCATCAAAAATTCATACCTATTAAAATAATACCTAATCTTTTCAAAATCCCTATCTTTACCTCTGCTTTCCTTTAATATCTCTACATTTCTTTCAATTACATTTTCTTGCTCATTAAATTTTGTCCGAAGTTGATTATCTTCTCGCACTATAACTATTTTTTGTACTTTTTTCGCATCTACCGACTCTTTCTTAACCGCATAATAACATTTCTGCTGCGGCTGCCGTTCACACATATATCGAAAAAAATGATAACCATTGTCCCTTGCTTCGTAAGGTTCTTCACAAATCAACCATGTTCCCTGGTACCTTTCTCTATAAAACGGTTTCAAAATCAAAGCAGTTATCATCGGAAATACGGAAAAGTAATCTTTTATTTTTACATCTTTTATTTTATTTATTAAATAATGAAAACTAATCATCTGCACTTTTCCCTCGCAAACTTCCGGAATACCCATCCTCGTACCTGATTGGGCATCAGCACTTGAACTGTGAAGCGCTTACATATGTTTTCAGCAAATACGATGCCGCAAATCATCCTTCTCTTAAGCATATATCTCTGCAGATAAAGCTCGCTTTCAAAATATTTCCTGCCGCCACGCCGCTTATACATATCTGTTCCCACACGTACATTTACCAGTACCGTTCCTGTGTTCGCCATCTTACATCCCTGCCAGGCCATACGTATCCACAGGAAGTAGTCCTCATTCCAATAGAGATTCCGGTAACCGCCGGCTTTTAAAACCGCTGATTTTCTGTACATGACCGTCATATGGTTAAAGGGGCATCTTTTTTTCATGTATTCTTTTATTTCCGCATCCGTAGCAGGCACCCTTCTTTTTCCTATTTTGTTCTGTATATCGCCTGTGAATTCTTCGATATCCCCTCCGACAATATCTATATCCGGATTCTCCGCCATAATCTGTAACTGAGTTTCAAAGCGCGTCAGGACTGCAATATCATCGCTGTCCATCCTGGCAATCATCTCATTGCTGCATTGCTCCACAGCAATTTTTAAAGCATTGCCAAGTCCCTGGTTTTGGGCAAGCCTCACTTCCCTGAATAATATTCCCTGTAAGTAACAGCTTTCCCTATATTCATGGATAACCTGCACAATAGGCTCAGGAATCGGCCCGTCAACCACCAAAACAATCTCGTCCGGTTTGACCGTCTGATTGACAACGCTGTCCAACGCCTGGGCAAACCAATTTGCCTTATCCTTTCCGTATACGGACATGGCCACAGAAAAAGGCGGATATTCCTGACGCCTTATTTTCCTTTCCTGCTTAGCGCCATCGTCCATGTGTTCTGCTGCCAAGGCATTATACATCCTTCTTGCCTCCAACTGTTTTCTGTCATACTCATTCTTACTGACCTTTCCCCTGCGCAGCAGATAATCTCCAAAGTCCTCCGCTGTCGCCATATCTCCATTGGTAATCCCCTCGTGCTTCACAAAGGATTTTAAAACGGTCTGCCAGATGAGCTCTAAGTCCCCCAAAAAGGTTATTTTTTTTATGTATTTCAAATCCCACTCCAGTTTTTCTTCCCAATCTATATTGTTACGGCCATTCACCTGGGCTAAGCCGCTTAATCCAGGACGGACCGTATGTCTTAACCTCTGTTCTTCTGTCATAAACACCATATCGCGGATAAGCTGAGGGCGCGGACCCAAAATCGACATATCTCCCTTAAGGATATTAAAGACCTCCGGTAACTCGTCTAGGCTGGTGCTGCTCAGCCATTTCCCAAAAGATGTCATTCTCGCTTCATCCGGCAGTAATTCGCCGTTTTCATCCCTCTCATCCGTCATAGAACGGAATTTGTACATCTTAAATATCCGTTCACTTTTAGTCTCAGAATCCATCATCCCCGGACGAAGCTGTATAAACAAAACAGGCGAACCTAACTTCATCCGCACCAAAACTGCCACAATCCCATACAGCCAACTAAAACAAAATAGGGCAAGACAGGAACATACGATATCGAAGCCACGCTTTACATACTTTTCATAAAGACCTTGTTTTTTCTGTGTGTACTTGTCCATAACTGACGCCTCATTCAAAACAAGCCCTGATTACTTCGATAATCCGATTCTGTTCTTCCTCCGTCATCTTTACATGGCTTGGAAGGCACAGTCCCCGATTGAAAATATCCATTCCAACATCCAAACTGCTGCTTCCCAAACAGGAACCCTCCCTGCCGATAAACTCGTTTCTCCTGTAGATTGGCTGCATATGCATCGGTTTCCAGATTGGCCGCCCTTCCGCACGGATGAAGCCCATTGCTTCGAGAATTTCCGTAGGACAACTCTTGCCATGCTCTGGTACATAACAACTATCCCGTTCTCCCCGTACCTGCCTGCACATGGCTTCCGGTTTAATGAGCATACATGACAGCCAAAAGTTCGGCTCACTGTTCTTTTCGTCATATGGATTCATGGATACAGGCAGCCCTTCAAGCCCCTTTTTATATCTTTCATAAATCCTCTTTTTCAATACAATATGTTCTTCAAGATATGGAAACTGCCCTCTTAACACTCCGGCAACTACATTGCTCATGCGGTAGTTATATCCTAATTCCTCGTGCTGATACCAAGGCGCATCTTCTCTGCTCTGTGTACTCCATTTCTTTACCTTCCTGCTTGCCTCAAAAGAATTTGTCACCAGCATACCGCCGGCTGTGCCTGTTATGATTTTGTTTCCGTTGGCTGACAGACACCCTGCCATCCCCAAAGACCCCGTTTGCCTTCCCCGATATACCGCGCCGAAAGACTCTGCCGCATCTTCTATCATAACCGCGCCGTTTTTGTCGCAGACAGCTTTTATTTCATCCATCTTTGCAGGCGTCCCATAAAGATGGGCTATCACAACAATTTTTACCTCCGGATAAAGCTTGAAAGCTTTTGCCAATGCCTCAGGGTCCATATTCCAGGTCTCATACTCTGTATCAATGAAAACAGGGATTCCTCCTTCGTAGACAATGGGATTGCATGAGGCGTCAAAAGTACAGTCACTGCAAAAAACTTTTTTCTGGAACAGGGCGCCAAATCCGATCTTCGGCTTTCCATAGACGGCCTCTCCAGCCAGCTTCAAGGCCATGTGTAGTGCGGCTGTCCCGGCAGACAAGCCAACGCAATACTTTACTCCAATCTTCCCTGCCGTAAGCCGTTCCACTTCTTCGATATTCTTTCCTGCCGTGGTCATCCAGTTTGTTTCATAAGCCTCTGTCATATAGGTTTGTTCCGGCCCGTGCATAAACGGCTTTGCAAGCCATACTTTTTCCTCAAACGGCCTATAATTCTTATTTACAAACATAATGCTTTTCTCTCCCTTTTACCCACAAAAATAAGAAGGCCATACCTTCTCAGTTTGCTTCCCTGTCTTCTTTTAGTTTTATCCCTAGGTAAATCTTCCTCTTCTCCCCTAAAAACTCCTGTTCCACACAGACATAACGTTTCCGAAGCCTCTGCCTGACTACATGTCTTAGATACACTCCCACAGCGCCGTCTGCACTCACAATCGTCCCTTCTTCATCCACCTCAACCAAAGACCGCCGAACGATATGCTCTTGATTCTGTACATTTTTTAAAAATATTTCTTCTTCCTTTGACACGCAAAAAAATGTATCTTCTTCATCACTCAGCAGCTTTGTAAGCTTCGGAACCCGTTTTAACTCCAAATACATCTGCCTGGGGCTGTCTGTCACTACAAAAATATATGCCGGAAACAAGGGACGTAAGAATGTCTCATATCCTTTTTCCGTCTTTCTGGCACATTCTCTATTCATACAAAAACATTCTTTATAATGCTTTTTGGAAATCATTTTCTCAATTAATCCTACCAGTTTTTCTTCATCCCCTGTTCGGGTCTGAATTACATACCACATTTCATCACCTCTTTACAGGTTTTTCTTATAAAAATGTATACCCAAAGGGCATCCCGTAATCCATGCCCCTAGCGGGGCGGGCGGACTGCGTCCATTAAGGTATACTTTTTCGTAACGATTTCTATGGAAAATTTTTTAGACATATGCTACAAAAAATAGAGATTAAGTTTATTGACTTTTTGTCGATAATATATTAGAATGGTTGAGAATTTATTTTAAATGTACCATTACGAAAAAGTATACTTTTTCGTAATCTCTTTTACTTCTTAAGTAAACCTGGGTTCCCGGACTGCCTTTCTTACTTTAAGCACCATAGACGACGCCGCAGGAATTCCTCCATAAGCGTATGATCTATGCTCCTCTACCTCCCCGCAGATATCGGTTCATTTTATATCAGGTCATGAAAAAGCCCTGAAACAAACCTGCCCCAGAGCTTTCATATTTTTTCATTTAATTTATTTTTTTCCAACATTACCTTGCACCGCTTTTTTTATAACATGCAAAGCTGTATTTCAGAATATTCTTTGCTCCATCGTCCTCTAGGTAACATTTCCGACAACAGTTTCAAACTGCTGCCAATCATACCCTCATTTACATTTTTATCCTGGAGGATGATTTCATTGTAGTTTCCTCCGGTATATTTAGTTTGCCCCAATCAATACTTCACTCCCCCGAAAAGCAAATCCGTACCTGCGTATCCGCTCTTTTGCAATCCCCTTAGCAACTAAAACCGCCTCATACTTTTGAGCTTCAATCTGCTTTAAGGCCGCTTCTACCGTATCTGACAAAGATTCTTCATATCTATTATTCTGTACTTTAAATTCCAGAATCATTGCGTCGTCATTTTGCTGTTTTGGCTCCATCATAACATCATACCGTCCAAAACCGCTCTCCCTGTTGGAAGTAATGATATATCTATCAGCAAGCTCTACCATAAGTCCCAACACAAATCCATGGTAGAATCTCTCCGGTTCCTTTTTTGATGGATTTTTGCCCGTATCAAAATAACTAAACATAGCCTGTGTAACTTCATTCATATAATCATTCATTGCATCTATATCACCCAGAAGCAGCGCTTTAATAAAAGCATTATAATTTGACAGATTTCCAGCAAACCACCCATGTATCATTCCGCCAAACATCAGCCTTACTTCAAGATTTGTGATTGCCAGCTCGCAGTTAAGGGCAGTACTGCTAAATCCTGTTTCTGAATGTTCTCCCACTTTAATGACCTTCAGATACCCACCGGCAAGCAACAGACTCCAGATTGCCGCTTCATCTTCATCCAGCATGTTATATACAATCTGCTCATCAATCTGTGTATACAAATGCTCACCGGAAAAAAGCTTCTCAAATGACACCTTTACATCTTTCGTTCCCTCCTGGATTAATTTTCCAACCAGACTGTTTGAGCTGGTGTTTGCCCAATAAGCGCGAAGCTTTCCTTTACTCAGATAATTAATCACAGACCATGGGTTGTAAATATCTGTCCTGTTTCCAAATGTAAAACCATCATACCATCTCTTTACATCCACCTGCCTATCTGACATTCCATATTCATCCAATGCTGCAAAGACTTCTTCTTCCGTAAAGCCAAAGGCGACTTCATATTTATCTGAGGTTGTCGTAACTACCTCCAGATTGTTCAAATCAGAGAAGATGGACTCCTTACTGACTCTCGTAATCCCTGTCATAACCGCCCGTTCGAGATATGGATTGCTCTTAAACGCAGCATTTAGCATACTTCTGATTAGGCTGGCCATTTCATCCCAATATCCATTTACATATGACTCCTGCAAGGGTGTGTCATATTCATCCAATAGGATAATCACCCTTTTTCCATAATATCTGCTCAAAAAATCTGTTAGTGAACGCAGCGCCGCAGAAGCAGTACTATCCGACATATATGCCGTAACTTCCTGATAGAATTCCTTCTCTTTTTCATTCAGCAAACAACCTTTTAGCAAGTAGTCATGCTTATTAAACTGTTCTTCTATTGTCCGGCATATACTTTTTCTAGCCTCTGCAAAGGTATTTTCCTTAATACTGGCAAAACTAAGAAGCACCACAGGATATGTTCCCTGTAGCCTCCTGTACTCCTCCTCCTTCCATATGGACAGCCCTTCAAACAACTCATTTCGTCCGGCATATTTAACAGAAAAAAACTTCTCCAGCATACTCATATTCAAAGTTTTCCCGAATCTTCTTGGACGGGCAATCAATGTCACATCGTCATTTGCTTCCCACCATTCTTTGATAAAATGCGTTTTATCTATATAAAATATTTTCTTCATCCGCACCTTTTCAAAATCCTGCAGTCCAATCCCTACGGTTCTGTCCATACATTCACATCCTTTTTATAGCTTTCACATTGTATCTTGATTTTCTCAATCTGTACTGCATCTATATCCGATTATAGCCTATCTGCCGCTCATTGTATACTATAAAATAAGGTTTTCTTTATCATGCTTAAAGCCTAATTAATTACGAATTAACGCCATACTGCATCCATCTCCAATCGGAGTCTTTATTATATTGATTCCTCTTTCCTGTTCAAACATATCTACCGCCTGTCTGACTCCTGTAAAAACATCAGAAAAATAATCGTACAGCAAGATACAGCCGTTATAAACCATCTTATCCCAAAAAAATCTTAAACCATTTAGCATGGGAATATACAAGTCCATATCAAGATTCACAAAACAGAAGCGATCCTTAACATCAAGTACACTTTCTGGAAAATATCCCTTTTTTATTACAACTTTCTCTGGGTATATCATCTTACTCATGACAAAATCAACTCCCGTCTCTGCGAAAAAAGATTGATCTGCAAATTTGCTTTGATTAAAGCTTTGATTATTCTCTCCCTTTTCATACTGCAGATCACCATTATCAAATCCCTCAAAAGTATCGCATAAATATAACTTTCTGTTTGGGAAATAACGGTTTATAAATTTGGCAGAATCACCTCTGAATACGCCGCATTCCGCAACATTTCCTTCTATATTTCTACTGTTTATCCATTCTGCATACCCTTTCATGAAAGAAATCCTTTGGTCAACAAAAAAACATCTATTACTTTTTCTTTCGGAATATTTAACCGTAATGCGTAGTCTTTGATCTGTTTCACAGAACAAGAGCTACTCACTACAATCATTAATACATCAAAACTACCTCATACTCCTCCTGCGCTATTAGATTTGGCAGCACCCTCCTGCCAAAATCTCCGCATCCCCATATAATTGTCTTCATATATTCTCCTGTATCCAAATACTAAAACTTGCCGCAATATATCGTCTTCATTCCAATATTCCACATTCCTATGACAGAAATCTGCATCCTGTATGTACAATATTGAGTTTGTTTTTATTTGCCATAAAATAAAACGTAGACAGCGTCTCTCCTATATAACCAATATATCGATCATTTCGGTCTGTTCCTTTTGGAGTACTTAGTTCTTCTAAGTTCTCCAAAATAGGAAATAACCACCTGCAATAATCGTTTAGAACCTCTTTCCGCGCAATTATGATATTGTAATTATAAAAATATGGCTGAAGCATTATATCCGTAAACATTGACATATTTTCAGGATACAGCCTTTCTAAAATCTCAATTAATGTGCGCCAGTCTTCATCCTTTACATACCGTTTGTGATGTTCTTCAATATTCGGCTCATACAGCATTGGAAAAGGCAGAACCACATCTACGTCATTGTCTGTTAATCTAAGTACGTCGTCATCAGACAGATTTAATATTCTCCTATAATGACATAATCCATAATACTCTTGCTTCTCCTCCCCAGCCTCTCTGTTAATACAGTTTTTCCATATCCAATACAATGCAGTCAATTCTGAATAATTTGCATTTTTATAAGATATATGATCTCCGCTGTCATCCGAAAAACCTGAAGCCGATTGGCTTAATAACGCCGTTCCAACTTGTATAGGCTTAATCCATTCAGATAACTCATATTTATTTGACAATGGCTTGTCTTTACAGGATTTTGCCATAAAAACACACAGCTTTGCCCTATGATATCCTATGGGAAACGCTGATAAAGGCATAAACTTTTTATTTTTTACAGTATGATATCCCATAAGCTCTGCCCACCGGAGGGAAGTTAATCTAACATGACAGCATAGCCCTATTTCATCCAAACATTTTTCTATCTCTGGCATAACATCTTCGGGAGTTGCGATCAGAATCTCAATTTCTGTCTTTTCTTTATCGGAAAGAGTTTGTGCAAAATTTTTTAACTCCAAAACAGGAAGCCCTAATAGCGTCTTCGCATTAATCCCCTGTTCTGTTACTAAAAAGCATTTAATCACCCTTGATGGTAATAAATCGGATATCGCCTGATAAGCTCCAAGCGCCAGTCCCTGAGCGCCATAGATTGCTAATTCCATATTCTTATCCTAACCTTATTATTGCTAATTTTTTCTCTCATCTGCCCCATCTAACAATTCAAAAATTCACATATCTGCTTATCCATACACTTTTTGATATCTCCGCCTGTTATCCAGCATTTACTCCATTCAACAACCTTATCTACAGCAGTATTTAAATTCCAAACAGGTCTCCAATCAAATGTATTTCTCAGCTTACTACAGTCAAGCTTCAAGTAATTTGCTTCGTGAGGTCCGTCATCCTTTTGACTGATCCATTTTATTCCCTCTCCCCATTTATTTACAAACAAATCAACTAATTCCCCTGTCTGACAGCAATCTTCATCTGACGGACCAACATTGTAACTCCCTGCATATTTAGGCTTTGCCTCCTGCATAGCTGCAATCATCAGATATGCATAAAGAGGTTCTAATACATGTTGATAAGGACGCGTAGAATATGGATTCCTCACAATGATATCATCATGGTCCATAGCCGCCTTTACACAATCCGGTATAATTCGGTCGTTTGCAAAATCACCGCCGCCTATTACATTGCCTGCCCTTGCCGTTGAGATACCCACGCCGCAAGCTGAAAAAAAGCTATTTTTATAGGCATGTGTAACTAACTCGGAGCAGGATTTTGAATTGCTATAGGGATCATACCCGTTAAGCTCCTCGTTCTCTCTGTATCCCCATATCCATTCTTTATTTTGATACACTTTATCTGTAGTTATATTTAAAAAGGATTTCGTCCTGTCGCTTTGACGGACGCACTCTAAAATATTGACGGTTCCCATAACATTCGTTTCATATGTATATGCTGGATTCTGATAAGAAGCTCTTACCAAGGGCTGAGCAGCCAAATGCAGAACAATCTCTGGCTTTGAATCATTAAATACCTTCATAAGGTAATCCCTGTCGCGTATATCACCAATAATGGAACAAATGTCATGGTTCAACTGCAGGAGAGAAAACAAAGAGGGATTTGTAGGCGGCTCCAAGCTATACCCAATCACTTCTGCGCCAACATAAGAAAGCAGCTTACAAAGCCATGCTCCCTTAAACCCCGTATGCCCTGTTATAAATATTCTTTTTCCTTTATAACACCCTATATCAAATTTCATACCTTTCACCTTGTCCTATATTGTAAACTCTATCAATTCTTGAATATTTCCGTTTTCTGCCCACTCACATGCCTTCTCATAATCCTCATTCGTATCAAATTCAATCCAACCGTTACAAAACCTTTTTGCCTCAACCTTCTTCCCTGACTCAATAAGCGCGTTCAATAAATCCGTCATGTAGGCTTTCCTCACTGGTTTTCCCGACTGCTGCCATGGCTCATCTTCATATTTACGATAAGCATTTTCCATCAGCGCTTCTATGCTCTTTAGACCTTCCTTTGAAAACTTAAGCAGCCCCACATATCTTGCATCTATGTCCTGAACCTTAGGGTTCTCTAACCCCAGTTCTACGATATGATTGTTCTCATCAATAGACAGGCTTTCTGTATCATAATCTATTCTTCCATAACGCTTTTTCCAGTACTCTTTCCAGTTGTCGTCAACTGCTACCACGTAATCTGCGGATGCTTTCATCATTGTCCTCAGCATCTCCTCCTCAAACAAGATGTCCGAATAGCTGACGAGCATATCCTCATCAAATTCTGTTTTCGCCGTCATCAAAGATTCCACCATATTCGTATTGGCATAATCCTCATTCGTATAATACCGGACTCCTTCATAGCTAATCTTCTCTGCTGCAAATCCACGCACTACAATGATATCCTCTATGCCGCATTTTCGATACATCTCGATCTGACGCGAAATAATGGTCTTTCCCATAAATGTCAGCATCCCTTTAGGCAGATTCTCTGTGTACTTTTTTAATCTTGTCCCCTGGCCCGCTGCCAAAATAACCGCCTTCACTTATCCTTTTCTCCTCCCTGTGACCCTTCCTAAAGCAATTCCTTCAATTCCTTCCACTGGCCCTTTTCAATACCTTCGATCTGGATACTTTTGTCAATACACGACTCATACCGGGCTATAAATTCATCCAATACCTCCTGGCTTTTTGCAATCCCGATCGACGCCCTCACTGTGCCCTCCCCATCCTTATTATGCTGCATATTCGCCGTACAGTATTTTGCGTAAAGCCCTTTTTCTTCGATTCCCTTCACCAGTTTAGGCAGTGAAACAATATAAACACTTTTCCCTGTTCCATACACTGTCGCCAACGTTTCCTCCCCATAAGTCATGCTTAATCTGTTATACACACACAACTCTGACGCTTCTGCCGCCTCGATTAAGTCTTCTGAACCCCTCACTGCATATCGCACGCTTACACTCAGCCCATAAAAAAGCGCCAGTTTTTTTCTATAATTTTTCTTTATCTCTTTTACCACTCCCAAAATCGTATCCTGCGTGGAAAAATCCATTTTAATATCACTGTGAAAATTTGCGGCTCCCTCATTCATCAGCTCTGAAATGTCACTTCCAATATAATGAAATCCCTTAATCTTACTTAAATTTTCTCCCTTTGCATATACATAGTCGCACGCCAACGCCTCGTCAATCCATCCGTATAAGGAGCTCCCACATTCACAGACCATCCCCTTTTCCTCCACAGCAAGCATGCCCGCATACTTAAACAGATAATCCATAAGTTTATTATGTGCCGATTTCAATATATACTCATTCAGCTTTTCCGCTGTTTTTTCCTTCTCCTTAAAAAACCTCCTGAATGCAAATAAATCCCTTGAATATCTTGCAAACATATACAGGTCGTACGCATCCTGGTCCTGCCAGTAATTCCATATTTTCTTCTCGCCCTTTACAAGATTAACCGAACCAAATTCCAAATAACTTACTGATTCCGGAGTTTCACATCCATAATACTTCCTGTTATCCATTCTTTCTCCCCCTGAATAATACTTTTATCCTTCCTATATCCTGAGCCGCAAACTCTTTTTCTCGCTCCGGATGCCACATGGTCCCAACAATCGGCAAACATTGGTGACAAACTGCCTCAATGACACCGTCCTCTGCCTGCGACATGCTTCTCAAGCCACAGCTCCTCTCTAATTCTACGCATGCCTGATTATGATAACTGTTTACTTCCAGTGTCCCCGACACCCCTGAAACGGTATGACGGACAGCCACATGCCCTTTCACATCCTTAAGCTCACATCCGAAATAGTCCAGTATGGACTGCATGCCCCGGCAGAACCCATATACCGGAATCGCGTCACGCTCTGCTATTTCAAGCAATACCCGGTCTGTTCTGTCACGTTCCGGTGCATTCCCACCATATTTTACCAGTGAATTACCTCCTGTCAGAAGAATTCCGGCCGGCCGGATGGCTGCAGCAAATTCCCCGGGGTTTTTAAGCATACTGGGAACCGGAACCGGCAGATATCCACACTCCTCCAGGAACATTGGAATATTCTGGTCTGCGCAGTCCCTTCGCTCCCCATAGCTTTCCACGATTTCCACTCTCTGCGTATACAGTATCGTCTTCATTTTCTGCCGCCTTATGCTTTTACCTGCGCCATCCAGATCCTCGTTGTATAAGGCACCCTGATTATTTTTTCTCCTTTCGCTTCAACAATCTTTTGAATTTCAGTGTTAATCAGATCAAATCTGTCCCTCGACTGGCGCTGGAGAGTACCGTGTGATTTCCATCCTTCTATAAAATCTTCCGTGGGAATGTCATGCAGAACCGTTCCCTCCACATATACAACTTCCCTGAACAATCCGCTTTTGTTAATTACCTCCGTCTGGTCCTCCCGTCTGGTCCCATAACTGTACCCTTCGATCTGAGCCTTTAAGACGTCTTCAATCTCTTTCTGGAGCGGATCATTCAGATCGCGATGATTCCACATACACGCAAACCACCCGCCGCTTTTGAGAATTCTTCCTGATTCCTGAAGCGCTTCCTGCCGGTCACACACATTAAAAGAAGAGCCAAACGTGACAAGATCAAATTTCCCCGATTCCATTCCCGTGTGTTCTCCGACTCCCTCAAACCACTGCACATTCTGATAATCTGCAGTTCTTTTGATTCCATTCTCCCGCATCGCATCATTCGGCTCAACAGCGCAGACATTCAGGCCATACTCCGCCAGCCTTAAAGTCAGATGTGCCGCCCCTGCACCGACATCGCAGGCTGCGTCCCCGCTTTTTACTCCCGCTGTCGCAAGCATTTTATCAATCGCACTCTGAGCATAATCCGGTCTTTTCAGATATGCCTGTGCCAGTTCCGTGTAATCCCATTCTGTTTTCATAATATTAATCCCTTTCTTTTCTTTTATTTTAAAACTCTGATCAGTTTTCCTGATGCATCAATCTCCAGCATCCGTGCCTGCTTATAGGCCGCGAATGCCTTCGTCCCAACTCCCACAGCCGCAGGAACGGACAGTTCTCCCGCACGGATTGCCATATGTGAATTGGCACCGCCATACATTGTAATAAACCCGCTTATCCCGTGTGAAAATATCCAGTCATATCCCGGATCCGCACTCGGTATCAGCAGAATCTTACCTTTCAGATCCTCCCGGCGCAGTTCTCCCTCCATAAGGCAGACTTTACCGGATACACGGCCGGATGTGATAAAATTAGGTTCAGAATCCGGATAAAAAAATCCCATTACCTCCTCCGGCCGGATAATAAGCGGCGGCAATGTAAGAGTCTTCGTAATCTCATAAGACTCTTTTCCCCGCTTTACAGACTCCTCAAGGCATGTCCTCCTCTCTTTCGTGGAGACATACATTGCTCTGATGTCCTGAACATTGACATACGCGCAGTCTTCCACCGGTATCCCTTCCCGCCTGCCAAGTTCCGCAATCATCTGAAGCGCCTTGCTTAAATTTCTTGTAAATGCAAATTTTCCATATTCGCGCCCTTCAATTACTGTCCGTATAAATTCCAGCAGCTCCAGTATATCATTGGTAAGCCTGTTCTCATCCAGTTTTTGTTTCAGCTGCTTTAGCTGTGACAGAGACAGCCGGAATGTCTCCTTTTCCCCGGACGCATCCGGATCTGTCTGCATATTCCAGTCAAAATACAATTCCGGAGCCTCGTCATACCGAAGTGAACTGATGTCATACGTTCCCGGACGCAGATGGCCATACTTATCCAGAAACGCCTTCGCGGACATCTCCCTGAAATCCGCATTCATACCGGAGCTCACTGTACTGACTCCGTTCATAAACGCTTCATAATCTTTTTTCGTCAGAATCCCGCAGGTGACAAGTGACTGAAGAATCTGGACCGCAATAAATGCCGCTCTGGCCAGTCCCGCAAACGGCAGTGTCCCGTATCTCTTGCAGTCCTCGATCAGCCAGTATATCTTTTCTGTATCTTCCATGTCTGCCGCCATTATCTGAGCATAGCGCTCATTCAGCAGTTTTATTTTCTCATAATCCTTACGCCATAAGCCATCTTTATGATCGATGATATGATTTGTCACACTTCGCAGTGAATCCGTAATCTGCCGGATCTCCTCCTGCGAGAACCCGTATTTTTCCAGTATCTGTATTCTTTCCGGCAGATCCAGGGTATAACAGGAAAACACAATCTCAAATTCTGCCTTATCGTGCTTCTGAGGTTTTTCCTCCAGACGATCCAGGTAGTAATTGACAAGTTTATCACTGATTTCTTCAGCGAGCACTGCCGGAACAAATGAATTAAAACTTACCCGGATATCGATATAGGGCAGTCCCCCGAAATCCACCATAAGCGGAAAACTTCTCAAATTCCGGTATCCGTAATTGTCTCTCTGATAGGCCCAGATATTATCTGTGATTACCTCACGATACAGAGACATCGCCAACGGTTTTGGACGGATTCCTATCATCTCTGCCGGATTCCAGTCTGTCATTACCCCGTATATCGTCTTTCTTCCACACAGAAACGGTCTGGGTGACTGTGAACGGTGGATTCTGTCCTGAATTCGTTTCAGCTCACTCTCCTGTTTCCTCAGATCCACAGGACTCTCCCGCATACACAGCGTTCTCACCTGCAATATGTAAAGCTGTTTCTCCTCTGTGAGTGCAAATTCGACATCCAGATGATCCTTTGAAAAAAAATCTTCCAGCTCCCTGAGTGCGCGGCAGAGTCTTTTCATCTCCGCAGTACCACTCACGTTTTCGTTCCCTTTAAACTGGTAATAAAGATAATTCTCCGGGCCGTTTCCCGACGTAACAGCTGACGTCGAACCAGTGCTGTCATAATTTATCACATAATAATTACCCCCTGTGTTTGGGTCAATGGTAAATGCGACCCCGCACATCTTCACATTTTTAAGCATCGGCTGAACGAGAACCTGATTCTGTGGATTCATATCATCGTAAGAACGGAGAACTCTCTCAACCGCCTGCATAAACTCTGTTTTTCCTGATACATTCAGCACAGATTCATACTTCCCCGCTGATGACTCCGTCTGTGTATCCTCCGCCAGGGAGCTGCTCCGCACCACAACGGATTCCCTCCAGTCCTGAGCCTCATACTCCGCAAGAATACGGTTTTTGTCTGTATTCCAGTCCTGTACGGTAAAACACATCTGCGGTAAAATCAGAGCATACTTTAATTTTCCATATAGCATTTGTAGTGTTTCTGCTTTTGTCCCTAATTTATTCATAATGCCGCCCCTCATGTTCTGTACAATACAGCCATTTCCATAATAAAAATAGTTCATGAAGTTATTATCCCTCATGAACCCTGACATGACACCACATTTTCCCATATCCATACGTCCATGTATTTTAATCTATCATCCATGATAAAAGAAATAACTGTTATAGATATCGGCTTTTTTCCTCCTATCCATTAGTCCGAAGCAATTTCCACATCCTGTATCATCACCGGCTTCCCTGTCACCCTGCACAGCTCCACCAGCGAACTCTTGTCCCCATAATACGCATCCGAAATCGCAATCGCCCTGTCAACATCCGGAGAATCGTCAAAAATTCCCCAGTCCTCCATCTTATATGCCTCTACCAGCCCCTCATACTCCTCCAGAAGCTGCGGCCTTTCCGCTGCATAGGTCGACCCGCTCAATGGATGAGGCCGCCAGAGCAGAACAATTTCCTCCAGTTCCTTCATCAAAGCCAGAACAGAACGTATCTTTTCCAGCGTCTTCTCTTTTCCCTCCAGAAGCTTTGATACGCTCGTATTATAGAGAAGCACTTTCCGCTCACTTCCGTCTTCCCGCACAATCTTCCGCTTCCACTCTTCAGGGATTTCCACATTCTCCCTTGTTGTGCTCAGCACTTTATCAAATTTGGGCGAACCGAGCGCCAGGAATTTTTTCTCCGGATCCCCGAATTTTCCCCTGCAGTTATATTCCCTCTCAAATTTACGGAATTCCTTTATATAGATCTGTCTCGCCTTTTCTGACTGTACCACAACCCTGTCCGCATGAATCGTTCCCGGCATCACACAGAAATGTGCGGGTACATCACTGTCCATACACACAAAATAGGGTATGTATACCAGCATATCCGTATAATTCTTTAATTCCTTCGCATAAAATGACGGGTGAACAGTGGTCACACGGTTTGTGCCGTCGTAAGGGTTGTGAATGAAAATCATGTCGGGATGCCTCGCGGCGATATCGTATTCCTGCCAGTCTGTCACAGGGACATACTCCGGAAAATCCCCACCCTCATAATGCATCTCCCCCAGACTTCCGTCGGCGTTCCTGTCAAAATAAGGGACTGGTATCACATAACTGTCGCATTCCCCGTCCTGGTCTGCCGACATCCAGACACTTTCCAGACTGTCCCACATGGATGCCTTATAGGGAAGAAAGACAGCCTCCACGCGTTCCGGAATATCTTTGCGAATTCTTTCCTCCGCCTCACGTATAAAGAAGTCCAGACTGCTGCGCTGCCTCCCTCTGCTCTGCAGATCTGTGGTTTCCTGCATGTTCAGGCTGGCCTGATACAGAGCCTCACAGTATGCCTCGAGAATTTTCACGATCCGGGAAGCCGGCATGTGTTCCTTCCCCTCCAGGCCGTCCAGCTCGTTGCCTGTCCTGATCGCGAGCTCCTGGCATTGTGCAAGCTGACGCAGCAGGTCATCCCGCTTCCCTGCCGGCAATGATTTTTCAAACTCTTTATGCAGCTCATAGATCTCTTCCAGATTTTCCAGCAGAAGCTTCTTTTTGTATTTTCGCACGCTTACCCCTTCTTCCTGTTTTCCGCCTTTTTACGAACGATTTTCCTGCCCCGCTCCCTGCTCATTCCCGCCCCGGATCTCCCGGAGCCTGGCCTGCGCCTGCGGATAATTCTTACATTTCCGGTACCATTCCGCCGCCTTTTCTTTCTGTCCCAGACATTCATGGATAACGCCGATATTATAATAGGCCAGCCAGTCGTTGACGCCGATTGTCCTGCATTCTTTCTGGCATGAGGCTTTCTGAAACTCGTGCACTGCGTCGTCAAACCGCATATTGTTCATATAAATCAGACCCATCAGAAACTGAAAATCCGCGCTGCGTCCGAATTCCTCATAGATGTTTTCAAAGAACAGCGCTTCCTGCGCCCTCCCGCCGTTGATCAGCGCGTAGCCGTATGTCTCAACCATGTCGATGACATATTCCAGGCTGGGATTAAGTTCATAGGAAAGTCCCTGGGAAAAATAATCGCATGCCTTCCCGTAATCCTCCGACAGATAATAGCTTTTTCCCAGCTGATACAGTATATAGGGTATCAGCGCCTCCGCCTCTTCCTTCGCCTCCGTCATGGCATCGTCCGTCTGTCCGCGCTTTTGCAGCTCCAGAAGTTCCCGCTCCAGCAGCCGGATATTCCGCTGCGCCTTTGCCAGCTTCTCCTCCGGGCTTAAATCATATCCGGTATGATAAAGCACCACCGGCGTCTTAAAGGTCTGATACGGCGCGCCGTCCAGCGAGATCAGCTGCTCGTGAATTCTGCCGGCATAGTGAAACTGTCTGCGTGAAAATACGCGGTTAATCCATTCCTGATTTTCCCGCTTTCCGTCCTTCGCCGGAAATACGTTTCTCCGGCGGACGCGGCCGACCTGGTCCGGATGGAGCAGGATATGCTGCTCCAGAAGATCGGCGTCTGCCTTCTCTATTTTTTCCAGAAACTCATCGCTGTCCACGACCATCACCGCGTCATTCGACGCTTTGCTCACCGCGAAGTTCTTTGCCAGCGCAAAATCATCCTCCCATGGACACTCATACAGGCACTCCGTATATTTTGCCGCGATCTCGCGCGTCCGGTCGGTGGAACCTGTGTCCACGACCACAATCTCCCATCCATAGCCGCAGAGGGCCCTTAAACTATTCTCAATCGTTTTTTCTGCATTTTTTACAATCATACATACGGATAACATCGTCCGCCTCGCTTCCTGTCAGTTCCGTCCCGCTGAGCGCGCCGCTTCCTTGCACTGCGCATCCCTCCGGTGTGCCTGTCGAAATACAATTCACACATTCCGCGCATATTAAGAATCAGTGTTCCAGCATCTGTCTGATGCGCAGCTCAAAAGATGCTTCCGCTTTCACCTTTTCATATCCGTTCCGGGCAATCTGTCTGCGCTCTTCCTCATGCTCCAGATAATAGGAGATTTTATCCAGCAGTTCATCCTCGCTGGCAAATGTTTCCAGTTCTTTTCCGGGCTCAAAATACTCCGTGATCTCCGTCTGGTAATTGGTCAGGACAAATCCTCCGGCTCCGAGAATATCCCAGACGCGCAACGGCAGCCCGGTCCGGATCGGCTTTGATGTAAAATTCAGATTGATCCGCGATAAATGAAATATTCTGGGCATTTCCGTCGCAGTTTTCGCCAGCCCTCTCGCGTGCGCGGCCGGAAGGCCGGAAACATCGCTTCCCGTATACAGGTCCAGCGGAAAGCGCCGGGAGACTGCCGCCAGAAGCCGCAGCCGCTCCTGTTCCGTCACCTTGTTGCCGAGATACAGGTGCGCCATCGCGGCCTTTTCATTCTGATTCGAGCGTTCCGGAAAACGGTAAAACGGCACCCGCTGTTTAAAATCCCCCAAAAGACTCTCCGTGATGCATTCCTCAAGAAAATTGTACCCGTACACTTTAAGCTGCGCTTCAATAAGCCCGTCCAGATACCCTTTCAGATAACTGCCGTCATCCTTTAAGCGGTTGTAGGGACATTTTTCCGTGTAGAGAGAGCCGACGAACGACACATCCGCTGAATACCGTCTCCGGTCCTCCGGCGTGATCGAGCCTGTCACTTCATCCACGCGCACGGTATTCACGCCCAGCGGAAGATAAAAGATATGTTTTGGATTCTCCGGCACAAATTCCTCATACAATGCGTAGTCAAACATAAAAATCCGGTTCCAGCTGTTCCTGACAGAGTGAGAATAAAGCTCCATAACCGGGCTGTCCACGATCCAGCAGAAATAGGGAATATGAAAGATATTACAGACCTCGGATACCACCGGGAAAAAATTAATGCTGAATACCAGATCATAGCGTCCCTTTTTCAGGGCCCCGCTGACCAGGTTCAGACACTGTTTCGGGGAAATATCTTTGTTCGTCATCTCCTCCGTGATTTCGTCCGTCGTGTGCCCCAGTCTGGCAAAAGTGTCGATGATATCCGGCTCACAGATACTGTTGTAGCGGTACAGCAATATATTCATTCTCGATATCCTTTCATGATTTCCGGCAGCAGATTTTCTTCAGCTGTTCTGCCACATACACAATCTGCTCTTCCGTGATCTGTGAGCTGCACGGAAGATTCAGGATACAGCCGCTGTAATACGGAGCCCGCTCCATCTCATAAGCGATCGCTCCCCTGTACGGAAGCTGTTCATGAATCAGCCCCCAGACCGCCCTGGTCTGTATCCCTGCCTCCTGCATGGCGGTGATAATCTCCCGCAGGGACATCTGAATCCGGTCCATGGCCAGTTCCACGGCGTAAAACCACCTGTTGGAATATGTCCCCTCCCTGAACCCCAGCAGTCTTCCCAGCTCAAAATCTGCCAGCTGTTCCCGGTACACTGCATAATTGCGGTTCTTTCTGGTGACAAACTCCGGCAGTTCCTCCATCTGCGCGACTCCGAGCGCCGCCTGCAGATTGGTCATCCGGTAATTATACCCCGTTTCATTGTGAATATAAAACTGCGGGTCATCCTTCGCCTGCGTGGAGAGATACTGCATATGACATACTTCCTGTTCATCTCTCCCGGTCACCGCACCGCCGCCGCCCGTGGTGATAATCTTATTTCCGTTAAAAGAAAATGCGCCAAAATCCCCGATCGTGCCCGCGAATCTGCCCGCATAACGCCCCTGTGTATAGCACGTGCCCAGCGCCTCCGTGGCGTCCTCGATGACGCGCAGACCATATGCTTCCGCCACATCCATAATCGCTTCCATATCTGCCAGATTTCCAAATACATGTACAATAACAAGGGCCTTTACCGTTTTCCCTGTCTGCCTGTGTACCAGCCCTGTGCCTGTCCGTTCACATTCTTCCCTGCAAAACTGTTCCAGCTTTTCCGGGTCCATGCACA
>OFGA01001068.1_pt1 | contig 20107 bp, 16 predicted proteins | sample 1521471 | NCBI WGS metagenome assembly OFGA01 (sample SAMEA3504086, study PRJEB24116) | mouse gut metagenome | biome: mouse gut; feature: mouse-associated habitat; material: faeces | place: Denmark | collected 2011
GTGCCTGGCCGCGGCCTCCTCCCGCCGCAGCTTCTCACCGGCCAGGGCCTCCAGGCACTGGCCGATGATCTGGTTGGACAGGAGGAAGCCCTCCGGCGTCAAATGCCACCGGCCACTGCGCAGGACGGCGTGGCCGCTCCGCTCGAATCGCTCCAGCGCCGCCTGCACGGGGCCGAAGGGCAGGCGGAAGCGGTACTCGAACTCCTGCCGGGAGACGCCCTTGGCCAGGCGGAGCCCTAGCATCAGATATTCCACATCCCGCTCTCTGGGCGGGATTCTTTCATTTTCCGAGAGGATGTCCCCCTGGGCCTCCACCCCCAGGCAGTAGGCGTCCAGGTCCCGGATATAGGCGTAGCGCACGTCCCCCAGGTCGGAGTGGGCCCCGGGGCCGAAGCCCGCGTACTCCCCCAGGGTCCAGTATTTCAGGTTGTGCCGGGACTCGTACCCGGGCTTGGCGAAGTTGGAGATCTCGTACTGCCGGTACCCCAGCTCCCCCAGCCGCTCCACGGTCCACAGGTACATGTCCGCCTGGGCGTCGTCGTCCGGCAGGTCCAGCGTCTCCAGCATGTCCCGCAGGGGGGTCCCCTCCTCCACCTTCAGCCCGTAGCAGCTCAGGTGCTCCGGGGACAGGGCGGCGGCCTTTTCCAGGGTTTCCTTCCAGCTCTCCAAGGTTTGCCCCGGCAGGCCGTAGATCAGGTCCAGGGACAGATTCTTGATTTTCGCCCGCCGGGCCGCGGCGGCGGCCTCCTCCGCCTGGGCGAAGGTGTGGGGCCGGCCCAGGATTTTCAGCTGCTCGTCGTCGGCGGACTGCACCCCCAGGCTCAGCCGGTTGAACCCCGCCCGCCGCAGGGTACGGAGGACCTTCCAGTCCCCGGCGCTGTCGGGGTTGGCCTCCAGGGTGACCTCCGGCTTTTTCGCCAGGCGGTACCGCTTCTCCACGGTTTTCAGAATCTGCCGCAAGCGCTTCTCCCCCAGCCAGGAGGGAGTGCCGCCGCCGAAATAGACGGTGTCCACCTCGTGGGCGGCGGCGCGGGGGGCGATCTCCGCCAGCTGGCGGCAGAGGACGGAGACGTAGCGGTCCATCTTTTCCTCGCTGTTGGGGAGGGAGTAGAAGTCGCAGTAGATGCACTTGCTCTTGCAGAAGGGGATATGGATGTAGAGCCCCAGGGGCTTGTACTCTTTTTTCACGGACGTCACCTCGGTTGGAAATTCCCTCCTATTGTAACCGAAAGCGGGACGGCGCGCAAGGGGGCTAACGGGTCGATTTCCGCTTCCTCCCGTAAAAGAAGAACAGAAGCCCGCCGGTAACAGCGGCCGCCGCCGCCACCAGGATATAGGGCGTGTAGCCGGCAGCAGGCAGGACCGGCTTTTGCGGGGCGGTCAGCTTGCCGGATTCGATAAGAGCGTCGACAAGGGGAAAACAGGAGGTCATAATGCAATCCGGAATGTCCAGGCAGATCCAGAAATTCCGCATGCCGTACATATAGGCGACATATCCCCAGGTTTTCCCATGTTCATCTGTGTATATCTTGGAAATATAACTCGCCTGCTCCTCCGTACCCCGCAGGGCGTCCAGAAATTCCGGCGTAAGCTCCAGCGTCTCTTTCTCATCCCAGGCGCCGGGATATTCCCAAAGCTGGATATAGCTGCCAGGTTCCATGCTGAAATTGGCGAATTCCCCATGATAGTCCCGAAACTGGCTGCCGTGCTCCTCTTCGAAGGAGATGTGGTCGTAGACCAGATACAAGTCCGCCATGGGCGCCCAGCCGGTGATCTCCCTGCCGTCCTCCCACCGGCTGGCCAGCGCCCATTTGCCCTGGTAGGTATAGCCAACCCAGAGGATTTCCCCATTCTCGTACTGGGCCTTGACCATGCTGCCGTTCGGGGCGTCCCACAGTGTTATGAAGCCCTCCGGCCCGTTGGCGTAGTAGCTGCGGGCATTGTACTCGCACTTCTCCCGGTGGTTTTCATAAAACCGGTCGCTCTGGGGCTCCCACATGATGTCCGCGTAAGCGGGGGCCGACAGGGCCAGGAGGGTGGTCAGAATCAGCAGGCAGGTGAAAAATTTCTTCATAGCAGATACCTCATTTCTTTTTCGTCCAAAATTTCCGCAGGAAATACGCGGCCCCTCCCGCCGCCACCGCCGCTCCCGCCGGAATCCAAGGCGCGCGGGGCCGGGAGGGCGGTACGGGGGTCTGGGGGGCGGTGATGATGCCGCTGTAGATCAGGCTGTCCACCGGACCGATGCAGCACATAAGCCCGTCGCATTCGGGATTGTCCAGCAGAATCCAAAAGTTCCGGATATCGGACAGCTCCCTTACAAACCCCCAGTTCCAGCCGTCCCGATCGATGTAAACTTCGGAAATACAGCCATCCTGGCCCGCCGTGCCCCGGAGGGCGTCCAGAAGCGCCGGGCGCATCTCCAGCCACTCCCTGGGCCAGGAGTCGTAGGGGTGTTCCCACAGTACGAAATACACCTTCCCCTCCCGGAGGGCGTAGTCCCCGAGCTCGCCGCCGTACTCCCGGAACTGGTCCCCGTATTTCTCCTGGAAGGAGATGTGGTCGTACCGCCGGTACAGGTCGGCCAGCTTCACCCAGCCGGCGGTTCCCGTCCGGTCCTCCCGCCGGCTGACCAGGGCCCAGCTCCTGTAGGTGCAGCTAGTCCACAGGACTTCCCCGTTTTCGTACTGAGCCCGCACCTCGCTCCCGCCGGGGGCGTCCCAGAGGGTGATGAAGCCCTCCTTTCCGTTGGCGTAGTAACGCCGGTTTTCGTATGTGCACTGGCCCCGATGGCTCTCGAAGAAGCGGTCGCTGGGAGGGTCCTGCCAGGCGTCCGCGCAGGCGGGCGCGGCCAGGGCCAGGAACGCCAGCAGCGACAGGAATGCCGCAAACAGATGTTTCACGTGAAACACCTCACTTTTTCTTTTTCCAGAATTTCCGCAATAAATACGCCGTGACGCCCAGGGCGGCTCCCACCAGGACCCACGGCAGAAACCGCGTGCCTAAGTACAGCGCCGCCGCCGGTCCGGCGATCACGTCCGCGTGGGCTACCGCCGTCAGGGACAGCGCGGCGGCAAGGGATAGCGTTAGAATCAAAAGCTTTTTCATCGCAAATCCTCCATTTACAGCAGATTGATGACGCAGCCTGCGCCATAGGAAAACAGATTGATGAGCAGCGCGAAGAGGAATGGACGCTTCACCTGCTCCGAGTATGCCCGGCAGCACCGCCACTCCACCAGTACCGCCGCCGTCTCCAGGACCAGCGTCACCGCGGCGGCGTTCCAATGCCAGAGCCCCGCGGCGGTGTAGTACAGCAGAACTACCGGCGGGTTGGTCAGGCAGTTCATCAGGGCCACCAGCCCCAGCTCCCGCCGCCCCCGGAGGCCCCAGGCCAGGGCGAAGCCCTCCTCGAATACCAGGGTCAGCGCCAGGGACACTGCCAGGATTTTCAGCATTTTGCCGCCCCCTTCCGAAGAGGAAACCACAGCAGCGCCAGACTGGCCAGAGCCATCAGCCCATAGCTCGCCGGTCCCGCCAGCAGGCTGGGCCGCCCCAGCCAGGAGGGCAGAAATCCCAGAAACAGCGCAAAGGTCATCAGGCCGAAGGCGAAGCCCTTGGCTCCCGGCATCACCCGCGTCGCCGCCCACAGGGTCACCGGCATGGTCATGTTAAACAGGAATACCGCCAGAATCCCCGGCAGGGGCAGGGCCGAGGCCAGATACAGGAGGGCGGACAGCCCCAGGCTGATGGCGGAGGACCTTTTCGCGCCCCGGCGGTCCATGGCGAAGCCTCCCGCCGTCTTGCCCAGGACAAGGGCCAGGGTGAGGGCCAGGGCCCATTCCCCCTTCCAGGGGAACGCCTGGTTCATGCCCATATAGGAGCGCAGGACCACCACCAGGAACAGGGGCGCCAGCGGGGCGTATCCCCCGGAGGCTTCCAGGTCCACGGTTGCGTTGCCGGAGCGCAGCGAGCCGAAGGTCCGGCGGCACAGCAGCAGGACGGCCCCGCCCAGCAGGAGAAGCCCCGCCGGGGCCAGCCAGAAGCCCGGGGCCTCCCCCCTGCCCCACAGGGTCCCCAGAAACAGCCCCAGGGCTCCCGGGGAGACGAACGCCCCCAGGGCCCAGGCCCGCTCCCGGCTCCGGTTCAGGACGGTATCTTCGGCAGGGGGACGCAGCAGTCAGTTACCGCCTTCCAGAGAGCCGTGCAGCTGAACGCCGACGGTATAGTGGGGCCTCTCACCTGGAATGCACTGTATGAAGCCTACCGCCGGATCATGCAGGATTTGCCTTCCAACGGCCCCGGAAGCAATTCCTTCGAATATACCGTTCAGCCCGGGGACACCCTCTGGCTTCTCTCACGGAGATACAACACCACTGTCGACGCTATCAAGAAGCTCAACGGATTGACCGGGGATACCCTGTACATCGGGCAGGTTCTAAAAATCCCCTCCTCACAGGCCGAACCTTACCTTGAATATACCGTACAGGCGGGAGACACCCTCTGGCTCCTCTCGCGCAGATACGGCACCACTGTCGACGCCATCAAGAAGCTTAACGGTCTGTCCGGGGATGTGATCAATATCGGGCAAATCCTGAAGATCCCTCTGGATAACAATTAATGAGTTCTTAAGTCTTTGGCCGAAAAAGGGGCTGTCATCTTATGACAGCCCCTTCTCCACTTCTCTCTATTCTCTTATACCAATATCACCGCACACTCTCAAGATCCTTAAGCCAGGTCGCCGCGCACGCGTCGCTCGGCATCCTTAAGTCTCCTCTCGGAGACAGCGCCACCGTTCCGACCTTCGGTCCGTCCGGCAGACAAGAACGCTTGAACTGCTGGGAGAAGAATCTCCTTAAGAATGTTTCAAGCCATCTATAGATCGTATCATCCTCATACTCGCCGGCGAACGCATACCTGGCAAGCCGGTAGATCTTCGCAGGTTCATACCCGAACCGCAGCAGATAATATAAGAAGAAATCATGCAGCTCGTAAGGCCCCACCAGATCTTCCGTCTTCTGAGCGATCTTCCCGTCCTTAGGCGGCAGCAGCTCAGGACTGACCGGCGTATCCAGCACATCATAGAGAACTGCCCGGAGTTCCTCATCCTTACAGGTATCCGCATAATAATGTACCAGATGGCGCACCAGTGTCTTCGGCACGGATCCGTTCACCCCATACATAGACATATGATCCCCGTTATAGGTCGCCCATCCAAGCGCCAGCTCCGACATATCACCGGTCCCGATCACCAGTCCGCCGTTCTGGTTCGCCACATCCATAAGGACCTGGGTACGCTCTCTTGCCTGAGCGTTCTCAAAGGTCACGCTGTGATCCTCCATATCATGCCCGATATCTTCAAAATGCCGCTTCACCGACTCTGCGATCGGTATCTCCCGCAAGGAAGCTCCAAGCTTCACCGACATCTTGCAGGCATTCTGATACGTCCTGTCCGTCGTTCCAAAGCAAGGCATCGTCACCGCCGTGATCCCCTTCCTGTCAAGACCAAGCATGTCAAATGCCTTCGCAGACACCAGAAGCGCAAGTGTGGAATCCAGACCTCCCGATATTCCCACCACCGCATTCTTCGTATGGGTATGGCACAGTCTCTTCTTAAGCCCCATCGCCTGAATCGTAAGGATCTCCTCACAGCGCCCGGCTCTCTCCTTCTCCCCATCCGGCACAAAGGGCCTGGAAGATATATCTCTGGTAAGCTTCGTATCTTCTATCTGAACGTCGAACGGGACACGGCATAGCGCCGGCTCTGCCGCGGCCTTAAACGTAGTATTCTTCCGCCGCTCACTTAACAGGCGCATAAGATCGATCTCCGAATAGATCGCTCCGTTCACAAATCGCCTGCTTGCCTTCAATATCGTTCCGTTCTCCGCGATCAGGTTGTGTCCTGCGAACACCAGATCTGTCGTGGACTCGCCCTCCCCCGCATTAGCATATATATATCCGCAGATCAGACGTGCAGACTGGCCTCCGATCAGGCTTCTGCGATAAGAATCCTTCCCGATGGTCTCATCGCTCGCTGAACAGTTGACGATCAGAGTCGCTCCCTCCCTTGCCGCCTCAATACTCGGCGGTACCGGCGACCACACATCCTCACAGATCTCCGCAGATACCACCAGAGCTTCCATAGATGACGCCGCAAACAAGATCTGCGGTCCGAAAGGAATCTTCCCGCCCTCAAAGAGAATCTCTCTTGCCTTCTTCGGTCCGGGACAGAAATGGCGCATCTCATAGAATTCTCCGTAATTCGGCAGAAATGACTTGGTCGTAAGCCCCAGAATCCTCCCGCCGTTCAGCGCCGCCGCCGTATTATACAGTTCACCGTCAATAAAAAGAGGGACCCCTACGAAGAATAAGGCGTCCTTTCCCCTGCTGTGCTCTGCGATCTTAAGAAGCGCAGCCCTTGCATCCCGAAGCAGAACATCCTGTGCAAAGAGATCCCCGCAGGTATACCCTGTCACGCACAATTCAGGAAATGCGACTACCTTCGCTCCCGCCTCTGCCGTCTCATCCATCAGCGCACATATCTGTTCCGTATTATAAGCCACGTCCGCGACCCGGATATCCGGCGTAGCTGCCGCTACCTTTACAAATCCGTCTCTCATTCTACCATTCTTCCCTTCTTGCTGCCCGCTCCGTTTTATAGGTATTATTTATGATCCTTTTAAGGTCTTCCACCGTATATCGGTATGCCGTATTGCAGAAATGACATTTTACCTCAATGTCTTCCCCGTCCGTAATCATCTCCTGGATCTCTTTTCTGCCAATGCTCACCACAGCTTTCTCCACGCGTTCCTTAGAACAGTTGCAGTAAAACTGCGTCGGCATCGTATCCGTGATCTCCAGTCCGAGATTCTCAAAGAGCACCTCCAACAACTGCTCGGGTGTATATCCCCTGTCCAGCAGCGAAGTCACAGAAGAGACATTTTTCAGATTCTCCTCCAACTGACAGATAATCTTCTCCTCGGCAAAGGGCATCATCTGTATGATAAACCCTCCCGCACAGCGCACCGTATTATCCTTCTTCATCAATACTCCAAGTCCTACCGAAGAAGGCACCTGCTCCGAATTCGCAAAATAATAGGTCAGATCTTCTGCAATCTCACTGGATACCAGAATCGTCTGCCCTGAATACGGCTCCTTAAGCCCCATATCCTTAATAACGGTAAGGAGCCCCACTCCGACTGCTCCTCCCACATCTAACTTCCCGTTCTTAGGCGGGAGCATCACACCCGGATTCCCCGCATATCCCTTCACATTGGCATGACTGTCCGCCGTGACGGTAAGTCCCTCTATAGGCCCGTTCCCCCGGATCTGGAGGGTCAGCATATCCGTATCATTCTTCATCATGCTGCCCATCATCGCTCCTGCCGTCAAGAGTCTTCCCAGCGCAGCAGCAGCCACCGGGCTGGCGTCATGATGCCGTCTTGCCGTCTCCACCGTCTGCCTTGTAGTCGCCGCAAACGCACGGATCTGGTTCCCTGCCGCCGTGGCCCTTACAATATAGTCTTCCATCCCTCTTAACCTCTCTTCGCTGTTACTTGCCGTATTCCTGTGCGATCACACAGATACGTCCGCTGGTATACATAGGCGCCTTCTTCGTATAAGCGTCATAAGCCGCAACATAACGAAGCCCTGCCTTCTCAATCAAAGTCTTGATCTTCTCCAGCGTATAGGCCCTCTGATAATGAACTTCCTGATATCTCCGGTACAGATCCTTATCATCCTCGTTCTGCACAAACAATGTCAGTTGATACTCATTCATCTTGTCCTCAGCGTTATAATAATTATCCCAGATAAAGCTGCACTCTTCCCGCTCCTCCGCGATCACCCGGTCTCCGAGAAGCTCCCGGTACTTATACTCCGTATTAAAATCAAACACAAAAATGCCCCGCGGATCAAGATAATTGTTCACCAGGCTGAATACTTCCTTTAATTCTCTTTCATCTGTAACATAATTGATGGAATCGCAGACACTCACGATCCCGCCGACCGTACCGTATAATTCAAAAGCCTGCATATCCTGCAGAAGATACAAAATATCATGGCCGCTCTTAAGCCTCTTCTCCATAGCGATCTCCAGCATGATCTCAGAATTGTCCACGCCGATCATATCATACCCTTTATCCGCAAGCAGCTCCGTCATATTGCCTGTCCCGCATCCAAGCTCCAAGACCATATTATTAGGAATATGATATTCCTTTAGTATCTCATCCAGATACTCTGCCCATTCCTCATAAGGTATATTATCCATAAAAATATCATATACCTTCGCAAAATTCGTATATGCCTGCATTTTGCTCTCCTTTAACTCCATATCATTATCAATCTATCAAATTATTACCTGACGTCTGTCCATTGCAGTCAACTTCATAAAAGTGCATCCTTGCCATAAGGATACACTTTTTTAATTATAGCATGAGACGAACTGTTTTTCAATTACTGATATCGAATTAAAATTGAATTTAAAATTGAACTGGCACTGCTTTTTCTGCGTATCTCTTCCTTTCTGCCCGGGTCTCAGCCTCGGCCCGCATCCGTGCCTCGATCCTCGCTTTTTCTGCGTATCTCTTCCTTTCTGCCTTCGCCTCAGCTTCGGCCCGCATCTGCGCCTCGATCCTCGCCCTTACCTCCGGCTTCAGATCACCGCTTACATAGTGTGTGACCGTACCGTCTGGATGGATTACGATGCCGGAAGAATGGATCTCATGCCCCATAAGAGATAATTGTGCCTGACATCTTGGCAGCGAAGCATAATATTGCTGTATTTTTTCCTCGTAATAAGCCGCTTTCTTCGGATCATTAACCATCTGCTCCAGGATATTGGGCGCGATCACGACATTCCCTGTTCCTGACGTTGCCGCCCCGATACTGTCGATACTTTGCTGGTCTTTCCCAACGCTTTGAATCATTACATTGCCATATCTTTGCTTCAGATATTCCTGATATATTTCTGTTTTAGATGTATCCGCTGTTCTCCCGGCTCCTTGTAACAAATCCTTAAAAACGAATGTGCCGACGTCTGTTTTCTGCATTTTACCCGTATGCCTATCCACACCCGCCAACACAGCATAGATGCCAGAGATATCCATAAATGCTCCTCTCCCTTCCGCTCTTTTTTCTGTCTGATCTTATAATCACAGGAACAAATCCTTCCCTGCAAGCCGGCTCTGAAGATAATGCATATTCTCATACTCCTGCAGTCTCCGCCTGTCGGCGCCCTCTTCCAAAATACGGATATATTTCACGCGCAATTGATACTTCCTGTCCTGCTCGGCCTCGAATAATTCCTGCTCTTCCTTCGTAGGACCGGTAAGTCTGCCGCCGCTGCTGGTAACCGTACAGTTCCTTACGTCTCCGTTCTCATCTAAGTCAAATACATAGCTTTTGCTGACCTGATGTTCTGCCACATCCATTCCATAAGAAGCTGCCACCGTGTTATCCCAGCGGTCGTAATCTGCCTTCCATTCCTGCAGCTTTGCCATGATCTGCCGGGCATAGGCAGGATCCGCGTCCATCTTCTGCTGCAAACTCTCCGGCACAAGAACCGCGATCCGTCCGGGACCGATACTGCCGTAATTCCTCTGCAGATCTCCTCGGGTCTGGGGCGGGTTCGGACCAGTGGGCCGCCAGTCATTCAACGCGTCCGCGCTGGTGTCTGGCTGGAAATATTTCCAAAAAGGAAAATCATTCCTCTGCCAGTTAGAGGGAGAGATATCTGCATTCCCAACATGGGTTATGACACTGTACTGCGAGAAGGCGTCGGCAAAATTCGCCGCCCCCGTAATTCCAGAAGCATATGCCCTGCTAAGGACCGATATATAATCCGTGCCTCCTGCCATCTTCAATGCATACGCTTTTCGGAATGCATTTGCAGCATTTTTATCGGTAATCTTGCTCAACCGCTCCTCATAGGTCTCGCCCATATAACTTCCGGCCGCTCCCCCTCCTGTTCCTTCCTTCAAAGCGCCCGGCCCGGCCGGCTGCTCTGCGCTCACTTCAGATATCCTTGCGGCCGCAAGCTTCGCAAAACTCATGCCCTTGACTGCGTCGGACAAGCCTTTCTTCTGATACAGACCTGCCAATTCACACCAGCTCAATTGATCTGTTACTCCAATATCCATTCTCATTTCTCCTTTCATGATCAGCCTTATACCGGCATTTATCTGATATATCGGCAGGGCTTTCCGAATTCTTGGGAGGAATGGAACGAAAGGAAGTTTTAGCGGAATAAAAAGAATGATATCATTTGACCCCTTCTGTCTCTATGATGAACTTGGTGCTTCCTCTCATTCCTTCTTTGATCCCTGCGAAGGACTGGTATTTCCTGCCAAGTTCTGACATTGTGTCGATCCTGGATCTTACGGACTGGATATCGTTATCGTATACGTCCGTCAGCTTATCGATACCGGAGCTCTTGAATTCTGACATACCGTCTGCAAGCTGCTGATTGCCGTCTGCCAAGGCTCCGGCTCCGTCTGCAAGCTGCTGATTACCCGCCAGCAAAGCTCCGGCTCCGTCCGCCAACTTCTGATTGCCATCCGCAAGCGCTCCAGCTCCGTCTGCTAACTTCTGATTACCTGCTGCCAACACACTCGCCCCGTCCGATACCCGCTTAGCACCGTCCGCCAATTGACTGATTCCTTTTGACAGCGCCGGACCGCTCTGCATAAGCTTAGACGCCCCTGTCGCCAACTGTCCGCCGGACTGGTTCAAGACCGTAACGCCGGCTTTCAGATCTGCGGCTCCGTTTGCTAACCCATTGGCTCCTTCAGCCAGAGAAGATGCTCCGCTGTCGATCTGACAGAGCCCCGCCTGCAGACTCTGCGTTCCCTGATATAATCCGCAGAATGCATTCGATACATCAGCCGTCTGCTGCGCCGCCTGATCCGCCGCTCCCCTGGCACCTGCCACATGGCCGCTTGCCTCCGATATCGCGCTTGCCGCGCCGGTGATCGCCGTATTCACCTCCGCCGATGTATCCGCGGGCTGCTCTGCATATATACTGTAAACCGCCGCACGTATCGTACCTTCATCCACAACATCTCCATATGCCGCCATGATCGTCTGTACCGCGCTTTCCTGTCCTATTATATCCGGTTGTTTTGCTTCCGCCTGCGATATCCCTATATTCCCAAGGATACATTCTGCCTCATACAGCCGTTCCGACGCCATTCCAAGTTCATATTGTGCCCCTTCATTCAGCGTACCCGCACCCGACAGGCTTGCGTACAAAGGCGCATATCCCTGAACCAGCTCATCGGCCCCGTTCCTGACCTGACTGACGGCTCCCTGAAGCTTCTGTGCTCCTTCCTTTACCCCGTTTGCTCCATCGCTTACCTGCGCCGCTCCTCCTTCTAGCTGTCCTACTCCCTGCGTATAACTGGTCACTCCGTCGGCCAAAGCATCGACTCCGCCGATCAGTTCACCGCTCTTACTGTTCAGCTCTTCTGCTCCGTCTGTCACGGCCTTTGATCCTTCCTCCAGTTCCCTGGAACCTGCCGCCGCATCCTTAGATCCTTTTGCAAGCTCCTTCGCCCCGTTTTCCGCTTCCTTAGAACCTGCCGCCAATTCTCTTGCTCCGCTTGCAGCTTCCCTTGAACCGTCCGCAAGCTTCCTCGCTCCGCTTACCGCTTCTTTGGAACCATCGGCAAGCTTGCTTGCCCCGCCTGCGGCTTCCCTCGAACCGTCCGCAAGCTTCTTCGCCCCGTCCGACGCGTCTCTCGAACCGTCCGCAAGCTGTGCGGATGCGTCTTCCAGTTCGTTCAGAGAGTCTTCAAGGCTGTCAAAATCATTGACGCCGCTCAGATCAAACTCATTCATGATCTCGGCGGAAACAACCGTGACCGTCGGCCCCACTGAGGCATCCTCAACATCCGCCGTGACCGTAACGCTCTCCGGGATATCGATATCAGCGTCTTCAAGCTTCAGATTCTCGGTCAGCCCCGGGAAGCCAAGCCCTACAACAATGTTCTTATCCGCATCCGACATGATCTTACCGTTGTCGATCGTGACGTTTGTATACTCGTCGTTCGGAAGCATCATCGCTGTCACGGCGGTAAACGGCGTATACATCTCCGACTTTTCACCGTTGATCTCAACCGTCTCTTTTGCATGATTCTCATAATCGATATGAATCTCGACCCTGCCGGTCTTCCCCTCCAGGTCTTCGGCTTTGACAGCCTTCCCGTTCAGCTTATAGGTTATCTTCACATCCACCGGCAGTTTTTCATCGGACGTTCCCTGATAGTAGATGTCGTTCCCTTCTGATTTCCATTTCAAATCTTTGCCGCTTCCTTTTGTGAACTCCTCATCGCCCTTAATATTCCGAATATCCTTCAGCCCGGAAGCATCCGCTAATTCTCCGTTCTCCGGGTTCTTGATCCATTCCGTCACGGTGGCGCTGCTTACGTTCCCGGCGGCGTCTGCCTTTACATAGACGGATTCTTCCTTGAAGACGCCTTCCGTATCTTCACTGCTCTTCGTCCCTCGTGCGTTTTCGGTTCCCTGTTTACCTTCCAGTACCGATCCGGCTGCCTGTTCAAGCATCTCTGCGGTCTCTTCCTTTGCCATAGCCACCGTACCGGACGTCTGATAATTATATGCTCCGACCGCCCCTGTTGCCACCGCAACGGCCATCGCTCTTGCTATCACTTTTTTATTCCTGTTCATAATAATACCTCCTGATCTCACAATAACTTTTTAAACTATCTATCTTTACCAGCCGTCTGTCTACCTGTATTCAACCTGACTGTTACAGCCTCCGTATCTTACTGCGGACACTCCGTCATGGAATCCGTATGCTTCTCTTTCTTCTTAGCCTTTATCTTCCCTGGCAGGAATCCTCTGCTGGTCTTCACGATCACCCGGTCGAATACCATGAACATGGACGGAAGGATCAGCACGACAACCGCCATACTGATGATCGCTCCTCTTGCCATCAAGATACATAAGGAACTGATCATATCAATGTTCGAATATAATCCCACACCGACGGTCGCCGCGAAGAAGCTCAGCGCACTCACCATAATGGATTGTGCAGATGCCTGATGCGCGATCGTGACCGCGTCGTATTTGCTCCTGCCCTGGCTCCGCTCCCGCTTATATCTGGTCGTCATCAGGATCGCGTAATCCACCGTCGAACCAAGCTGTATCGTCCCGATCACGATGGACGCCACGAATGGCAGCTTCGTCCCGGTATAAAACGGGATCCCCATATTGACGAATATCGCGAATTCGATCACGCCCACCAGGATAAACGGCAGCGATATGGACTGGAACAGTATCAATATGATGATAAATATAATTCCGATGGATACCACGCTTACCGTCCTGAAATCCTTATCCGTGATCGTGATCAGATCTGCCGTAAGCGGACCTTCTCCTACCAGCATCGCTTTCTCGTCGTACTGATCCATGATCTCATTGATCTCGGCGATCTGCTGATTTACCTCGTCCGACGCTACCTTATATAGAGAGTTCACCATTACCATCTGGTATTTATCCGTCTTCAGCATACTGGTGACCGACTCCGGGAGCATATCCGAAGGGATCCCCGGGCCGACCAGTTTATCCAGTCCAAGCGCCCATTTGACACCGTCCACCTTCTCAATCTTCTTTAACATCTTTCCTACATCCGAAGACGGTACAGAGCTGTCGAGAAGAAGGATATGCGTCGTATTCATCTCATAATCTTCCTTCAGCTTTTCATTTGCAATAATACTGGGAAGCTCCTTAGGCAGCGTCTCATCCAGGTTGTAGTAGACCCCTGTGTGGTTATTTCCATAAACCGCAGGAACCAGCAGTATCAGAAATGCCGCTACATACCAGAGATAACGCTTCGTTACCTTCTGAGACAGTTTCCCGATATCCGGGAGCAGCGGTTTGTGCTTCGTCTTCTCGATCACCTTGTCACAGCACAGGATCATGGACGGCAGAACCGTCACACAGGCGATCACTCCAAATACCACGCCCTTTGCCATGACCACTCCGATGTCAAGCCCCAGGGTAAAGCTCATGAAGCATAGTGCGATAAATCCGGCGATCGTCGTGACCGAGCTTCCTACTACCGATGAAAATGTATGGGAGATCGCGTGCGCCATCGCCCGCTTCTTATCTCCGTGATACCGTATCTGCTGCTCTTCATAGCTGTGCATCAGGAATATGGAATAATCCAGCGTCACTCCAAGCTGCAACACCGCCGCCAGAGCCTTCGTAATGTATGAGATCTCTCCCAGGAAATAATTGCTTCCCAGGTTATATAGTATCGCCATCCCGATACTTAAGAGAAACAGAACCGGCACGAAGAAGGATTCCATCGTAATGCCAAGCACCAGCACCGCCAGCGCAACCGCGATCAATACATAGAGCGGCGTCTCCTTCTCGGCTAGATTCTTCGTATCTGTCACGATCGCGGACATACCGCTTAAGAAGCACTGCTTCCCTGCCGTCTTCCTGATCTCTTCGATGGCACCCATCGTACCGTCCGCCGAAGTTCCTTCATCGAAGAAGATCGCCATCATCGTACCCGTATCGGAATTGAATACCTCATAGAGTTCATCCGGGAGCATACTCTCCGGAACCGAGATATCCATCACGGAATCATACCACAAGACATTCTCCACATGCCCGATCTTCTCAATGTCCTCCTTAAGCTTCACAACATCCTTGCTCTCCATGCCATCCACGATGAACATGGAGAAGGCTCCCGTTCCGAAATCCTCCACCATAATATCCTGCCCCTTCATGGTCTCGATATCCTTCGGAAGATATGTCAGAACATCATAATTCACTCTGGTATTCACATACCCCAGCACAGAAGGAATCAGCAGCAATATACTGATGATCAATATCGGTATCCGAAACTTTACCACCTTTTTCCCAAACTGAACCATAATCACCTGCTCCTTTTCTCTTTTACTACTTTTATGACTATTGGTCATTTCTTACAATATGCACTATACTACAAAAATGACTAACAGTCAATACTTTTTCTAAAAATTTTGACTTTTGGTCATTTTCATCAAAAAGCACTTGAAAATGTTCTTATTATATGGGTATAATAAGCCATGGTCATGACTCCTAAAAGGCCGTGTTATCCATGCAGACCGCTATGAAAGGATTGTGGAATTATAATGGGGAAAGTTGATGAAAATAAAAAAAAGAAAAAAGAAACACTGTTTAACAGCGCCTACGAACTCTTTGTCACGAAGGGGATCAATTCTACCGCCATCTCCGATATCGTAGAGAAGGCCGGGGTTGCGAAGGGCACCTTCTATCTGTATTTTAAGGACAAATACGATATCCGCAACAAGCTCATCGCCCACAAGACTCACGAGCTGTTCCATGCGGCGAAGCTTGCCCTTGACCGGGAACCAGAACCGGCAGCCGGGCTTAACGAACAGCTCATCTTCATTATGAATCATATTATAGATACGCTGGTGTTAAATGTTCCCCTTTTGAATTTCATTTCCAAGAATCTTGTCATGGGGGCCTTACGCTCCGTACTTCTGACCGGAGAACGCACGGACAATGATTTCTATGAGACATTCCTTGAGATGGTCCGTCAGGACAAATATGAATATCAGGATATTGACGTAATGCTCTTCACCATCGTGGAACTGGCAGGCTCCGCCGGATATAACTCTATCCTGTATCAGGAGCCTCTTCCTATCGAACAGTACAAGCCCTTCCTGTATCGTTCCGTACGTCTGATCATTGACAGCCATCGGGTAAGACCAAGCTAATCAGAAAGGATCGTTATATGCAGTTATTATCACCTACATTAAAAGAACTCAGCCTTCACGGCACCAAATCCTTCCCCTGCGCGATCTATCAGACCCGCTCCCTTGGGAAAGGGCCGCTTGTTAAGCATCACTGGCATGATGAGGTGGAGATCCTGTACTTTTTCGGCGGTGATTTCCGCCTTGAGATCAATATGGAACAGTTTTCCGTGTGTTCGGAAGCGCTGTTCTTTATCAATCCTGGTGAACTGCACAGCATATTTGCAGAGAAGGCCGGAAGTCCCGGGGAAGACGCCATCGTCTTCTCCCTTGGAGCGCTAAGCTTCGATTCCTATGACGCCGCACAGATGGAACTGATACAGCCTATCCAGAACGGGAAGATGCTGTTCCCGCGCTGCATCCTGCCCGATCATCCCGGGTTCGCCCCCATCCGCAGCGCATTCTTCGAGACCATGCATTCCTTCGGGCATCCGCTGGATGAAGAGTCCCCCTTAGAATGCGGAGCCGTCACAGACGACGTGACCAACCAACTGTTCATCAAATCCCACCTCCTGCGCATCCTCGCCGTCCTCTCTCACTACCGGCTATTTACACCGACCGAGAGAAACTTAGACAAACGTGTAGAAAGCCTCAAAACGGTTCTTACCTACGTCAGGGAGAATTATAAAGAGAAGATCTACATTCAAGATCTGGCGGGTCAGGTGCACATGAACGAGCAGTATTTCTGCCGCTTTTTTAAGAAATCCATCGGACGCTCCCCTATGGAATATATCAACGAATACCGCATCAAACAGGCCATGAGGCTGCTTGAAGAGACAGACCTGCCTGTCACGGAGGTCTGTCTGGAATGCGGATACAATAATCTGGGGAACTTTCTCCGCGCGTTCAGGAAATACACGGACACTACCCCGCTGCAATACCGGAATCAACAAAAAGTCAATATTTCGTAATTTTTTATCAGATAAATATAAGACAAAAGGTTCACATGCAACTATAATAAGTCGTAAAGAACAGCAAAAGCGGAGGTATGATTATGACTAAAAAATGGTGGCATGACAAAGTAGCTTATCAGATCTATCCAAAGAGCTTCTACGATTCCAATGGGGACGGAATCGGCGATATTCCCGGTATTATAAGCAAGCTTGATTATCTGCAGGACTTGGGAGTAGACATTATCTGGCTCTCCCCCTGCTACCCTTCTCCACTGGCCGACGAAGGATATGATATTTCCGATTACTATGATATCGACCCGCGCTTCGGTACAATGGAAGATATGGAACAGCTGATCGCAGAAACCAAAAAAAGAAATATGTACATCCTGATGGATCTGGTGGTCAATCACTGTTCCGACGAACACGAATGGTTCAAAAAGGCCTGCGAGGATCCAGACGGCAAATACGGCAACTTCTTCTATCTGCGGGATAAGAAGGACGGGGAGCTTCCTACCAACTGGCGCTCTTACTTCGGCGGTCCTGTCTGGGAAGACTTGCCCGGAACAGACAAGCAATACCTGCATGTGTTCCACAAAAAACAGCCGGATCTGAACTGGGAGAATCCCGAACTTCGCGAAGAGGTCTACAAGAATATCAACTGGTGGCTTGACAAAGGTCTCGGCGGATTCCGCATTGACGCGATCATCAATATCAAGAAGGCAAGCCCTTTTAAAAACTATGAACCTGACCGGCCGGACGGACTGTGCAGTATCCAGTTCATGCTGAGAGAAGCCAATGGTATCGGGGAATTCCTCGGCGAGATGCAGGAACGCACCTTCAGGAAATACGACGCATTCTCAGTGGGCGAAGTATTCAACGAAAAACCGGAAGAGATTCCTGACTTCATCGGTGAGAACGGCTATTTCTCCAGCATGTTTGATTTTAACGAGACGATCTTCGGAAGCAGCGACAAGGGCTGGTACGATGCCGCGCCCATCACGCCGGACGATTATAAGAGATGCTGCTTTGAATCCCAGGCTAAGATCGGGGAGATCGGTTTTCTCTCCAATATCATCGAGAACCATGATGAACCGCGCGGCGTCAGCCGTTACATCCCGGAAGGCGACTGCAATGTACAGAGCAAGAAGATGCTCGCTGCATTGAACTTCATGCTGAGGGGACTTCCGTTTATCTATCAGGGACAGGAACTTGGAATGGAGAACGTGCCTTTCTCTTCTATCGACGAGATCGACGATATCTCCACCCTGGATGAATACCAGGTTGCCCTGGATGCGGGCCTGACACCGGAAGACGCGCTGAAAGCCGTAGCCAAATTCAGCCGCGACAACGCCAGGACGCCAATGCAGTGGTCCGACGCGGCAAATGCCGGATTTACAGCCGGAAAACCGTGGCTTAAAGTGAACCCGAATTACACTTCCATAAATGCCAAGGCCCAGCAGCACGATCCTGATTCTGTGCGAAGCTTCTATAAAGAGCTGATCGCACTCCGCAAAGCGCCGGAATACAAAGAGACGGTCGTGTACGGTACATTGGAGCCATACCTTGAAGAACAGCATAATCTGATGGCATATTACCGCAAGGGCGATAAGACCCTGCTGGTGATCGGCAATTATCAGAAAGAAGAACAGGAAGTCATCCTTCCCGGCGGATATAAGAAGATACTGCTGAATAATTATCACGATCTTGCACAGGAAGGCAATACACTGAAGCTTTTGGGTTATCAGGCAGTCATTCTGGAAATGCAGCCGGCGCATGAAAATATGTGATAGATATTTAGACATTTTATAGAATAGAACAGACATTTTTATAGAAAGGATAGGAATTATGAAAAGAACATGGTGGAAAGAGGCTGTGATCTATCAGATCTACCCTCGCAGCTTTATGGACAGCAACGGAGACGGTATCGGAGACATTAAGGGAATCACAAGCCGTCTGGATTATCTGAAATACCTGGGGATCGACGTGATCTGGCTCTCTCCCATTTATAAATCGCCAAACGACGACAACGGTTACGATATCAGCGATTATCAGGCGATCATGGATGAATTCGGAACTATGGAAGACTTCGACGAGATGCTTTCGGAAGCTCACGCAAGAGGGCTCCGTGTGGTCATGGATCTGGTGGTAAATCACACTTCCGACGAACACAAATGGTTTATGGAGAGCCGCCGGTCCAAAGAAAATGCATACCGGGATTACTATATCTGGCGGGAAGGGAAGGATGAGAAGACACCTCCTAACAACTGGGGCTCCTGCTTCGGCGGTTCCGCATGGCAGTACGATGAAGAGACCGCAATGTACTACCTGCACCTGTTTTCCAAGAAACAGCCGGATCTCAACTGGGATAACCCCAAGGTCCGCGACGAAGTCTTCAACATGATGGCATGGTGGTGCGACAAAGGGATCGACGGATTCCGCATGGATGTCATCAGCATGATCTCCAAGACAAAAGAGATGCCGGACGGTCAAGTAACCGATTTCTATGGTGATTACGGTCCTTACTGCATACACGGCCCGAATATCCATAAGTATCTGAAAGAAATGAATAAACGGGTACTGTCACGATACGATATCATGACCGTCGGCGAGACTCCCGGCGTCACCACAGAACTGGCGAAACAGTACGCCGGAGAAGATGCCGGAGAACTTAACATGGTATTCCAGTTCGAGCATGTGGATAATCATGGAAAATACGGAAAATGGGACGATCAGAAATGGCAGCTTACGAAACTGAAAAAGATCCTGACTCACTGGCAGACAGAGCTGTACGGGAAAGCTTGGAACAGCCTGTTTTGGGATAACCACGATCTGCCCCGGATTGTATCCCGCTGGGGAGATGACAAAAGATACCGCACAGAGTCAGCCAAGATGCTGGCGACACTGCTCCATGGAATGCAGGGGACTCCCTATATTTACCAGGGAGAAGAAATCGGTATGTTAAATGCCCACTATCCTTCCATAGCTCAGTACCGGGATGTGGAAAGCCTGAATTATTATCAGATCCTGCTGGATAATGGGAAGACGAAAGAAGAAGCCCTGAAGGTTTTAGCAGCCAGATCCAGGGATAACAGCAGAACTCCCATGCAATGGACCGGAGAAGTGTATGGCGGATTTTCTAAAGCGGAACCTTGGCTTCCCATGTCTGCGGAATTTAGAAAGGAAATTACCGTAGAAGCCCAGGAAAAGGACAGGGATTCCATTCTGTCTTTTTATAAAAAGCTGGTTGCCATGAGAAAAAGGCATCCTGTGATTGCAGAGGGAGAAATCTCTTTTTTGGAGACAGGGACCGATATGGCGCTGGCATATAAAAGAGCGCTGGGAGAACAGCAGATTGTGGTATTGTGCAATCTGGACAGGAAGAAACAAAGCATCAAAACAGATCGGAAGCCCCTGAACAGC
>OFGA01001070.1_pt1 | contig 20056 bp, 16 predicted proteins | sample 1521471 | NCBI WGS metagenome assembly OFGA01 (sample SAMEA3504086, study PRJEB24116) | mouse gut metagenome | biome: mouse gut; feature: mouse-associated habitat; material: faeces | place: Denmark | collected 2011
TAAGTATTTTCTCAGGGATGCTATAAAGGGCAATTCATCCCTGCCGGCAGCAGCACTTCCGTGGCAAACACACCTTCCTCCGACTGGCAGTCGAGGAAGCCGCCGTATTTTTCCACGATCCGTTCCACACGAATAAGGCCGAACCCATGCATCCCCTGGTCTGGCTTAGTGCTTTTAAACAATTTTCCCTGTTTTTGTGCTTTTCCGTCCATGCCATTTATGATGGAGATATAAAACTGATCCTGCAGGATATCAATATAGATCTTAATGAAACGATTCTGATCGTTTGTCAGCGCTTTACATGCTTCAATGGCATTGTCAAGCAGGTTCCCCAGAAGCACGCACAGCTCCGTGTCCGTGATCTGCATTTTGGGAGGAACATGGGCGGCAACTTCCGTGCGGATCTGGTGTTCCCGCATAAGGGCCAGCTTACTGTTTACGATGGCATCCGCCATCAGGTTTCCCGTTTTTATAATCTGGTCAATTTCATGTAAATCCTCATCCAGTTGTTTCAGGTACGTGGCAAGTTCATCATATTTCTTAAGCTCAAGATAAGAGCTTGCCGCCTGAAGATGATTGTGGTAATCGTGCCGCCATGAGCGCATGGTGCGATATATATTTTCTACCTCTTCATAATGCCGGTTTACCAAATCGCTTTGGAAATGTTCCGTCTGTTTATCAATGAGGCGGGGGATCCACCAAAAAGCAGCAATAAGCCCCAGTGCAAGGAGCGCTGCCAATAAGAATATCAGCATTTTGTACCTCGAAGTTTCTTCTTTAAAAGCTTTTCCTGAAATAGCGGATAAAAGCCTGGTTTAAGGGATGATAGAGTTTCCGGCTTAAAGGAACTTTCTGGCCGTCTGTCATGACGGCGTATTCCCGCCCGATGCCGGTCACCTGGGCAATATTGATAAGGTAAGAACGATGGCACCGGAAGGCGGCAAGACCTAATGCCTGCAACTGCTGTTCCATATCCGAAATCCCCTTTTTAACGATAAAGCTGTCAGACTTGGCGTACAGCTGGCAGGTATGTCCAAAGGATTCCAGGTAAAGGATCTCCTCTAACGCCACTCTTTTTTGACCTTCCGGCGTTTCCAGCGTCCAGAACCGTTGTGACTTTTTCCTGCGCAGTAGAAATTGGTCAATGGAATCCCACAGCTTTTCCTTTTTGAGGGGTTTTAACAGATATCGGAATGCTTCCACCTCGTAGCCTTCCGCCAGATAATCCTCATATCCTGTGATGAAAAATATCCCGGTATCATGGTCGGACTCCCGGATCTTTTTTGCGACCCACATCCCGTCCGGTTCCTGCATTTGAATGTCTAAAAGAATCAGGTCAAAAGGGTGCCTATTATGCATGTGGAGCAGATCCGCTCCGCCGGGAAAGGAAGCGGTTGTAACAGGATGGCTTTGGCGTGCCTGCCATTCATGGATGTATTTCTCCAGAAGTTCCCGTTCTATCTGTTCATCATCACAAATTGCAATCCGTAGTGTGTCCATCGGCTTAAATCTCCTATTGTTTTCATGACATGATATTGCCCAGTCAATTCTGCATGGCCGGGCCGGTATAATATTTTGCCTGTGCCTGCCACATCTGCTGATACAGCCCCGGCTGGCCGCGCAGCCCTTCATGGCTTCCCCTTTGGACGATATTCCCGTTTTCAAATACAAGGATCTCCTTGGCAAACAGGCATGCAGAGAGACGGTGGGAGATGAAAAGGGCTGTCTTATCTCCGATGACCTCATGGAATTTAGTATAGATTTCATGTTCTGCCAAAGGGTCAAGGGCGGCGGTTGGTTCGTCCAGGATTACAAAAGGGGCGTTTTTATAGATTGCCCGCGCCATGGCCAGTTTTTGCGCTTCACCGCCAGAGATGATAAAACCTTCCTCTGAAAAATCCCGCCCGATCATGGTATCCAACCCATGGGGCAGCCTGGACAGAAGTCCGGAAAGGCCGGTGCGGGATACTGCGTCCAGCGCTTTGCTTGTATCAACATTAGAGCCTCCGGCAATGTATTCTCCCATGCAAAACGGAAATACCTGAAAGTCCTGAAACACGACGGAAAACAGCCGCATATAATCTTCGCAGCGGTATTTCCGGATATCCACATCGTTTAAAAAGATCGTACCTTCGGTTGGGTCATAAAGCCGGCATAAAAGCTTAACGAAAGTGGTCTTGCCGGATCCGTTTGGCCCGACAAGAGCAACCCGTTCCCCAATCTCAAACCGGAGATTTAAGTTTTTTAACACATAGGCATTGGTTCCGGGGTACCGAAAAGAAACATTTTGAAATTCAATCAAAAATCGTCCGTCTTTCCGTTTTTGCACAGGGATGGTTCCCTGTTTCATGTTATCCGGCAGATCCAGATAGGCAAAAAATTCATCCATCCGATTCCGATTGTTATGCAGGTAATTCCAGCTGTCCAAAAGGTCGGTAAGAGCCTGGATCATCTGCTGTATCCCGCCTGCAAAACGCACGATGCTTCCTACGGGAATGCTGCCTGCGTAAGCGTTGATCCCGGCATATAAATAGACAATGACACCCAGGGCAGCTATCCACAGGCTATGCAGGGTATCATGTTTGATGCGTACTTTAAACACGTTATGTGCAAGCTCTTTTGAGTTGGCGATCATTTGGTTTCCGTACTCGGTAAGCAGTTTTTCCTGATGGAATAAGCGGATATCTTTCCCGCTTTCCTGGTCAAATGCAATTTCTGACATCATAAAGGTGTTCAGCCGTTCATTGTCCGCCTCGTCCTGCCAGATTTGATGGCGCATGAGCCCATCCCATTTGTTCAGTTTCTGTATGAGGAAAAAACCGGCTGAAAGGATGAGCACGGTTATGATTCCGATCATCTTTATAAAAGGGTGGTCCTTTGCGCTGATAGATTCAGCCTGTGCCATGAGTATTCCTATCGTGGCGGCTGCAAGAATCAGTTTCAAAAAGGCAGTGAGGAAAAGCTCTCCCCGCCAGATAAAGATATTAAATGCGCCATTGCCGTGTTTGCGGTATTCTTCCTGTCTGGAGCGCAGTTTTTGGACATTTTCATCCTCCAACAATCCATAGTCCATCTTCATGGCTTTTTCCATAAGGGGTTCCTCTGTCCGAAAACGCATACCCCACCAAAGTGTGTTTTTGTATTTTGCGGTAATGTGCCTTATGAGCGTGACGATAAGCGTTGTTCCGGCTCCCCCAAGGATCCACAGGATCATTTCGCGCAATGGTCTTTTTTCATAAAGTGCCTGTAGCAGCATGGAGGAGAGGTAAATGCTGATAAAGGGGTAAAGGGCGTCCATCAGGATCGTGATTCCCATGACCGACCACTCCCGGCTGTAGGTAAAAAGCAGTTTGATGGCTCTTCCATGGCTTTTGATATCTTTTCGAAATTCTGATTTCCCGCCTTTTAAGCTTCCCATGCAGTGTCTCCTCCTTTTTGATAGTATTGGCTCTGGATTTCAAATAAATGTGCGTAAGCGCCGCCCTTTTTAAGGAGCGACTGATGGCTCCCTTTTTCCGTGATCCGTCCTTTTTCCAGAAAGAAGATCCGGTCGCAGAAGCTGGTGCTGGAAAGTCTGTGGGAGATAAATAAAGAAGTTTTTCCCATAGACATATCCTGATACTTTTCGTAGATCTCCCGTTCTGACAAAGGGTCAAGGGCGGCAGTGGGCTCATCCAGGATAAGCAGAAGCGCCTTTTTATAAAATGCCCGTGCCATCCAGAGCTTTTGGCGTTCGCCGCCGGAAAGGTCAATGGCGTTTTCGCAGATTATCCGGCCAAGGGAAGTGTATTCTTTTTGGGGCAGCTTGTCTACCTTTTCCCAAAGACCGGAGAGCATCAGGCATTCTTTTACCCTGTCAGGGTCTATGTCTTTTTTGGGGGCTGAAGCTACGTTTTGGGCAATGCTGAGGGGCAGCAGTTTCCCGTTTTGAAATACCGCAGAGATCATCCGGTAATAAGCTTCCCTGCCATAATCTTTTATATTTCGCCCGTTTACCAGTATTTCGCCGGAGGTTGGGTGGTAAAGCCCGCATAGGAGTTTTACCAGCGTGGTTTTTCCGGCGCCGTTTAGCCCCACGAGGGCAATCTTTTCGCCTGGGCGGATGGTAAAGTTTAGATCCTGTAAAGCTGCGTGGCTGCTTTCCGGATAAGTAAAGGCCACGTTCCGAAATTCAATCTCCAGTGCATGTTGGCTTGTTGGATCATCCTGCATTGTGTTTTGAGTATCCTGCTTGCCTGAAAAGGCAGTGTCGTTCCAGTCATCCAGAAAGCGTCTGATCCTGCCATAATCCAGGTTCAGCCTTCCCAGCTGTTCTCCCTGGGCAAGGAGGGTGGCGCAGGCCTGCTGGCAGTTTGCGACCACCGCCATATACCAGACGAAATCGGATACCGCCATGTTTCCTTGCAGGATTTGGACAACAAGGAAAAGGTAAGCGCAGCTATCCCTTAAGAAATTCAAAATGGAATCAAGGCAGTTGGCAGCTAAATAAGCGTTTTCCCACTGCTTCACATAGCCTTCACTGATTTTGCGCTCTTTCCGTAAAATTCCAAGGAACCATCCGGGAAGCTGGAAGAGACGGATGTCTTTTCCGGCGCGGAAGTTAGAAGTCTGTCTTGAGATATAATCCATTTTCCGGTTGGAGGCTTCTGCTGAAAGACGCATTTTTTTATCGTAGGCCCGGACCTTTTTTTGTAAAAAAGATGTGAGAAAAGCGGGGAGCAGGGTCAAAATTGAAATCCCGATGCTCTGGGTCAATAAAATGCCCCCATAGAGGGCTGCTGAGATGGCAGCGATGAAAAATTCTTTCCAGATATGAAAACCGTTTTGCATTTCGGAGTGGTGCCTGTAAAGGGAGTCATAAGCAGCGTAGGCTTCATCATGGAACTGCTTGTTTTCCAGGATGTCATAGTCCACTGACAGCCTTTTTTTCAGGATGTGCAGGTTGAAGATATCAAGAAAGGGAATTGACATTGAGCCGATATAGGAGTCCGCCGCAGACCGGATGGTTCCTGTTATGGCAAGTAAAACCGCAAAGAAAAGGATCTGCTCAATAAATAAGGAAAGTGACCAATGTTCTTCCAGTCCTTTTAATACAAGCCGGGGCAATTTGGCATACCAAAAAGGCAGCAGGACGCCGCAGGCTGTTGCAGCCACTAAACACAGAGCAATTTTGGGATTCTGGTCAATGATTTCCTTAAAGTAGTAGTGTGTATTTTTAAGGAAGCTGTAATGCTTTTCTTTGCTTGGCATGTTGATCTCCTTTGACTTCAATGTTTCATTGGAATCAGTATATCAGGCGCTTTGGCCGGGAGCTAGCGTTTTGCACGAATTGCGCTCTGGGAGCATGGATTGCGGTGGGAAAAGTGATTTTATCATCTTGACAAGTTATGTTTTTATTTATACTATTTTTTTAAAATGATTGCTTGGGAGGCAGTTGGTCATGTGGCTTTTATTTGCAATTTTATCCGCGGTATTTGCGGCGCTTACTTCCATATTGGCGAAAATAGGCATAGAAGGCGTTAATTCTAATCTAGCGACAGCCATCAGGACGGTGGTGGTCGTTTTCCTGTCATGGGGGATGGTTTTTTTGACCAATACCCAGGGAGGAATAGCGCAGATCAGTAAAAAGAGCTGGATATTCCTGATATTGTCAGGATTGGCAACCGGTGCGTCATGGCTGTGCTATTACCGGGCGCTGCAGATGGGGGAAGCGTCTAAGGTTGTACCGATCGACAAGCTGAGTGTTGTGATCACGCTGCTGTTAGCTTTTATATTCCTTCATGAAGAATTTTCTGCAAGATCCCTGGTTGGCTGTGTGCTGATCGGTGCGGGAACTTTGGTCATGGTTTTATAAGGCTGCGTATCATCGTTTGATCAATAATACGGCAACATCATTCACGTTCGTGCCGGTAGCGCCGGTCTTGATCAGTCCGCCTGCTTTTTCTAAAGCCGTATAGGCATCATTATTTTCCAATGTCTGATAGATGTCGATCCCCATGGAAGCTAAGAGGTCTTTGGTGCGGGTGTCACAGTAGCCTCCGGCGGCATCGGTGGGCCCGTCTGTTCCGTCGCTTCCAATACTGAATATGGCGGTGTCGGTAAGCCCGGAAATGCCCGGCGCCGCGGCAAGTGCCAGTTCCTGGTTCCGGCCGCCCGTTCCGGTGCCTCTAAGGTGAACGATGGTTTCGCCGCCGGCCAAAAAGGCGATGCTGTGAGAGGCATCCTGATGTGATTTTGCGATGGAAGAGAGGAAGCTGCCCGCTTCTTTCGCTTCACAGCATAGCTGGTCAGTTAAGATTACCGCCTGATACCCCAATGATTCGCAGGTCCTGGCGGCAGCGCGGCACAGATTTTTAACGCTTCCGGTGATCACAGTCTCCACATTGTCCAATTCTTTTGGTGTTTCTTCCTGTAACAGGTTTCCTGCCCGGCTGCTTAGTTTCAGATGGTATTTTTCCGCAATCGCTAGGGCCTGGGCGCAGGTGCTGCTATCCGGGTAAGCGGGCCCGGAAGCAATCATGTCAAGGGGGTCGCCTATAATGTCGCTTAATACGATGCTGAAGACCTTTGCAGGGGCGCAGAATTGGGCAAAACGTCCGCCTTTTACGGCAGACAAGCGTTTGCGTATGATGTTGATTTCCGTAATATCCGCACCGCAGGCAAGAAGCTGTTTTGTAATGTCTGCAAGTTCTTCTCCGGGCAGCAGCGGTTTTTCAAAAAGTGCGGATCCGCCCCCGGACAACAGGAAAATAACAGTGTCTTCCTTTTTCAGGCCGCCGGCCAGGTCTAAGGCTGCCCGGGTACCGGCAAAAGAATGATCGTCGGGCACGGGGTGCCCCGCTTCATAGCATGAAACTTTCGGGATGGCTCCTTTTACGTGGCCGTATTTTGTAATGCACACGCCGCTTTCCAGCCGGTCTCCCAGTATGGACGCCGCAGTTTTTGCCATCTGCCATGCGGCCTTTCCTGCGGCAATCAGATAGAGATTTCCGGTACTAAAATTTTTTCCGTTTAAAGCCTGTATGACCGCTTCGTCCGGCATGACCTGCCGTAATGCGGATTCAATGATATGATTGGCGTCTTTTCTTAAATTCATTTTGATACCCGTGCCTTTTTTATTTTTGCATTGTGTGATGATAGTCTGCTGCATCATTATCATAACATGTCTGCGGCCTGCTGAGAAACAAAATTTTGTGCCGGCAGGATATACTTTTCTTACTGATTGATGGATATTTATTTAAAAATATGCTATGCTATAGCCAATGACAAAATGAAGCATTTTTGTTACTGGCTATAGGTACATAATCATTTTGGGGTGGAGAAAAAGGCTTCTGTGGACTAAGACAGGGGCTTTTTTATTTTTTAATGTTTAATCTGTTTTAGTCTTTGGTTACTTATGGTAAAATTACCATGGTAATTTTATCATGTGTATATCCTGGATGATGATATTGAGGAAAGAAGGGCAAAATGAGTTCATTTGTGGAATTTAAGAATGTGGGTAAGGTATATCACATGGGCGAGGTGGATATTGAAGCGCTGAAGGATGTGAATTTTACCATTGAAAAAGGCGAATTTTGTGTTGTGGTGGGCGCTTCCGGTGCAGGGAAGACAACGATCTTAAATATATTAGGCGGTATGGATGGTTTATCTTCGGGGAAGGTATTATTAGACGGGGAGGACATTTCCGCTTATAATAAAAAGAAACTGACGGCTTACAGGCGGTATGACATCGGATTTGTGTTTCAGTTCTATAATCTGGTGCAGAATCTGACTGCTCTTGAAAATGTGGAACTGGCGGCTCAGATCTGTAAAGAGCCTTTAGATGCCATGACCGTTCTTTCGATGGTGGGGTTAAAGGAACGGGCAGGAAACTTTCCGGCGCAGTTATCCGGTGGGGAACAGCAGCGGGTTGCAATCGCGAGGGCTCTTGCCAAAAACCCGAAGCTGTTGCTTTGTGACGAACCTACGGGGGCCTTGGATTATAATACCGGAAAGGCGGTATTAAAGCTTTTGCAGGATGCCTGCAGGAAGCAGGGGATGACGGTGGTCGTGATCACCCACAATCAGGCGCTGACCGCTATGGCGGACCGGGTCATCACGGTTAAGAGCGGAACGGTATGGAGTATGGAGTTGAATGAGCATATTGTGCCGGTAGAGGAGATTGAGTGGTAAAGAACTTTTTGCAGGAGTCATATGGATGAGGAGCGGAATGTTTAAAACAACCATCAGGGAAATCAAAGGAAGCCTTGGGCGTTATATGGCGATTTTTGCAATCATGATGCTGGGGGTTAGTCTTTTTACAGGATTAAAGGTAACCACGCCTGCTATGATCGTTACGGAAAATGATTATCTGGAGGAGCAGGATTTTTTTGATTTCAGGCTTTTGTCCACCATCGGATTCGATATGGAACATGTGGAACAGTTTGCAGGGATGAATGAGATCGCAAAGGCGGAAGGGGCAATCTCTGTAGACGCATTATGCGACCTGGGAGAGGGGAATGAGTCTGTTTACAAGTTCCATACGGTGCCGGAAGCGATCAACCGTGTGGTGGTGACGGCAGGCCGGATGCCGGAAAAAGAGGATGAGTGCGTGCTGGATGCGGCAAAGTTTGACGAAGACGCGATCGGCATGCAGATTACCGTCACGGATAATAACGAGGAAGATACTTTGGAGATGTTTAAAAACCGTACCTTTACAGCGGTTGGGGTGGTACGGTCTCCTTATTATATCAATTTTGAGCGGGGAACCACTTCGATTGGGGATGGAACGGTGTCCGCTTTTCTTTATGTGCCCAAGGAAGCTTTTGACTGCGATTATCTGACGGAAATATACACCACCACCAAGTTGAAATATAAGGTTTATACGGATGAATATGTGGATTATATCGACAGCTTACAGGGGAAGATGGAGGATCAGACAAAGCTGTTGGCCAAAGCAAGATATGACAGGCTTATTATGGAAGCCCAGGAAAAGATCGATGATGCCCAGACGGAGCTTGACGATAAGAAAGCGGAAGCAGAAAAAGAGTTGGATGACGCATGGCAGAAGATCCTGGACGGTGAGCAGGAACTACTTGACGGAGAAGCGGAGATTGCGGATGCCGAGAAGAAGATTGCAGACGGGAAAAAGGAAATTGCGGAGCATGAACAGGACATCATTGACGGTGAGCAGGAACTTCTAGACGGGGAAGCGGAGATTGCGGAGAAGGAAATAGAGATAGCGGATGCGGAAGAGGAAGTCAGCTACCATGAATGGGAAATTTTTGCCAATGAGCTGGATCTTGCCTACGCATGGGATAAGCTGAATGAGGGAAAAGAAGAGCTGAGGGCCCAGGAAGAAAAGCTGCTTTCCAAAGAAGCGGAAGCACTCGCCAAGGAAGAAGAACTGAAAAGGACAAGGGATGAGCTGCAGGGGCAGCTGGATGCATTGCCGGGGCAGAAAGCGGAGCTTGAGGCGCAGGCAGCAGGGATCCAGTATGCGTTAGACAATATAGACAGCATTTATGCGGATGAGATAAATCAGGGCAGCACTCCCGATGAACAGGCGGCTATCCGGGCAAAAATCGAAGGGGAACTTCAGGCAAACCTTACCTATGTAAATGGTTTTTTAGCCCAGCTGCAAGGCGCGCAGCCTCAGCTGCAAGCCGGCCTTGCCCAGATAGGCTCCGGTCTTTTGCAGATCAGTGCCGGAAAAGCCCAGATCAGGGAAGGCAAAGAGCAGATAGAGGAGGCAAAAAAGGAAATTGCGCAAAATGAATATGCGCTTATGAAAGCGGAGGAGGAGCTTGCATCAGCCAAGGCGCAGGTAGCAGATGCAAGGAACGAGCTGGAAGACGGAAAGGTAAAGCTGGAAGAAGCCAGGGCAGAGCTTGCAGATGGCAGGAAAGAATTAGAGGACGGAAAGGCAAAACTTGCCAAAGCAAGGGCAGACCTTGCGGATGCAAAGGTAGAGTTAGAAGACGGCAGGGCGGATTTAGAGGAAGGAAAAGTGGAGCTTGCGGACGCTAAGACAGAGTATGCGGATGCAAAGGAAGAATTTGAGGAAGAGGCAGCGGATGCCCAGCAAAAAATTGACGATGCAAGGGCAGAGCTTGCGGATATAGAAGAGCCGGAGGAATATGCGTTAACCCGGGATACCAATATCGGTTATGCCTGCTATGAAAGCGATTCTAATATTGTGGCGGCTATTGCCAATGTGTTTCCGGTATTCTTCTTTTTGGTGGCAGCATTGATCTGCATGACCACCATGAATCGGATGGTGGAGGAGCAAAGGACTCAGATCGGTGTGTTAAAGGCACTGGGCTATGGGAATGCGGCCATTATGGGAAAATACTTGTTTTATGCAGGTTCTGCGGCAGCAGCAGGCGCAATGGCCGGGTGTATAGTCGGTACATGGCTGTTCCCGAAGGTGATCTGGATGGGGTACGGCATTATGTACAGCATGGGAGATATCCAGTATCTGTTTGATATCCCGATGGCGCTTTTATCCTTGGCGGCAGCTCTTTTCTGCTCGATGGGGGCAGCATATTTATCCTGCAGGCATGAGCTTTTGGGAGTGCCCGCAAACCTGATCCGGCCCAAAGCGCCTAAAAACGGGAAGCGTATCTTTTTGGAAAGGATTCCTTTTATTTGGGGCAGACTGAAATTTTTGCATAAAGTTTCGATCAGGAATATCATCAGGTATAAAAAGCGGTTTTTCATGATGATATTGGGCATCAGCGGATGTACGGCACTTTTGCTGACCGGTTTCGGGGTAAAGGACTCTGTTACCAATGTGGCGGATATGCAGTATGATGAGATCCAGATCTTCGATATCGGCATCACGTTTTCGGATAAGCTTGAGGAAGCGGACATGGAGGAATTATCCGGCAGGATGGAGGATAAGCTGGAGGGGATTTCCTATCTGTGCGAGGAAAGCGTAGACATTGAATTTGGTGGGAAGATCAAATCCATTTATATGGATATTCCGGAAAATGAAGATGAAATCAGTGCGTTTTTGGATCTGCATACGCCGGAGGGAGTAAGCATACCGTATCCTGCCAAAGGGGAAGCGGTGCTTACCGAGAAGGTGGCGGAAGGCCTGGGCATTAAGATCGGTGACAGGATAACCCTTTATGATAATGACAGGAACAGCATTAACGTGAAGATATCGGCGCTGTGTGAAAATTTTGTGTCAAATTATATTTATTTGAATAAAGAAACTTATAAGGAGCAGACCGGCAGAGAGCCGGAGTATAAGAGCGCCTATGTAGTGGTAAGCGAAGATGTGGATGTCCATGGGGCGGCGGCCATGATTTCGGACATGGATTCCGTGCTTGCGGTATCGGTTACTGCGGATATGCGGGAGCGGATCGTATCGATGATGGAAAGTATGGACTATATCGTTTTACTGATCATATTTTGTGCCGGAAGTTTAGCGTTTATCGTTCTTTATAACCTGACGAATATCAATATTACGGAGCGGCTCCGGGAGATTGCCACCATCAAGGTGCTTGGGTTTTATGCCAAAGAGACGGCGGATTATGTTTTCAGGGAAAATCTGGTGCTGACAGCCATGGGAGCTTTGGCAGGGCTTTTGCTTGGAAAATGGCTGCACTGGTTTGTGATGTACAATATTAAGGTTGACATGATCTCCTTTAAGACCATCGTGGAACCGATCAGTTATGTTTGGAGCCTTTTTCTTACCTTTGTTTTTGCTATGCTGGTAAACGGGATCATGTTCTTTAAGCTGGAAAAGATCAATATGGCGGAATCTCTCAAATCAATAGAGTAGGAAAAAGAAATTGACATTGCGGAATCTGCCGGCAAATGATAAGATGAAATCAAAAAGAGGTCTTCCAATGATAGAAAACATACAGGATTTTATAAAAGAATTATGCCAAAAAAGCGGTGAAAGCGAGCTCTTTGCAGGGCAGTTTAGGGATGCGCTTTTGGAGGATGAAGAGATTTTAAGAGAATTTGCTTATTATATGGAGCATAGGGATTTTGCGTGCAAAGCAAAGGTTAGCGGGTACACGGTAGTGGATGTCATGGTCTGGCAGATGGACCATTTTAAGGCAAGGCTTGACCGGGATAACACAGGGTCAAGGGAAAACCCGGCTAAGATGGTGCTTATGGCATTTGACACCCTGCTTAAAATGCGCAAGGATCCGGAGCGGTATATAACAAGAATGAGCCAGGAGACAGGAACGGATTATGAAGGAAAATATTGATGAAGTGATCAAAATGTTAGATGGCATGGTAACAAATGAGATCAGCCGCATGAAGATAGAAACCTCCAGTGAAATGGAGGAAGGCGTTTCGAGAAAAGTATCTCACCACGGGCGCTGCGACGTAGGAAGCCCTTTTGCAAGCGGGAAATTGTTTGATTTAGAGGCACCGGAGTGCGGGGAGTGATCAAGGCTTCCGGATTTAAAAATGGAGCCGCCGCCTTACCGCATCCCGAAGCCGCCGGGTGGATAATATGGTGACAAGGAGCACAAGGATCACGCTGCATACGGTCAGGACAATGGCTGACCAGGACAGCAGCAGCCGGGAACCGGCATAGTGCCGGATCAACAGTTCAATGGCCGGGCACAGTACGGCAACTTCCGCAAAAAAATATAAGGAAGTGGTCAGGAAAGTGGCCGGGAAGGAACGGAGCAGCAGGGCAAATATTTCTACCAGTATGGTGGCCAGCGCCACGATTGGCAGGGCAAGCCCTAAAAACCACTTGTTACCGGCGGTGTTAAAGGTGATCAGGTACAGGTAGATGCCTACGGCGACCCCGTCAAATAACAGCGAGATATAGATAGGGAGCTTGGTGTAGATCACGGCAGGAAAAACCAGCACAAATAATACCAGACAGGCCCCGATAATGAATAATGACCAGAGACTGCCGGAAAAAACAAATAAATTAAGCAAAAGACAGCTTAAGGACGTGGCGCTCAGCACGATAGAAGTGACGATCCCAAAGTCCTTGCGTTTTACCACGTCCACATTTCCTTTTTGGGTGGGATAAGGGGATACGGCTCTTAATTTCTGCAGTTCATTTGGATTAATAACAGGTGTGTTGCATAAAGGACAGCTTGTTAAGGACGGCTCTAATTCCACACCGCAGTTTACACAGTAGGACATGTTGTTCTCCAATCTTTTTGATCAATGTAATAATGCTAATATAGTTGGCGGTTGCTTTCAATTTTAACATGGATTCCGTCGGAAACCAGTTTGCGGAAGAACAGCCGTTCCACGTCGGATTCGATAATGCTGCTTGCAAAGTTGATCGTCAGGGTATCCTCAAAGCTGACAATAGCGCAGTTGGTCCGGGAGGAAAAAGGCTGGCCCATGTAAATATCAAAGCGGTCGATAAAAGGTTTCATATCTTCCGGAACCTGTAAGGCGCCCATGTTGGTAAGTCCGGCGGAAGAGTTGCGGTCCTGGACTTTGGTGTAGAACATCCGCACCACAAAGTCTTTTAAGAAAAGGGGAACAATGCGGATCAACGGATTTCTCTGGGTGCTGGCATTGGTGGTGATATCCCCCCGCAGGAACTTTTTGTTGATATAATAGCGCATATAATGATGCACCTGGGTAATGATTTCCTCAAAAGTATAATCGCCAAGCCTGGGATCTATACTGGGAAAGACCATGGTGATGAAATTCCTGAGGGTCTCCGAGGGGAAAAACCGCCGCAGGTTTACCGGCATGGCTATTTTCACCGGGCGCAGTTTTAGATGCCACTCGGATTGCTGCTTTTGAAGCAGCGCATATAGAAGCACGGAATTGAAATATTCCGTGATGGAGGCATGGTACCTGGCACAGACAGCCATCACTTCTTTCACGGACATGATGCCGTCAATGACATTAAATGTGTAAAAAGGCTCCTTGGTGCCTCTTATGCTGTAAGCTTTCCCACCGGGGCGGGCAGGGCATACCTTGGCATTGGCATAGCGCATATAGGCATCTTCAAGTTCTCCCGGTGAGGGCGATTCCTTGATGTCCTTAACGAAGCCGCCGTCGGAAATCGGGCGCCCTAAAAGCCTTAAGTAAACGGCCGTGATGGTCTGGAGTACCGCCATTCCTCCGGTGCCGTCTCCAAGGCAGTGGTGGGCTTCTAAGGAGATCCGGCATTCATGGTAGTAGATGCGGATCAGATAGCGGTTTCCGGCTTTAAAGGGCATGGGCATACAGAAATTCCGGATATCTTTTTGGACAAAAGGTCCCGGTCTGTCGTTGGGTTCTAAGTAACGCCAAAAAAGCCCTTTCCGGATAGCGGTCTTATAGGTTGGGAAACGCGTAAGCGCAATATCCACTGCTTTTTGCAGGATGTCAGGACAGACAGGCTCTTTTAAGACCACGGATAAGCGGTATACGGAAGAAAAGTCGCGGCGCTGTAAAGTAGGGTAAACAATGGCGGAAAGATCCAGCTTATACCAGACTTTGTGTTCTTTCTTCCTGGCGTTCCCGTTATTATTTTGATTGGATTTATTTTTTGCATGATTTATGTTTTTCATATACATTTTATTATATCACAATTTACAGGAAAAGGGAGAGATTATGGCAGTTACGTCAAAAAAACTTTTAAGTAAGAAAGCAACACCGGAATCTGTCAACCAAAGCATGATGACGCTGATCAGGAAAGTCCATGGCATGATCGAAAACCCGGATATTAAAAACCACCGCCAGTCCCAGGATCATGTAGGCGCGCTTTTGGGCAATTCCCGGGATATTTTGATGAGAGATGTGATGATACAGGATATGCCAGGGGAGTGGGTATCCGTAAACCGCGCTCACATGAAAAAATATGTGATCTTGTACTGTCATGGGGGCGGCTATTCCACGGGAAGCCATATTTATGCCAGAACGCTGACTACAAAGCTGGCGGCAAGCACTTCTATGGATGTATTGTCCTTTGACTACCGGCTGGCTCCGGAAAATCCTTACCCGGCGGCCCTTAAGGATGCCATGAAGGCATGGGATTATCTGATGCTGTTAGGATACGGGGCAAGGGATGTGATCATTGCGGGAGATTCGGCAGGGGGAAACCTGGCATTGTCTCTGGTTCTTAAGCTAAAGGCACAGGAACGGCTCCTGCCAAGGGGGCTGGTATTGATGTCTCCCTGGACGGATCTGACGGCATCCGGCAAAAGCTATACGGAAAAAACGGAATTAGACCCGGTATTAAATGAAGAGTATCTGAATCGGATGATTGAAAATTACGCAAAGGACGTGGAATTAAATAATCCCCTGGTTTCACCGCTGTTTGGGGATTTTACAGGATTTCCGCCAACTTATATCCAGGCGGGGGATAATGAGATCCTGCTTTCCGATTCGGAATTGCTCCATAAAAAGCTGATCCATGCCAATGTGTCAGTGAAGCTGGATGTTTTTAAGGGGATGTGGCATGTGTTTCAGATGTCTCCTTTAAAGACGGCTTATGAGGCTATGGAAAAGAATGCGGAATTTATTTTTGATATCTGTAGATAAAATTAGAAGGATTTTGGAAGTTCACGCCGAATATTGATATTAGGAAGTAGTTTATTAAAGCGGGAGCAGTGAATGAACATACGAGAAAATCTGGAAAATCTGGAGCTTGAGAATTTAAGCCCTTATGCGGCCCACAGTGCGGTATCTAAGGGAAGGCGGCGGGAGGAAGAGCAATGCGATATCCGGCCCGTGTACCAAAGAGACAGGGACAGGATCCTTCACTCTAAGTCTTTCCGCAGGCTGAAGGATAAGACACAGGTCTTTTTAACGCCGGAGGGGGATCATTACAGGACCAGGCTGACTCATACCCTTGAGGTTTCCCAAAATGCCAGGACCATCGCCAAGGCGCTTCGGATGAATGAAGACCTTGTGGAGGCCATTGCGCTTGGCCATGACCTTGGTCATACACCGTTCGGTCATGCAGGGGAGCGGGCGTTAAATGCGGTCTGCCCCTACGGGTTCTGCCACAGTGAACAGAGCGTTCGCACGGTGGAGCTGTTAGAAAAAAACGGCCAGGGGCTTAATCTTACTTATGAGGTTAAGGACGGGATCCGTCATCATCAGACCAAAGGCAGGCCGTCCACGTTAGAGGGGAAGATCGTCCGGTTTTCGGATAAGATCGCCTATATCCATCATGATATGGACGATGCGGTCCGGGCGGGCATATTAAAGGAAAGCGATATTCCCCGGGAAATTGCGGATGTGATCGGCTATACCACGGGGGAGCGGCTTGACCATTTTATCCATGACATTGTGAGTACCAGCTACGGCAAGGATGATATTTTGATGTCAGAGCCGGTGGCAAAGGCCATGCAGGCCCTGCGCCGGTTTATGTTTACGAATGTATATCAGAATAAGGAAGCAAAAAGTGAGGAAGGGAAGGCAGAGATGCTGATCCAGACGCTGTACAGCTATTACCGCCACCATTTAGAGCTTCTTCCGGCAGATCTGACTGCTCTGACAGAAAAAGGAGAGCCGGAGGAAAAGATCGTCTGTGATTACATAGGGGCTATGACGGACCGTTTTGCCATTGCCAAGTATGAGGAGATTTATATCCCCAAGTCATGGCACGGCTGAGGATGCGGTAAGGAATGGAGACAGAATGTATTATCCTGATGAATTGATAGAGGAAGTACGGATGCGCAGTGACATCGTGGATGTCATTTCCGGGTATGTGAAAATCCAGAAGAAAGGAAGCAATTATTTCGGGCTATGCCCTTTTCATAATGAAAAATCGCCGTCCTTTTCCGTATCGCCCTCCAAGCAGATGTTTTACTGCTTCGGGTGCGGTGCAGGGGGGAATGTATTCACGTTTGTAATGCAATATGAAAACTACTCGTTTCAGGAGGCGGTAAAGCTTCTCGCCCAGCGGGCAGGAGTGGATCTTCCCGAAGTGGAGTATACGGAAGAGGTAAAAAAAAGGGAATCCCAAAGGGCAAGGCTTCTTGAAGTCAATAAGGAAGCGGCAAAATATTTTTATTATCAGCTCCGGGGAAAAAACGGACAAGCCGGGTATCAGTATTTGAAAAAACGGCAGCTTTCCGAGGAAACGGTGAAGAAATTTGGTTTGGGGTTTGCCAATGTGACCAGCAATGATCTGGTTTTGTACCTGAAAAACAAAGGATATGACGACCGTTTGATCACGGAGGCAGGCCTTGGGAGTTTTGATGAAAAGCATGGGATGCATGATAAATTCTGGAACAGGGTGATGTTCCCCATACAGGACATCAACCACCGGGTGGTCGGTTTCGGCGGAAGGGTCATGGGGGATGCTAAGCCGAAATACTTAAATTCTCCGGAAACGCTTATTTTCGATAAGAGCCGGAACTTGTATGGGCTTAATTATGCCCGTACGGCCCACACCAATAACATTATTTTATGCGAAGGATATATGGATGTGATCGCCATGCACCAGGCTGGTTTTTCTCAGGCGGCAGCATCCCTTGGAACTTCTTTTACGCCGGGCCAGGCGAACCTTCTACGGCGTTACGCAAAGGAAGTGATCCTTGCCTACGACAGCGACGGGGCAGGGGTAGCGGCGGCCTTACGAGCCATCGGAATATTAAAAGAAGTTGGATTATCCGGAAAAGTGCTGAATCTGGAGCCTTACAAGGACCCGGATGAGTTTATGAAAAATCTGGGAAAAGAAGCTTTCCTGGAGCGCCTTTCTAAGGCGGAAAACAGCTTTTTCTTCGAGCTCCGTATGCTGCAAAGGGATTATGACTTAAACGATCCGGAGGCGAAGACCAGGTTTTACAGGGAGATTGCCAAAAAGCTCTGCGGTTTTTCGGAGGAAGTGGAAAGGGAAAATTATATAGAAGCCGTGGCGGACAAGTACCGCATTGGTTTTGACAATCTGCGCAGGCTGGTTTATAATTATGCGGCCCAGACAGGGTTTGCCGCACCGGCAGTAAGGCCCAAATCAGGGATCCAAAAGAAAAATGACCCAAAAGAAAATAAGCAAAAGCCCCAAAAGCTGCTCCTTACCTGGCTGGTGGAGGAACCGGGGCTTTGGCCAAAGATAAAAAAATATATTTCTGCAAAAGATTTTACAGGAGAACTGTATCAGACAATAGCGGAAAAGCTGTTGGAGGACTTAGATGCAGGAAAGGTCAATCCGGCTGCGATCATCAGTTTGTTTACCGATGAGGAACAGCAAAGAGAGGCGGCCAGTGTATTTAACACGAAAATAATGGAACTGAATACCGGGGCGGAGAGGGAAAAGGCATTTCATGATATTGTTCTTGCGGTGAAACGCAACAGCCTAGATTACTTCTCCGGGCAGCTTGGTTCGGACGTTTCGGCGCTCTCTAAGGTGATTGAAGGGAAAAAAGCACTGGAAGAACTTAGCAAAACGCATATTTCATTGGATTAAGGCTAATAATGGTAATGCGTACATGACTAAAAATAGGAAGGATGGAAATCTGGAATGGATGAAAACACACAGGCAAAATTTGATGAGAAGCTTTCCGCGCTCCTTGCAATTGCCAAAAAGAAAAAAAATGTCTTGGAATATCAGGAGATTACCGACTATTTTGCGGATATGGCATTAGGAGAGGAACAATTTGATAAGATCATCGAGACTCTGGAACAAAACAGCGTGGATATTCTGCGCATTACCGAGGAAGATGATGTGGACGAAGAAGAGATCATCCTTACGGAGGAAGATGAGGTAGATGTGGAAAACCTTGATCTTTCCATACCGGACGGCATCAGCATTGAGGATCCGGTAAGGATGTATTTAAAAGAGATCGGGAAAGTACCCCTTCTTACGGCTGAGGAAGAGATCGAGCTGGCCCAGCGGATGGAAAATGGCGACCAGGACGCTAAGAAGCGTTTGGCGGAAGCCAATTTGCGTTTGGTGGTCAGTATTGCCAAACGGTATGTGGGCAGAGGGATGCTTTTCCTTGATCTGATTCAGGAAGGAAACCTGGGTCTTATTAAGGCTGTGGAAAAATTCGACTGCAGGAAGGGTTTTAAGTTTTCTACCTATGCAACATGGTGGATCCGACAGGCGATCACCAGGGCAATTGCGGATCAGGCAAGGACGATCCGTATCCCGGTCCATATGGTGGAGACGATCAATAAATTGATCCGCGTCAGCAGGCAGCTCCTTCAGGAATTAGGCCGTGAACCTACCCCGGAGGAAATTGCGGCGGAAATGAATCTTCCGGTAGAGCGTGTGCGCGAGATTTTAAAGATTTCCCAGGAACCGGTGTCCTTAGAGACGCCTATCGGCGAGGAGGAGGATTCCCACCTAGGGGATTTCATTCAGGATGATAATGTGCCGATCCCGGCGGATGCGGCAGCATTCACGCTGTTAAAAGAACAGCTTGTGGAGGTGTTAGGCACGCTGACGGACAGGGAACAGAAGGTACTCCGCCTCCGTTTTGGGTTAGATGACGGAAGGGCAAGGACCCTTGAGGAGGTGGGGAAGGAATTTAACGTTACAAGGGAACGTATCAGACAGATTGAAGCTAAGGCTTTGCGTAAATTACGTCACCCAAGTCGTTCAAATCAATTAAAGGACTTCTTAGATTAGAATAAGAGTTAACAGTAAAAACCTTGTGGTAATAGCAATATTACCGCAAGGTTTTTTGCTATAACAAAAATGAATACTAGTATATAAGAAAGTAATATACTTACCTATTGTAACTGATTTAAAGTAGGTCTATAATGTTAACAGTTACTTATTTTTGGAAAGAAGGGAAAATATGAGTTGGGCAATTATTCAGCAAAGTTTGCCACAATTTGTCAAAGGCTTTCAGGTAACAGTCTGGATGTCCTTTGTTGGAATTATTGGAGCGATGGTGGTTGGGCTCTGTTGTAGTTTGATTCAATATTTTCATGTTCCTGTAATTGATAAGATCGTCAGTGCATATGTTGAGCTTGCAAGAAATACACCGTTATTAATCCAGCTTTTCTTCTTATACTATGCTTTTCCGGTAATTGGATTAAAGATGAGCGCTATTACTTGTGGTTTAATCGGTTTAGTATTTTTAGGTGGAGCTTATATGGCCGAAGGATTTACCGGTGGATTTGATGGAATTAGTAAAAATCAAATTGAATCTGGTGAAGCAATCGGAATGTC
>OFGA01001071.1_pt1 | contig 20055 bp, 13 predicted proteins | sample 1521471 | NCBI WGS metagenome assembly OFGA01 (sample SAMEA3504086, study PRJEB24116) | mouse gut metagenome | biome: mouse gut; feature: mouse-associated habitat; material: faeces | place: Denmark | collected 2011
CGACTGCCCCAACGCCGACCCGGACCGGCGCAAGCCAGAGGAGGCCGACCGCTGGGTCAAGGTCTCTTGGGTGGACAGCAAGCTGCCCAACTATAAAACTTCCCTGGAACTGTCCGCCAAGGACCGGGATAACCTCACTTTGGATGTGGCGATGGCCCTGTCTACCGTCAAGGTGAAGGTGTCTGCCCTGTCCGCCCGCTCCATGCCCGATGGGCATGCCACCATCAATATTCAGGTGGAGGTCAAGGATAAAACCGAGCTGGAGAGCGTGATCAACAAGCTGAACAACATTCAGGGCGTGTACCACGTGGCGCGGGCCTCGGGGAAATAGATCGGGGGCGGATATACTCCGCCCCCCTGCACACAGAATCCATCAACGAAAGGACGTGATTCCATGCGCGCGGTTGTCACCCGGGTCAATTCCGCATCCGTCACCATCGGCGGGCAGGTGGAAGGGGCCATCGAAAAGGGATTTTTGGTTCTGTTGGGGATTGGCCCCCAGGACAGCGAGGAAATCTGCGATAAGCTGGCGGAAAAAATCTGCAATCTGCGGGTCTTTGAGGATGAAAGCGGGAAAATGAACCGAAACTTGGAGCAGGCTGGCGGTTCTGTGCTGGTGGTGTCCCAGTTTACCCTGTATGCGGACACCTCTTCCCGCCGTCCCGGCTTCTCCCACGCGGCAAAACCCGACCTGGCCGTCCCGCTGTATGAGCGTTTCATGGACCAATGCCGTGCTCGGGGGTTTGCTGTGGAACACGGCCAGTTCGGCGCGGATATGCAGGTGGAATCGGTCAATGATGGACCGGTGACCATTCTCTTTGACACGGATAAAACATAGGGGCGGTGTGTGTCCGCCCCAAATCAGGAGGTAGTATGATGCGAGTGAGAATGACGCAGGTGGGCCCCATCGCCACCAACTGTTACATTTTGGAGGATGAGGAGAGCAAGAAAATTGCGGTAATCGACCCCGGAGACGAGGCGGGACGGCTGCTGTCCCTTCTGAAGGAGATGGATGGTCAGGTGGCGTATATTCTGCTGACCCACGGCCACTATGACCACACCACCGGGGTGCCCGAGCTCCATGCGGCCCTGCCTGAGACTAAGATCTACATTCACCAAGAAGACGCCAACGGAACCGGGGGCCGCATTTTCCCGCTGGCCGCACAGGTGAAAGACCTGCTCTTTTACAATGAGGGGGACGCCCTGCCGCTGGGCGGGCTGACTGTGGAGGTGCTCCACACGCCCGGCCACTCCAAGGGCTCCGTTACGTTGAAGGTGCGGGATGTGCTCTTCACAGGGGACACCCTCTTCGCCGGAGACTGCGGCCGCACCGATCTGCCCGGCGGCAGTTATGAGGAAATCCTCGCCTCTCTGGGCCGCCTGGGCCGCATGGAGGGCAACTTTCAGGTGTGCCCCGGCCACGGACAGACCTCCACCATGGATCGGGAGCGGCAGGTTAACCGCTACCTGAAAGAGGGCATGGCGCTGAATTAGCGCGGGCAAAACGGCAATCCTCCGCCCCAGTGTGTACACTGGGGCACCTCCTTTCAAAAGGAGGCTTTGCCCTGCGGGGGACGAGGGATTAAAGTTTGAAGTTCTGAAGAATTTCCTCCCGCAGATTCAGTCCGAAGAGGTAATAGGCCCAGTTTTCCATGGCCCGGAATATGTTCATCGGTCCTTCAAAGTTTAAGTAGGCCGGAGTTGCCCAGCAGCCGTCTGACTTCCTCCGCCGCTTCTTGATAGTCCTGCTCCGCCTGGATATATTCGGGCAGGCTCTTGCAGAACTGGGCAATTTCAACGGGAATTTCAGGGTTGTCTAAAAACAGAGTTTGTAGTATAGTGTTGTTCATAAGGATTCCTCCTAAGTGAATCTTGTTTTCATATTATACTATGCACCTCATGTTCATGTCAAGGGGGTTTTATGGCTAAATTAAATGAACGGTTGAAATTGCTTCGAAATGAAAAACAGTTGACGCAAACACAAGTTGCGGAGCTTTTAAAACAGTCCCTGCGCGCGTACCAATACTATGAATCTGGACACCACATTCCCGAATTTCCAAATCTGCTTTTTCTAGCAGACTTCTATGATGTCAGCATGGATTATCTTATCGGGCGAAGCGAGACACGGGGGCGAATGCCATGAAGCTGTATTTTGAGACCTCCAATTTCCCTTGGTCCCCGGAGCGGTATCACTACGCCGCCGAACAGATGATGCTCACGCTGTTTCCAGGGGAAAAACCAGAATACCCGGATGCTTCCCTCCCCCGGGACATGAGCCGGGAGGACAATACGGCAGTATTTACCCTTCACCGGGGAAAAAAGCTGACAAATCTCAGTGTTCTGGTCTTCCGTCCTTCCGGATATTATAATGGTGTCACCCGCTTTTCCTCCGAAGAACTGGACCGCCCTCCGGAGGAGGTCTATCACACCGTTCAGCACGCCCTGAAAATTGCCTTTTACAAAGCGGGCGTCGCACTTCTGGGCAGTTCGCCTCCTTGGGGGGCACTGACGGGCGTCCGCCCGGTGAAGCTGCCCACCCGAGCCATGCTGGAAGGCCAGTCCCCGAAGCAGGCCCAGAAGGCGCTGGAACAGGATTACTTCGTCAGCCCGGAGCGGGCCGCCCTGGCTGTGGACTGCGCCAAAGCCAGCGTAGAGGCCCTGCGGTCCCTGGGCCCCAAAGAAGTCTCTCTCTACATTGGCATCCCCTTCTGCCCTACCCGGTGCGCCTACTGCTCGTTTGTCTCCGCCGGGGTAGACCGGACCCTGAATTTGGTGGAACCCTATGTGGCGGCTCTTTTGCAGGAAGTAGAAGAGACGGGCCGAATCTTGCGGGAAACTGGATTGACGGTGCGCTCCTTCTATATGGGCGGCGGCACACCGACCACCTTGAGCGCAGACCAGTTGGACCGGCTGTTGTCCCGGTGCGGGGAATGTCTCCCCCTGGAGAAATGCACCGAGTACACGGTGGAGGCCGGCCGGCCGGATACCATCACTCGGGAGAAACTGGAGACGCTGAGGGCCCATCACATCGGCCGCATTTCCATCAACCCCCAGACACTGGAGGACCATGTACTGGAGGCCATTGGCCGCCGGCATACTCCGGGGGACATCCGGGACGCCTATGGGCTGGCTCGAGAGGTAGGCTTCGACTGCGTCAACATGGACCTGATTGCTGGACTGCCCCAAGACTCCTTCGCGGGTTTCCGCCGCTCGCTGGAGGAGGTGGCGGGCCTGGGGCCGGAACATATCACCATCCACACTCTGGCGCTGAAAAAGGGGTCCCGGCTGATGGAAGAGGGGGGACAGTGCCCCAGCGGGGCGGAGACCGCCCAAATGCTGGACTTCTCCCGTGAAGTTTTGACCGCAAAAGGTTATCAGCCCTATTATCTATACCGCCAAAAATATATGTCCGGCTCTCTGGAAAATGTAGGCTGGACCAAACCAGGGGCGGCGAGCCTGTACAACATCGTGATGATGGAGGAACTGCACTCCGTCATCTCCCTCGGAGCTGGGGGAGTCACCAAGCTCATTGGAGAGGGCAGAATCCTCCGCCTCACCAACCCAAAATTTCCACAGGACTACCTGTCCAGCCTGGACAAGGTCCTGGGACAGAAGACGCAGCTTCAGGTATTTTATGAACCAAATCTTTGACCTCTGGGGCGATTGGCCGCCCCGGAAGGCCGCGTTTGCGGCCGCAATCTGCACTTCATAATTGAGAGGAGCATTTCTATGGCATACCAGCTGCAAGAGATCAACCGGCGCATCCAGACTGACGTCGCGGAGTTTCTGGCGGAGTGCGATGAGAACTACGCCCAGCGGGTGTCGCTGGCGGCAGACCGGATCCTGACCAATCTGGAACACAGCCCCATTGTGCTGCTGTCGGGGCCCTCCGGTTCCGGCAAAACCACAACGGCCATGAAGGTGGCTGAGGAACTGCGCCGCAGGGGGGTAAACTCCCGGGCCGTCGCCATGGACAACTACTTTGTAACCATGAATCCCCGCACCGCTCCCCGCACCCCAGACGGCGCCATCGACTACGAGTCCCCTCTGTGTATGGATATGGAGCTGCTGGACCAGCACTTCTCTGCCCTGTCCCGGGGGGAAGAGATCCTCATCCCCAAATTCGAGTTTGCCCGGCAGATGCGCAACGACAGCGTGGGCACCCCCCTCAAGCTGGACAAGAACGAAATCGCCATTTTCGAGGGCATTCATGCCCTGAATGACGACATCGCGGGCCGCCATCCGGAGGCTACCAAGCTGTACATATCCGCCCGTTCCAATATCAATGAGGGTTCTGCCCTGCGCTTTAAAGGCACTTGGATGCGGCTGACCCGCCGGGCCGTCCGGGACTACAACTTCCGAGGCACCGAGGTGGCCCAGACCCTGGAGATGTGGGCCAACGTTCGCCGGGGGGAAAAGCTGTATATCTCCCCCTTCAAAAACAAGGCAGACATTGTCTTCGATTCCTCCCTGCCCTATGAGGTTCCGGTGATGAAACATTATGCTGTGCCCATCCTCCAGAGCGTCCCCGAGGACAATGAACGCCACGATGAACTGTTGGACTTGATTCAGGCATTCGAGCATTTTGCCCCCATCGACCCGGCGCTGGTAGCCAAAGACTCCCTTCTGCGGGAGTTCATCGGAGGCGGAAGCTATAAGTACCACTAAGGTTTGCCGCTGCACCCGCCCGCACAGGTTCGCGGGCCCTTTGATCCTATACTCGGAGTGATACTAATGCCATATATTCCGACCTATAATTCCCGAGACCCGAAATACAAGACCCCCTATGGGGCGGTGCCCTCGGGAACACAGGTCCAATTCACCCTCCGACCCCCTCGGGCTGAGAGCTACTCTCACGCCAGCGTCTGCGCCCGCTTCGAGAGCTGGGGCGACCAGATCGTCCTTATGAAAATGCCTTGGCAGGGCTTTGAGGAGGGGCACGACCTGTTTACGGTGTCTCTGGATACCGGGGACTATGTAGGGCTGGTGTGGTACTCCTTCCGGTTGGAAAAGCTGGACGGCCGTACCCAGGACCTGGGTCCTTACCAGCTCACCGTCTACGACGGAGAGGAGTCTGTCCCTGCCTGGTTCGGGGAAGGGGTGACCTATCAGATCTTCCCTGACCGCTTCTGCCGCAGCCGAATCCCAGACCCGGAGGGCATGGTGGGGGGGCGCGTTGTCCATCAGAACTGGGACGAATTTCCCGAACACCGCCCCAATGACCGGGGGGAGATCCGCAACCGGGATTTCTTTGGCGGCGACTTTCAGGGCGTGATGGACAAGCTGGATTTTTTGAAAAGCCTAGGGGTAGAGACCATCTACTTCAACCCCATTTTTGAGGCGGCGGAGAACCACCGCTACGGCACCGCCGACTACAGCCGGGTGGACCCCATGCTGGGCACCAACGAAGACTTTTCCCGGCTGTGCAGCGAGGCCCACAGCCGGGGGATGCGGGTGATGCTGGACGGGGTGTTTAACCACACCGGCAGCAACAGCCGGTACTTCAACGCCCAGGGGGCCTATCCCGGGGCCGGGGCCTTCCAGAGCAGGGAGAGCCCCTATTATCCCTGGTACGCCTTTCTGTACTGGCCCAACCGGTACGATGCGTGGTGGGGCGTCAAGACCCTGCCCGCCGTCAACGAGACCTGCCCCAGCTATATGGACTACATCATCGAGGGAAAGGACTCCATCATCCGCCGGTGGCTCCGGGCGGGGGCGGACGCATGGCGGCTGGACGTGGCCGACGAGCTGCCAGACGAGTTCATCGCCAGGATCAGGGCGGTCATGGTCCAGGAGAAGCCGGACAGCTTCCTCTTGGGGGAGGTCTGGGAGGACGGCAGCAACAAGATCGCCTACGACCAGCGGCGGAAATATCTGCTGGGGCGGGAGGCCCACGGGCTCATGAACTATCCCTTCCGGACGGCGGCCCTGGCCTATCTCCAGGGAGGCGGCGCGGAGGCCTTCATGGAGGCCATGGAGGTCATCCGGGAGAACTATCCCCGGCCCGCCTTTTACAGCGCCATGAATCTCCTGGGCACCCACGACACGGCCCGGGTCCTGACCATGCTGGGGGTGGGGCCCGAAGGCGGGCCGGAGGAGCGGACCGCCCGGGCGGACTACCGCATGTCCCCGGAGGAGCGGGAGCGGGGGACGCGGCTGCTCCGCGCGGGAGCGGTGCTGCTCTACGCCTTTCCCGGGTCGCCTACGGTTTATTACGGCGATGAGGCGGGGATGGAGGGGTTTGAGGACCCCTTTAACCGGGGGACCTATCCCTGGGGCCATGAGGACCAGGCCCTGCAAAGGCATTTCGCTTTACTGGGCAGGCTGCGCAATGAGCGGGTCTCCATGCAGTCCGGAGAGCTGAAGTGGCTGCACGCGAAGGGGCCGCTGCTGGCCTTCGCCCGGGAGGAGGGCGAGGAGGTCACCGCCGCCATCCTCAATGTGGGAGACGGCGTGGAGGAGGTCTCCATTCCCTGGTCCGGGCATCTGGCTACCGATGTGATCTCGGGGCAGCAGTTCGCCCCGGTACAGGACAGACTCCTGCTTCGGATCCCCGGGATGGAGTGTATATTGTTAGTCTGATCCAGGCTCCGCCAGGGCTTCGCCCTGGACCCACCGCCCTTTGAAAAGGGCGGCCCGAAACTTTTGAAACCGCCCACACCTTGCAGGTGTGGGCGGTTTTTGGTACTTTTTCTGTTGCGGGAAAGGATCACTTGGTCATGGCACGGTGGAGGAGGATGGCCATGTCGCCGCGGTTGAGGTCGTTCCGGGGGGAGATGCGCCCGCCGGAGGTGGGCAGTAGCCCCTGCTGGACCAGGCCCGACACCGCGCCCTTGGCGTAGTCCGCCACGCGGCTTCGGTCACTATAGGACGCCAGGGCGGCGGCATTGCCGTCGGGGACGCTGATGCCAGCCTGGTTGAGGGCCCGCTGGACCATCAGGGCGGCATCCTGCCGGGTGAGGGTGGAGGAGGGTTCGAATTTGCCGCCGCCTACGCCCGCGACGATGCCTAGGGCGTACATGTCGTTGACGGCCTGGGCATAGTAGGACTCGGGGGCTACGTCGCTGAAGCCCTGGACGCTGCTGCCTACGTTGAACTGGAAGGCCCGGGACAGCATCACGCAGAAGTCGCCGCGCCGGATGGACTTGCCCGGCTCGTAGCGGCGGTCGCCGGTGCCCTTGACTACGTTCAGGTTATAGAGGTAGTCCACGGCGGACTTCATCTGGGCAGAGTAGCCGCCCAGGTCGTCGAAGTTGGCCGAGGCCGCAGGCTCCGACACGGTGATGCGGATGGTCCCGTTATACTGGGTGCCGTCGCCGTTGGAGGCGGTATATGGGATGCTCACCTCGCCGTAGAAACCGGCCTTGGGCACGAAGGTCAGGCTGGACACCGTGGGATCGCCGTAGAGGCTGTAGATCGTGGAGGTATTGCCCTGCCAGCTGTACTGGGTGGGACCGTTGTACTGGTAGTACAGCTTCCCGCTGCTGGCCTCCGGCAGGCCGGTGAGGCGCAGGGAGACCGGCGTGCCGCCGGACGCGGTCTGGATGTCATAGGCGTTGAGATGCACAGGCTCGCCCCAGCTCTCGTAGCGGACCAGGCCGCCCAAGGCGGCGTCCGCGCGCACCGTGATCTGCACCGTGCCCTGGAACTGGCGGCCGTCGATGGCCCAGCCGGTGAAGGGCACCGTTGCCGTGCCGGAAAAGCCCTTGGCCGCTACGAAGGACACCCGGTCTACCGAGGTCTCGCCGGAACGGTAGAGGGTGGTGCCGGGGTTGAGGGATGTGGGGGCGGTACCGGCGCGGTAGTCGTAGTAGAGGATGCCCTGGCCGGAGGAGGGCAGGCCGAATTGCAGATAGCTCAGGGCCGCGTTGGTGGCCTGACGGCAGGCGGCGTCGAAATCACTGCCGGAGAAGGGCACCGGGGTCTGGCCCGCGGCGGTGTAGGTCACCGTGCCCGGCTGGCCGCTGCCCGCGCCCGCGCCGCTGGTGATGGTCAGGACCCCCGTGAAGGACTGGCCGTTGACGGAGGCGCCGGTGAAGGGGATGTCCACGCGGCTGAAGCCTCCGGCCGCCCAGAAGGAGAGGTTGGCGATATAGGGCGTGGCGCTGTTGAAGTACCGGGTGGACGTGGTGGCCCGGGTGCCCATGCTGCCGGAGCTGGTGCGGTTATGGTAGAGGGAGCCCTGGTTAAAATCCGGCAGGGACTGGAAGCTGATGTAGTGCAGCCGCTGGCCGGTCACGCTCTGGCAGAAGCCGGAGAAGTCGGACAGGGACAGCTTTACCGACTGGCCGGGGGCGCAGGTGTAGGTGATGTCCCCGGTCCCGCTGCCGGTGGTCTGGATGTGGAGCTCCACCGTTCCCGCAAAGGAGAGGCCGGAACGGCTGGTGCCGCTGAAGGGGATGCGCACAACGCCGTTGAAGCCTTCGGCGGAGACGAAGGTCATCCGGTCCAGCTGGGCGGCGCCGTACTCACGGCCCTCGGCGGCGGCGGTGCCCCGGGAGCCGTTCCAGTTCAGGTAGAGGACGCCCTGGGAGGCCGGGGGAAGGGTGAAGGAGATGGCCGACAGGGCCTTGCCGGTGGCGTTCTCGCAGAAGTCCTCGAAGTCCCCCCGGTCGAAGTTTACCAGGCCGCCGCCGTTGTCGTTATAGGTGATGGCGTCGTCCAGGCCCTGCTTGACCTGGATCACCAGCTCGCCGTTGTATTTGACGCCGGAGACGCTGTAGCCCGCGTAGCCGATGCGCACCGTGCCTACGTAGCCCTCGGCGGGGACGAAGGTGATGGTGTCCAGCTGCTTGGGGGCATACTGCTCATTAGGAGAGACCTTGGCGGCGTAGTTCCACTCGTCGCGGTAGTCGAGGTAGAGGGTGCCCTGGGATGTGGGGGGGAGGGTGAAGATCACGTAGCCAAGGGGTGAACCGGTCTGCTCGTGGCAGGTCTTGCTGAACAGAGAAGAGGTCAGCTCCAGGGGGGTGTCGCGCTTGGTGGAGACGGTGAGGTCGGTTTTTTCCTGGGTCAGGGTGACCTCGATGCGGCCTTTGAAGGAGCGGTTGGTCCCGCTGTCCGATACGGCTTGGCCGGTGAAGGAAATATAGGCTTTTTCCTTGGTATAAGAGGGATTCGGAACAAAGGTGAGGTCCTGGATATAGGGGCCTCGGAGAGAGGTGCGGGTGTAGTAGGTGACCGAACTGCCCGCGCCTGCGCCAGTGTCCTCCGGAGAGTTATAGCCCAGATAGAGGGTGCCCTGGGCGGTGGGGACGGACAGGCCCGTGACGGATGTCAGCGTCTGTCCGGTCTTCTCCTGGCAGGCTGCGGCGATCAGCTCCTCCAATTCGGAGAACCGCAGGGGCTTGGAGGGACTGCAGCCCTCCGTGTAGGGGATGATGGCCAGGTTGGAAGTCACCGTTACGGGAAACTCCGCTTCGTATATCCGCCCGGCGGCGGAGATGGACAGCCTTACGGTGGCACTGCCCTCCTGGCGGCCCTCGATGGTCACACTCTTACCCTGGACCAGGAGGTAGACGTTGCTTTTGTTGTTGACCACCGAGGCGGTGAGGACGGCGCTTTCTGCGGCGGCGTTTCCGAAAAGGGTATAGTCCGTATCTACATCGATCTTTACGGTGCCGTTCTCCTGGACCTCGATCCCGGAGGCCAGCTTTTCACTGAGCTTGATGCCGCTGACTACGGCCTTGATGGTACATTCCTTCTTGTCTTCTCCCGTGCCAGCCGTGACCTTAATGGTCTCCTCGCCGGGAGATTTGCCCCAGATATTGCCTACGTGGCCGTTATCCTGTTCGGAGACGCCTACGATGGGGGAATTGGTGGGAGACCAGGTGACGTGGAGCTTCTGGACCTCCGTATCCGTCACAGGGTCAAGGGTGGCCGTGATACGGGCTCCGCCGCGGTCCACCGAGGAGTTGGGTTCGAGGGTGATGGCGTAATTGGGAGGGGCAGTCTGGCTGGGGTCGAAGCTGTCGCTGCTGAGTTTGAGGTCTTCCAGTACACCGGTGACCGGCTCGTCGGGATCGCCGGAGTCAGGCTTGTCGGGATCATCGGGGTCCGGCTTGTCGGGGGCTGTGACGGTACCATCGCCGGTGCCGGTATCCGTTCCACCGGAGTTGGACAGCAGGGCCGTGGGGGCCATGGACAGCACCATGATCAGAGCCAGAAGCAGGGACAACAACCGCCGTTTGGTGGAGATCTTCATGAAAACACTCCTTTTCATCATTTGCCGGATAGGGGGAACGGGAGCGGGCGCAGGCCCGCTCCCGTTGTGGAAAATTGCTTATTTCGTCTTGAACAGATTGGCTCCGCCAGCATCATTGCCTACAAGCTTGACAGTGATCTTCCGCTCAACGCCGCCAGCCTTGATGGTGATGACCACCTGGGAACTGCTCAGGGAGCCGAAGGTCAGCTGGACCTCCCCGTTCTTGCCGCTGGTGGACACAGTGCCCACGGAAACAGCCTGGGGGTCGCTGGAGGTCACGGTCACCTGTCCGTTGGTCAGGTTCAGGCTGCTGGAGAATTTCAGCTTCGAGGCATAGCTGAGGCCGTCCTTTCGGGTCCAGGTGTAGGTACCATCGCTGTTGGCCGTGATGGACGACTTGTCAGAGTTGGCGGTGAAGCTGGTGATGTTGATGCCGGGGGCCACGGTGACAAGTATCTTCTTGGTCAGCGTTCCTACGGTGACGCTGACGGTGGCGGTGCCGGCGGTCTTGCCGGTGATGACCGCGGTGCGGTTGCTCCCGGCGACCGAAGCCACGCTGGGGTTGGAGGAGGTCCAGTAGACACGGTCGGCGGCCTCAGCAGGCGTGACTACTGCGCTGACGTTGCTCTGCATATTGGAGCTGTCCAGCTTCAGGGTGTAGTTGGAGATCGTGCTGACGCTGGTCTCCAGCTTCGCGCCGCTGGTGCTCCGCACCGTCAGGCCGGTGGGCTTGACGGGGGTGAGGTCGGTCGTAGTGCCGCCGCCGGTGTTGCCACCGGGGTTGGGGGGGGTGGTCGCTTGAACACGACCGATCTCAAGGCCGGGTCCCGCCCATTGATAGGGATCGCTCTTGCCCCAGTTAACCGCAAAGCGAAGATAGGTCACCGTATCGCCAGTGGCTTCCTCTACCTCTGTATAGCGTTCCAATGTGACTGTCAAATTTTCATCCGGCGTCGCGCCGCTTGCGTTCGCCAGCACCGGAGGACTGGGAGGCAGAGAGATGACATCTCCAGGTTTCATCTTGTCAATCGTAAGAGTAAAGTCAGGAGAGGGCAGCGTAGTCTGCGCTGTAGTAGACGCTGTAACACTAATAGAACTATTTGTTTTATTGAAGCCATTATTAAGCGCAGTAATATTAGCGCTTGTCAGAGGTACTGGCGGAGTGCCGGTATACAAGTTCTTATCAAAGTGCAGAATCAAGCTTCCGGTGTAAGCACCTGTCGTACTTGTACTTACCTGCGGAGTTCCGCCGAGCACTTCTATCAGGTTCGGAGACGCACCGGCGCTCTTTTCCACGTTGTAATAGCCTTTGAAGGAGTCGAGCTCATAGTCCGCTGCATTGAGCTGATCTTCCGCACGCACCGGATTCTGCGCTACGGTCAGGATCACATACTTATTTCCCTCAATGACATCCTTCAGCGCCTGGTTAAATCGCCCGTCCTTCTCACCACCGCCGGGAGAATTGATATTGCTGCCAAAATCGATGCGCGTTGCACCCTCATTGTGCAGATTATTACGGATCAGTTCATCCACTTCGCGGCGGATATTGGCACCCGCATAAATATCAAAGACGGAGTAGCCTCCCTCGTAAGCCGCTGTCGATCCATCCGCGCTCTTAGGAACGTAAATCGCAGGATCGTCTCTTTCGTCTGCGGCAATATCTGTGTAGCTGTAGGTGGTACACAGTGCTTCAAGGACTGTCAAACCCTTCCACGTAGTTGGGATTGTTTTTCCTTGGTCTACGTAATCGCCGTTTTTATCTATGAGATCAATAAAATTCTGCGTCAAAAGCTTAAGCTTAGTTTTATCCTCTGCATCATCTACAGTAAAGAGGATATACGCCATGGTGGCGGGAATATCGGTCCACATGTCCACAGAACCGTCCGCAATGGGGTTGATCCCGATCTTGGGCTTGGCGGACTTGTTGGTCTTGAAATGGTACACATAGACATGGGACAGATCGTCCGCCGCGCCCTTGATGACAAAGTAGGCGAAATAATCCGTATTGGGCTCCAGGTCCTCCACGACCTTCGGCTCTACGCGGAATGCCTCGGAACGGACCTCGCCGGAAATGGCGTTGGCTCCGCTGGACCAGGAACCAGGGCTGAAAATATTCAGGTTCGTCGGCGTAATGAGCTGGTTAGTCTTGCCGGGTTCGTCCTTGGAATTGTCTGTCGGCGGCACATCTGACGTACCCTTCATCCAGTTGGGCATTGGCTGCAGGGAAACGTTGCCGCTGTCCGTAGGCGCGTTGGGCCCGGTGAGGGTCACATACATCTGGTCGGTCGTACCGCCCACATGATCGATTTTGATCCCGTTATTGGGGTCCTCGTCTGCCTTATCTTCATCCAGGATATACCGGGTAGTGGTGATCTCCGGCGTGCCGCCGGGGCCGGTGGATGCCTTGCCAATGACATAATAAACGGTGCCGGGATTGTCAAGAGCAAGGTACATATCCACCGAGTTGGAAGTGATGTTCTCAAACCGGGGAGCGCTGTTGTAGAACCTGGGCAGACTGCTGTCGGTAAAGAAACGGACCAGCTCCTGAGTATCCACCAGTTGGTTCTCCGCGTTGTTCCAGCGGCCGATGGAACGCGCGCCGCCGCTCATGCCCAATTTCTTGAAACGATCCCAGTTGGCAAGTGTCAGCTGTCCGGCCAGATTATCCAGGTTGTTGGACTGTCCGGCGGCCACGTTGACGTGGAACTTCACCTCTCCGTTCCAGGTGGAGAAGTTCTTGTTCCCCTTGTAGGATTGAAGCGTGATAACGAATTCATAGCGCAGCTGGTCGCGGAGGTGATTGAGCTGCGGGAAAGAGGTCGAACTGCAGTTATTGAACCACTTGTTGACAGACTTGCCGTTCCAAGAGCCTTGGGACGGGTTCACATCGCCGCTCTCGCCCAGGAATATCCAGCCATTTTCATCAGCCTGCGCATATCCCTTGTGGCCGCGCTGCTGTGGAAGGAGATAATCCTCTGGAGCAAGGGGGGCCTCGCTGTCAGAAAGGGTGATCGCGCCATAGGACCCCGTACCGTTCGCACCTTTCTCATGGATGGGCTTTCCAGCCTCGTCCAAAACGCGGTAATAGAGGTTAAAGGTCACGATGCTGTCACTCCACAGCAGTATATCGTAGCTGATGGTATCACTGACAGAGCTGGTGGAGGTGGGGGTCATGCGGAAGCTCATATCCACCCGGGAGCGGGTATATTCGGTCTCGCCATCTACGGTGGTAGAATCCATGGTGCCGTCTTCCTTGCGCACGATGGGGCCGTCGCCAGCGCCTACGCCGGGGCTGGAGAGGTTCACTGCCGCAAATTCAACCACGAAGGGAGGCACCTTGTGCCCGCCCGCCTCGGAGGATACTGCGTTGGACCAGAAGTCCACCGGGTCGGGGGTGATCTCGTTCTGGTTGTTGGAGGTGTCGGTCAGCTCGCCGATGGTAAAGTAATACTGGCCGCCGTTCTCCAGATGCAGGCCGCTGGCGGGGAAGGTGATCCGGATACCGCCGCCGCTGCGGGCCTCCACCACGGCCTGGGTGTAGTCGATGGTCATATCCTCGGTGAAGGGGGTGTTGGTATTGTGGGTCTCCAGCACCGTCTCCTCCGAGTTGTCCTGAAGGCTGACTTTATGAAGCTTGATACTGCCGAAGAGATTGGCAGCCAGGAGGTTGATGGCCCGGGTCTTGGCGTCCCCGGTAGAGACCTTCACATCCTGGTACAGCTCCAGGAAGCCCTTGCCGCCATTCTGGCCGGTGTAGCGCACGTTCTCAGACACATCCAGGTAGATGTCGGTATTGGACATGGGGTCGATGGTCTTATCGGTCCCGGAGGTCTTAGAGAAGGACTGGGTGAACTTGGGGCCGGAGGTGTCCAGGGTGTTGATGGTGATCTTCTTCACCGACACGGAGTAGTTGCGGTCCGGACCCGCGTTATCCTTGGCTACGTAATAGAAGTCGTAGGTGGTCTCAGGCTTGAGGCCGGAGACGGTGATGGTGCCGTCGGCATTCTCCTTGGCAGTGACCTTTCCGGCCTTGCCGTCCGTGCCGATGTTCATGCCGGAGCTGACCTGCAGCTTTGCGAAGTCACTGTTGAGGGGCGCCGTTTCATAGTCGGTGCCGGGCTCGGGCTTGGGGTAGAGGGTGCCCGCGGGAACCGCCACCCAGTAGACCGTGCCGTTCTCGTTGAGGCGGAAGGTCAGGCCAACGCTGGTTGCCTGGACCTTGTTAACGGTGGGATCGACGATGAACTCCGGCGGGGTCTCGTCATCGGTGGTGAAGGTCAAGGGGTAGATGGCCGACTTGTTCACGCCGTCGGCATCCACCAGCCAGAGGTAGAGGACATAGGTGGTCACCTCGTCCAGGATCACATCGTTGACGCGGAAGACGTCCTCCACGTTCTTGGTCACGTCACGCACGCCGTAGCCCAGGGCCCCGGCCACGGAGCTGGTCTTCAGCTCGGTCTCGGTGGGGGCGGCGGCTCCCTGGGGCAGAAGAGCGTAGTAAAGCTTGCAGTCCTTGTTGGGCATGACTACAACTACGCTGTCGGTGCGGGAGACCTTAGACATATGGGGGTAGCCCGCGCAGAAAGCGGGAGTCGTGTTGTCGGGGGTAGTGAAGGAGATGACCTTGGTGGTGCTGCGCTTATCCCGGGCGTCTACCAGGACGGCGGATAGGTAGTAAGAACCGCCGGGGGTCAGGCCGGTGATCTTGGCGGTGGTCTCCTCATTGCCCTTGGCTACCTTCAAGGAGCCAGTGCTGACGGCGATATTGCCATAGGACGGGGGCTTGATCAGGTCTTCCTCGCCAACAGAACCATCGGTCACAGCGCTGACGGCCCAGTAAATGGTACCGGACTTGTTGGTCATGAACACGGCGTCCAGGCCGTTGGGGATGATGTCCCTGGCCTCGGGGTAACCGGCCAGGATCATGGGCTCCTTGCTGGACTCCTCCGCCGCCACGGAGTCCATCTCCTCGCCGTTGATGATGGCGGTAATGCCGGGACGGATCACGATCTCGTCGGGCAGCATTTCCACTACACAGCCAGGGGCGTTGACCTCCAGCCGGGTGATGTCGCCCTCGCCGGTGACTTCCACGGCGGTATCCAAGATCAGGTTCTTAACGACCGTGTTGCGGTCGATGATCACGTTGGACTCTACGGCGGTCTCATCCACCGTCAGCTTGGCCACGGTGCCCTTGGCGGCATGGACAGTGGAACCGGGAGTGCGGTTGACAACTTCCTCGATCCGGCCCGCCAGAGTCAGCTTGATGGGCTCCCAATCCTCGGGCTCCTCACCCTCGGGGTAGCTCTCCCCTTCCAGGGAGATCATATGCAGGCCCAGGCCCTCGGGGGTGTTGTCCTCAATATAGGCGCTGGTGCGCACGGTGGTCCGGCCGATCTCGGTGATGCCGTCGGCACGGACGGAAACCTCATTGCCCTGGAGATTGTCCACCAGCAGCTCGTCGGCGGTGACATTGCGCAGCAGAATGCTTGCCCCGCCCTCGCTGGAGCCGGTGCCGCTGGCGATGATCCGGCCCAGGACGGTGACGTTCTCCAGCTTCACGTCCCCCAGGCCCACGCCGGCGGTGATATACAGGTCACCGCTCACCACGGTATCCCGGAGGGTCACGCCGGGAGAGGTGATGGTCACGTTGCCGAAGGTGCCGCCCAGGGAGTAATCCCCGGCCTCCTGAAGGGGCGTGCCGATCAGGCGGGTGACCATGGAGGCCATCTCGCCCCAGCTCACGTTCCGCTGGGGGCGGAAGGTGCCGTCGTCATACCCGCTGACCAGATAGTGCTCCAGGGAGGACTTGATGGTCCCCTGGGCCCAGGTGCTGATCCGGCGGGCGTCGGTGAAGTCCAAAATCTCCCCTGCGGAGTCCTGGAGCATCATGTTCCGCCCCAGGATGGTGGTGGCCGTCTCCCGGGTCAGGGGGTCCTTGGGGGAGGCGGTGGTGGGGGAGGTGCCTTTAATATACTGGGCGTTATAGGCGATGCCTACGTCGTCGTAGTACCAGTCGGTCACCGCCACGTCCTCGAAGGGCATCTCGCCTATCTCGTGGTAGCCGTAGGCCCGGTTGACGATGCCCATGAAGTCCGCCCGGGTCAGGGCCCGGTCGGGATTCTGGGCCTGGGCGGTGCTGATGACGCCCCACTCCACCAGCTGGCTCAGATAGGGGTCCGCCCAGTGGGCGGCAGAGGCTTGGGTCCCGGGGAACACCGGGCACAGCCCCAGCACCATCACCGCCGCCATCAGAAGGGACAGCGCCCGCCGCTTCCAATGGCGGCGGGTGGAGGTTTGTGTCTGCTGCATTGATAAGACTCCTTTCATAAACGGCTCAAGCCTTGGCTTTCGGGCGGCTGACCTGGATGCTGAAGACCGCCTTGCGGATGGTGACCTCCTCGTCCAGGCAGAGGTCGATGAACCGGGCCGCGTACAGGGGCTCCGGCTCGTCGGTATCCAGCTTCCGCAGGACGCGGGTGCGCAGAAGCAGGGGGGAATCGGTGACGGGGAGGACGATCTGCACCACCTCGCCCACCTTCACGGGCTGGGCGGTGTGGAAGGCCACACCGCCGCAGCTCAGGTCGTGGCCCTTGATGGCCCGCTGGCCCTTCCAGTAGCCGGTGACCGGGTACATGACGCTCTCAAAATCCGTCTGGATGCGCAGGTTCTCCCGGGCCTCCGCTCCCAGCATGGCGCCGGGGCGGATCACCAGCCGCTCCCCCCGCTGCATGGTCACCTCGCCCCGCATGGACGCGGAGCCGTTGTCCAGGCCGATGCACTGGATCTCCCCCACCTGGAGGAAGTCCACTTCCGTCTCCTCCGTCAGGCGCAGCTGCACGACCTCGGTGATCCGGGGGGACTCCAGCACCGCCTGGGCCAGGGCGTGGCCCGTCTTGTCCAGGATCAGATATAACCGCTCCATCACTCCGCTCCCTTCTCCCCGGCGGCCGGACGCTCCAGGGCCTGCCGCTCACGGCGGGCCTTGTCGGGGTCGGCGGGGTCAAAATTCAAAAAATACACGTAGATCTCCACGATGGCCCGGTACAGGGAATCGGGGATCTCCTGTCCCAGCGAAAGCTGGGACAGCATGGTGGCCAGAGAGTTGTCCTCGTAGACGGGGACGCCGCTCTCCGCCGCCACCTCCACGATCTTCTCCGCCATGTATCCCATGCCGGAGGCCACCACCACCGGCGCGCCGGAGCCGCCGTCATAGCTGAGGGCTACCGCCCTCCCCGCGGAGCGGGGCCTTTCATGCGCTGACATTGATGCTGTTCTCTCCTTCAAATATTTTTGGAAACACGGCGGATATCTCCAGGGGCCGGTCCATGGTCTGGACCTGGACGCCGGAGGGCTTCAGGCCGTTCTCCGAGAGGATGCGGGTCATCTCCCCCTGGACCATCCCGGCGAAGCTGGTCACTGCGGGGGGACCGAAGATCTGCAGGTCCACGTTCTCCCCCTGGCAGGTGAGCACCATGTCGAAAAAGCCCAGGTCCTGGATATCCATCTTAAAGAGGAACCGGATCACGTTCTCCCGGTCCCCCCGGCCATTTTTCAGGTTGTTCTCCGCGTCCGGGTCCACCCAGAGCTCGCTGAACATCATCTTCCCGTTCCACTCCAGGGGGAGGGCCAGATGGGTCAGGGGCATGTAGACGCTCTCGTTGAGCAGGAAGGCGGAGACGATGTTGCGGAAGGCGTCCTGCACCTCCGCGCCGGCCCCGCCCCGGAGGGCCCGCTGGGCCGCCTCGGCCAGGCTGGCGGCGAACTGGTCCTTGGCGGCGGCCTGGGCGAAAGCGCTCCGGTCCAGCAGGCGCAGCAGGTCCGCCTCCCCCACGCCCCCCAGCTTCCTGCGCAGGGCGGCGTTGGAGCCCAGCTGGCGGAAGGCCTGCATGACCCCCTCCTTGGACCCGCTCTCGTACCGGGCCACGTCCAGGGCCAGCAGGGAGATCAGCGCCCGGCTGAGCCCCATGTCGTTGGTCCGGGAGGTGTACCCCGCCAAAAAGGGCATGATGGAGCCTTGGAGGAGCTTCAGCGCGCCGGAGCGGTCCCCGGCGCCCATCTTCCCCTCCAGCTCGGACACCATGGCCAGAAGCTGGTTGCCGTAGCTGGCCGGGATGGCCCGGGTCAGCCGGGTGAGGGTGCGGAGCAGGTTCCCCTGGACGTGCTGGGAGGAGGAATAGTCGCTGTAGCGCTTGAGGAACTGGAGGATGTTGCCCCGCAGCACCTCGGAGCCGCTGTTGCCGAAGGCCTCCCGCAGGATGTTGAAGAGCGGGCCGGAAAACCGGCGGCTCAGGTCCATCTGGGAGCGGAAGAAGGCGGAAAACGCCTTCTCGTCCATCTTCAGCATTTCCAGCAGCGCGCTCATTTCCACCGCGATGCCCTCCTCCATGCCGGAGGAGACGCGGGTGCCCTGATAGGAGCGCAGCACCTCCGCCATGGTCCGGGCCAGGCCGGGGGTTTCGCTCATGCGCTGGAGGAAGGTAATGAAGTTAGAATCGTAGCGGGCGGCCTGGCTGCCGGTTTCGCCGGCGTCCTGCCGCTCCGCGCGGTTGTCCGGGCGGCTGACCCGGTTCAGGTCCGTCGCGTTCTGGACCCGGGGGTCGTTGGGGATGGAGGGCATATTGCGGTTGATGAGATTCGCGTCATTCCCCGGAACCGCGTTGGTCACGCCCAATAGGTCTGGCATTGGCGACACTCCATTTCAATAACAGCTTCTCTTCCCCCATTCCAGATGTGGGAAGAATTAAAAAATTAGCGGATGTCTTATGTTTTATCTTCATCCTGCCGATAATTACAGTGATGAAATCAGCGCGGGGGAATTTTGCCCTTTTGGCCCCCCGCGGGGAACAGAAAAATTACGGAAAAGGTGGCGTTTTTTATGGGCAGTGGCAGCGACAGCATTCTGGATATGTACTTATACGAGACGAATACGCTTCTCGAGCAGCTCGACGGCATTCTGCTGGCGGCCGAGCAGGCGGATACGTTCTCCCAGGACAGCGTCAACGAGATCTTCCGCATCATGCATACGATCAAGGGTTCCTCCGCCATGATGGAGTTCCCCTCCCTCATGACCGTGGCTCACCGGATCGAGGATCTTTTCTTTATCATCCGGGAGAAAACCATGGAGGCGGTTCCCGAGGCCCTGCGCCCGGAACTGTTCGACATGCTGTTCCAGGCGGTGGACTTCTTCCGGGGCGAGATCGAGAAAATCGAAAACGGCGAACCCCTCTCTGAGTCTATCGACAGTATCGTAGATAAAATTAATAGCCTGGTCAACAAAATTCAAGGCGGAGGCGGAGACGAGGCCAAGGACGCGCCCGCCGCCGGTACGGCCGCCCCGGAGGCGCCCGTCGCCGCGGATCAGGCGTACCCCTTCGGCATCCACGTATTTTTCGACGAGGGCAGCGGCATGGAGAACCTGCGGGCCTTCATGCTGGTGACGGCGGTGAAGGATTACAGCGGCGACTTCATCACCGTGCCGGAGAACGTGGAGACGGACCCCTCCACCGCCGAGGCCATTGCCGAAAGCGGCTTCTTCCTCTGGTTCCGGGACGCCGGCGAGCGCGACGCCGCCATCCCCGGCGTACCCCACACGCTCCAGCACCGCGCCCCCCTCCGGCGCCGTGAACCGGAACCACACCACAAGGCTCCCCTCCGGCACCGTGAACGCCGCCTGGGACAGCGGCCCCCGGTACAGCCTTGTGCCCGTGTGCATCATCGCCTCCCCCCGGTCCTGGCTCTCGATGGCCACGTCCACCTCCGCCGCCCCGGCCCCTTCCCACGTCACCGTATACGTCCCGGGCCCCGGGTACGCGCTGCGCCGCAGCGCCTCCCCGGCCCCCAGCTCCACGCCC
>OFGA01001072.1_pt1 | contig 20021 bp, 14 predicted proteins | sample 1521471 | NCBI WGS metagenome assembly OFGA01 (sample SAMEA3504086, study PRJEB24116) | mouse gut metagenome | biome: mouse gut; feature: mouse-associated habitat; material: faeces | place: Denmark | collected 2011
TACTTATCAGTATCATAAATCAAACAGTCCTGAATAAAGTTACCTATTTTGTCAACACTGTCACCATAATCTTTGGTGGCATCTTTTATACTTTGAGGAATACATAGCCCGTCAATCAAATAGTCCTGCAGACCCTCAATGCACCAGTTGAAAATACCGCTTAGATTATCAGGACTGATTAATCTATGTTTTAGGCCTTTGTCCTGTTCCTCCTGAGTGAAATGTCTGTTAAATGGAATTACCCACAACTTATCACCGCTAAAAATTGTAGGATCATATATTTCAGGCAAGTGATTAGTATTAATAAATATCTTAAAGTCGGGGGTATACTGAAACGGTCTTTCATACATTCCTCTGGCTTTGACACTGTCACCACCTACTAACTGCTTTAAAAGTGCACTGTCTAATACCATACCTTTTGGAGGTTCACTCATTGATAGAAACCTTGCTCCTCTTAAACTTGCAATATCAGCACTTGGGGCTCTGCTGTCCCTTTGTGTCTTGGCAAGGGTTTCAGGTTGTGCTGTTGCTGAATATCCGTTATCCTTGCCCAGCATATATGCAAATGTTTCTACAAAAGTAGTTTTACCATTTCTAGTGGTTGAACCATATAAGACAAAGGACGTTTCCTCTCTAGTAGATGCGGTCATGGAATAACCTAGTATCTGTTTTAAAAATCCTATTTTATCCTGATCATGTTCCATTATGTCGTCGATAAATTTACACCATTCGTCACTACTTGCGTTTGGATCATAAACAACATTGCTTACTTTGCTTATTAAATCACTAGCCTTGTGTTCCCTAAATGTAAAATCCTTTAAATCAAAAGTTCCATTTTGACAGTTAAACAGATTCTTGTTACTGTCCAAATCGTTATAACTGATTAGACTGTAGGCCCTTGCATCTTCAAGCATATGAACCCGATTAACAGTTTTACCCAATGAACCTACATGTTTTCTAAAACTATCTTTATGCTCACCGTCTTCAAGATACAAAGCATAAGCCTGTAAAGCATTTGAAAGATATATAGCATATTTTCTTGCTCTGTTCCCATTAACATCAAGCATCCAATATTTACCGTTGTATATGTACCATGCTTTAGCCTCATCAACATATTTGAATGTATTGACATAAATATCACTAAACAGTTTACCGTTGCCCTTGTCATCCCATTCATAGTTATATTCAGGATGAATTTTAAACAACTGCTTTTTTATATGTTCCTCAACAGTATTGAGTTTAAGCGTGCCTTTAGGTCTTGATAAGATGCTTTTTAAAGTTCTTTCTACTTCATCTACGGGTAAAGGATTAGAGTTTCCCTCATTATCAACACAGTTTTCACTATTGTATATATAAGCCATCTTACGTATCGTGTTGTCACTATACCCCTGAGCATGAAGTGAACCGATATAGCTAGTTAAAGAATCATTTCGATTACCAACATTAGCAACTATACCGCTACTCTTATTAGATTTCTCAGTGCATATAGTATAATCTTTTTTACACTTCTTACCACTTTTTAAAAATTCAAGTACGTTTTTATCAGCCTTGGCAATAGGAATATTGTTTAACCATCTATAATCGCCAATACCTACAACAGTACTAGGTGGCGCAATAATTACTCCGCCATTCCATCGAACATCAACACCCTCATGATAATCTGATTTAGTATTTATATTCTCGTTAAATTCATCTAATAAGTCATCACCAACAAAATAATAGTAATGAAATCCTTTTGTACAACTTTCAGCCATTAATGTATCAGGAAATTTACCATTTACCTTTTCCCATTCTTTTATAGCTTTGGTACCGTCCTTACCGTCTTTTTTGTCAACATCTATAACAAGAAGATTATTAGACCTTTCACCTGTAACAATCGCTATGCTTGCATTAGGGTATCTGTTCCAATACTGTTTAGCAGCGCTAACGGTATTTATAGCCTCTGTTTTCCAATTCAAATGCCACTTTATAGCCTTTTTTATTTCTGTTTTTCCTGATTTTTTATTAAATACTTTTTTCTTTCTAGCATTTATGGGACATAACGATAAACCCATTTCAACATATTTGACTGCACTGTCTTTATACTTGCTTAAATCATCCATCAGCTACCTCCTTTCTAAGAAATAGCACCTAACCGTACGCCAATACATTAATTGATACCATTTACTTTCTTGTAGCTTTCTAGTGCTTTTACCTTGTTGCTTACATCAAGACCCGCATAATCACGTTGAAAACGTTTTATTTCAGCTTGTGAGAACATATAGCACTTGCCCGTTTTAGTAGCCCTGATGATGCCGACTTCTCTAAGCATTGTAATTTGATCACGACTAACGTTTATTAGTTCAGATAATTCATCTTGAGTAAGCATTTTTAAATCTGTCATTGTTTTAATCCTCCATTTCTTTTATGACTTTAATAATGTGTTTCTTTTTCTCTTGTGGTAATTCACGTCTAAACCATCTAGTAATTGTAGGTTCACTTATACCAAGTCGATCTGCTAACTGCCACATCTTGATATCTTTTTCTTTTAACAATTTTCTAATATCCTGATTACACATGCTTGTTTCCTCCTTTCTATCATCATAATCAATATTATAAAGTATTATTAACTACATTATAAGTCCCATTATCAAAAATATTTTTGATTTATTTTTTAATACAACTACCTTTTAGGTGTTTGTGTATTTACAATCATCATCATAAATGATATACTTAGAGCATAAGGAGGAATTTTAAAGTGTATACAAACGTAATTAAAAGAGAACCTATATCTACATCTATTAGGTTAAGTGAATTAATGAAAGAAAAAGAGCTAACTTGTAGAAAATTAGCTCAGGATTTAAATGTCGAAGAAAAAACAGTTCAAAAATGGAGAAAGGGCGGAACCATCAGAAAAAGCAATTTAACTGTATTAGCAAAATATTTTAATGTTGATGTGGACTATCTAACTTGCAAACAGGTAGAAAGGAAAGTTTTAAATATAGAACAGTGGGAAAAAGAGTGCCAAGAGGAGTTTGACTATTACTATGGTACTGATGAATATAAATCTGACAAAGCTTTTAAAGAATTACTTGAATATTCAACAGTTCATCACACTGTTACGACAGAAACACATAAAACTGAACCTGTTAGATCTCAGTTTCTTTCAAATGGTGAACTATTAACTGTCGTTTCTTTTGCTCCTACAGATTCTAAAATATTAATAGAGGGTCGTGATGGTGAAAAGAAATACCTTTCAGCTAGAAAATATGAAGAATTTAAAAATGATATTATCGAATATATTAAATTTAGGCTTACTAATCTAAAGACGATGACAGATGAAGAAATAGACAGGGATATAGAAAAAGATCAACAGGAGATTGCTGATCAGTTTGATATTGAAGAATAAAAAAAGCGCCTCCTACGGACATAGGAAACGCTGAGCGTAAATTAACATATTGGCGTACGTTTATTTACGCTCCTATTATAGCAAAAAACAGCGTGTAATGAAACTATTTTATAAAGGAGTGAATTATTATGAGTATTAGAAAAAGAACCAGCAAGAAAGCTAAAAACGGTTACGTGTATGAAGTGTATTTTCCATACAAGATTAACGGTATTACTGAACGTTATTCTAAATCAGGATTTAAGACAAAAAAAGAGGCTCAGGAGCATGAGGTTTTAATGTTAGCTGAGGTAAAGGAAAGTGGAAAGATTAAAAAAACAGTTAACAAAACATTTGATGATGTCTACAGTGAGTTTATAGAGATTGGGGCAAGTGAATATCAACCAAACACCATTACACTGATGAAAAGAAATTACAAAGCCCATGTTAAAGAAAAATTAGGCAATATACCAATTACAACAATTGATTACGCTTTATTACAAAAGTATTTCAATTCTCGTAATGAATATGGAATAAGTGTAAATAAAAACGTAAAGAGCGTTATTAACAACGTACTTAATTATGCTATAAAACTATCCTATATCAATAACAATCCTATGTCATTAGTAAAAATAAGTGGTGTTGATAAAGCCAAAGATAAAGAGCAAATCTTGCTAGACAGTGAAATGAATATCATTATTAACAAACTTGAGCAAACTAATGATTTTACATATCAGGCATATGCTACTGCTATTCAAATTGGAAGATATACAGGTCTTAGGATCAGTGAAGTATTTGCTTTAGATAAAAAAGACTTCGATTTTGAAAATGATACAATTGATATAAATAAAAAATTAGTATACCAGGAACTAAAAAAAGAGCAACTGTATCATATCAATAAAATGAAGTCTAAAAAATCTAAAGCTATTATACCATTGGCAAACATACTAAAGAATACATTAATTGAATGGTTTAAAAAAAATCCATATGATAAAGTTATCTGTGATATAGATGGCCATTACCTACACCCTAATTACTTTACCACTGATATGAAAAAAGTATGTGATCCATTAAATATATATTTTCATTTTCATATGCTAAGGCATACATTTGCCACAACTCTAGCAACTAACAACGTTGATATTAAAACTACTCAGGAACTAATGCGACATAGTAATTTTAATACTACTATGAATATCTATACCCATATTAATGATAATGTAAAGAAAAAGGCATTAAATGATGTTTTCAATATAAAAAGTGGCGAAAAAGTGGCGAAAACACAAAAAGAGTTTAGCAAATTAAGCTAAACTCCAGACACACCAACACTTTAGAAAAAACAAATAGAAAACAAAAAGAAGTCCCAAGACTTCTTAATTTTATTCTGCTACTTTTTGTTCCTTAATAACTTTAGCAATAGAAGCAATTACATCTTTTTCGTCATCACCTTCAGCAATGATTTCTACTGTAGCTTTAGTAGGAACACCTAAAGACATAACTCCCATAATAGATTTTAAGTTTACTTCTTTACCATTATAAACTAATTTAATATCACTTGTAAACTTACTAGCTTGGTTAACTAAGATAGTAGCTGGTCTAGCATGTAATCCTACTGGATCAGATACTACAAAAGATAATTTTTCTGCCATTTTATGACTCCTCCTTAAAATTTCTATAAATCAATTATACCACCTAAACCACTTGTTTTAAAGTACTTTTTCAATAAAATTTAGCGCTTACAGATTGTCCCAATATATCAACAAAAATTGCTCTATTAAGACTTTTTTTGAACACATTTTATTAAAAAAGCGGATTAAAAATCCGCTCTATACAACAATATTAAAATACCTTTTTAATTGTTAGATAGATTCCTCCACTAGCAATAATCATAAACATTCCTGTTATAATTAATTCATTATCACCTGTTTTAACTGATAATACTGTTTTATCAGTCGAATAATCGACATTCTTTTCTGGTGCAGAAATACTAGGTTGTGGATTTAATATTTCTTCATATTGACTACGAAGATTTAAAACTAATGAACCATTTTCATAAACCCCTAATGCCAAACCTGCTTGTATTGTAGCATAATTATCACCATAATCTTGATCTGCCTGATATGCAAATGCCCCATCTTCTAATAAAAGTGTCATTAATGAATCATAAGAATTTTTAAAAACACCTGTTTTAACGCTATTAACATCATATTCTAATAATCCCCAAACAACACAACCTTGAGTATTACTATTAGCAACACTCCAACCATCACTTGGTACAAAGAAACCATCATCTTGCTGAATAGAAATAAAATATGTTAAAGCTTTATCAATAGAACTTTGATAATTATCTCCACACAAAGATAAAGCTCCAATTGCCCATCCAGTTACATCAGGACCACCCCAAGCTCCATTATATCCCCAACATCCATCATCTAATTGTAAACTTGCTAATTTTGCACCTAATTTACTTAAATCATAATCAGGTTCTACAATAGACAATGCATACATTGTATAAATAATGCTTGACTCAAGATTCCCATTTCCATAAAAAACATTACCATCATCATCTATCTTTGCCTTTAAAATTTCAATTAAATTTATAATTGAGCCATCAGATAGTAATAATTTAGAAGGATCTATTTTCATTGATACTAAAGCCATAATACTTTTTGATAAATAACCACAATCCATATCCTCATATTTTATTATCTCGCCATAACTATTAACAGGTGCAGCAAAATCATAATTCACAATAAAACCGTTTTTATCATCTTCAACATCTAAACCAAGTGCTTCAACTGTTAAAATAGCATCTAACCCACTTAATTCCTGATTATTTAACCAATAATTTTGTGCTTTTAATAAAGCATCTGTCTGTCCATTTACAGGAACAACAATGCTACCTAAAGTAACTAACACTATAATCAAACTAACTATTTTCTTCATCAAATCTTTCCCTCCGTTATTCCATATTTTACTTTTACTCGCTGTAAGATTTGAAACATTGTCTTACTAAGTAAAAACATAAAAACTATATTTGAAACAATATATATTAACATCACTGGAAGTGATGTTAATACAATTGCCAAATATCTTGTAAAATTAAAGCTATTTTCAATAGTTAAAACTACCCATAAATCCATAATTAATGAATAACCAATACCACAAACAATACTATATCCATATAAAAAATACTTATCATTATGAAGTTGTTTACTAAAGATACCTGCTATATACCCAATTATTCCCCAAACAAACATTTGAAAAGGTGTCCATGGACCAATTCCAAACACAAAATCTGATATCAAAGCTGACAAAGATCCACACATAAAACCTGAAGCTCTGCCAAAAACAATACCACATATTATTACCATTACTGTTACTGGCTTAAAACTAGGCATAACCATAAAAATAATTCGTGAAATTACTGTTAAAGCAATCATAATAGTGAGAATAATAATTTCTCTAGTCTTTGGTCTATCATGTTCATATTTAAAATAGAACGGCAAACAAGATAATGTAACCAATAAAACAATAACTAAATTATATTTTTGATCTTTAAACAAAAATACACCTACAAATATTATTAAAGAAATTAACATCAATATAATCATATTTTTAGTTATTTTCATAATCCAAGATCCTCTAATAAAACAACTTCTGAATTATTTTGTCTCATAATCTTATTAATCGTTGTAGTATAAAATATATTATTACTAAAGAACTGCCTCATTGTATCTGCAGATTCCATTTTACCATTAAAAATCATTGCAACCCGATCACTGATTTTAGCAACAAACTCTAAATCATGGCTAGCTACTACAATCGTCATATGTTTACTTAAACCACGAATCAGAGCTGCTAAATGTTCCTTACTAAAAGCATCAATTCCTTTTGTTGGCTCATCTAACAACAATAATTGAGGCTTAGTTAAAAGTACTTTAGCCAAAGCAACTAACTGTCTTTGTCCACCACTCAAATCAAAAGGATGTTTTTCTTTTAAATCACTTATTCCTAAATTTTCTAATTGAAGCTCAACACTTTTCATACTTTCGTCAACTACCAATAAATCATCAATTACCTTATCACTTAAAAACAAAGTTGTTGGATCTTGAGGCAAATAACCAATTTTATCAACATATCCAATCTTTGTTATTTTACCTTGGAATTTAACTAAACCAGCTATACAACGTATAAACGATGACTTACCACTGCCATTTGCACCAACTATTGAAAATATTTCATTTTGCTTAATATCCAAATCTAAATCTTTTAAAATAATATCATCATGACCAAAATTTAAATCCCTAATTTCCATTAAAATACCAGTGTCAACATCCTCAGTATCTTTAATATCAAAGTCATCAAAATCAGATAATGCATTTCTTGCATCTTTAACAGATAAACATAACTCATCTGTTAAAGATGATACTCTTACATAATTTGGCAATGATTCTACAAATATCTCTTTTACTAACATTTCATTAACTGCATTTTTAATATCATCATCAATAACAATTTTACCTTCATCCATTACAATCAATCGATTCGCAACATTTAATAACCCCTCTAATTGGTGTTCAACAAAAATTATCGTCACATTAAAATCATCATTAATTTGTTTTAATATCTTAATAAATTCCTCTCTATTAACAGGATCGAGCTGTGCAGTTGCTTCATCCAATAAAATGACTTTAGGATTCATCACCATTACACTAGCTAAATTAACTAATTGTTTTTCTCCCCCAGATAAAGATTGAGTATCTTTATTAATAATATTTTGCAAATTAAAATAATTAACAATTTCCCCCACTCTACGCTTCATCTGTTTTAAAGGAGTAGTTGTATTTTCTAAACCAAAAGCAATTTCATGCCAAACTTTATCCATTACTATTTGATCATTAGGATTTTGAAAAACAAAACCTATTTTAGTATCATCTTTTTCTATCTCTTCATCTAAAATAATTAATCCATCCACCTCTCCTTTAGGTTTTAAAGATGGCTTTAAATGTTTTAGTAACGTTGTCTTACCACATCCACTTTTACCAGAAATAACTAAAAAATCACCTTCATTTACTCCAAAAGAAATATTTTTAATGACTCTTCCCTCTTCAGGATATGTAAAACTAAAGTTTTCAATCTTATACATTCTTTTTTCCTCCTAACCATAACGGAAAAACTGCTAAAGCTACATACGCAATAAAAAATACTATATCAATCAACTTAAACTGATAAACTTGAATCATTGGATAATAATAAAAACTTTGATAATATCCAAAATATCCCCACAAACATAACAAACTGAGAATTATAATAATCAATAGCTTCAACAAATCATCTTTTTTAAAACTATATAAATGAAAATTAGTCCGCTTAGTTTTCCCATATCCTCTAGATATCATAGAATTCATCATATCTAATGAAGACTCAAATGCATAAGTTACTAAAATAACTATAACATTTCGATAATAGACAAATTTATTTTTACTAGGCATATGATAATTTGCTTCTTTTATTTTTTGATACTGATTTTTTAATTTATTAATTATATTAAAGCTCATTGAAATTACTAAACCCAAAGTTGGTAAGATTGAACCAAATAAATAAACTATATGACTATCACTAATACATCTTTTCATTACTTTAAACCATAAAAGCATACTTGAAAGTAGCATTCCAAAAACCAAACCATATATCAATGCCTGTCGTGTAACAGTGATAAAGCTATTTTGATATATTATATCTTTACCCTCCATTACAAAAATAGGATTAGTAATTGTTACAAGTAACACTAAAACAAGAAAATATTTCATGTCTTTTAAAAAGTCTCTTTTATTATAAAAATAATCCACTATAATAGCTGATATCGTTATCAAAACAATTAAATAATAATTACGTTGAATAATTGATATAACAATAATTGATAAAAAATAACTAAACAATACAATTGGATGACTCTCTTTAAAACTTTTTATGACCATAACAATTTCCTTTCCAATACACTTATTTTAAATCATTTGGTTTACACGTAAAACGCCACTTTATATTATCACCATCTTTTAATCGATAAGATCCTGCATTTTGCCCAGGAAAATTATCATTAACACTATACATCCAGCCACTACTATTACCACAAATTTTTTCTTCAATATACTTAATTCCTATTATATATACCCCAAAAGAAGATTTCCGTATTTTTAAATTTAAATCATATTTTTCATTTACTGTCTCTAAAACATTTAAAACTGTACTATTCTTTTTTACTTTTACAATAACACTATCCAAAATCACTCCATCTTTTGGTATAAAATCTGCATAACCATTTTTCAACTCACTCATATTATCAAGAATTGTCTTGCAATCAATAGTAATACTTATATCTATCATTTGTTCATCAGGTTTAGATACTTCATTAGAGTCATTGTCCTTTATATTATTTGATTGATTATTATTTGTATCATTAGTTAAATTTCTACTTTTATTATCATTTATAGTATTAGAAGCAGTTTCATCATCTCTAACAACAATATTACCATTTTCAACAATTAAACCATTACCATTTACTTTTAGTGCATTAGTACTAATTAACCTGGCATGTTTATCATCAGCTTTACAAGCAGTTATTAATAAGACAAATATAATAATTATTACTTTTGATATTTTTTTCATTACATCCTCCAAAAAGCGCATAAAAGGATCTTATCTCATAAATAGAACTACTCTATCATCCGTAAAGTGTATCCTAAGATAATGGTAAGTATCCGACTCTGATTTAAATAATTATCTATCATTACGGTGGCGGGACCGCTCCTGATTTTAACAGGATTCCTTATTAATGCTTAAAGCAGCCATTAAATATGCATATCAAGTTAGTATCATTATACAACAATCATTTTTAAAAGCAATAAAATGACAAGAATTTTACCTCTTGTCATTTCAATAATTTAATAAATTTTTTAAAGTTCTTTTTTTCTAGCCACAACCATAAAACGATGTGTCGTTAATTCAAAATAACTTTTTTCCTTAATTTGTTTTAAAACTTGTCCATAAAAATTCATAAAGCGATCTTGAGTTATATCAGCACGTGTAATACCTTTCATAAAGTGAATGAACGATGTTAATGTATTGAAACGAACATAACCATGCTCCTCAACACCATCAACTATCTCTAATCCAATTTCGCTAAGTGTTTCAGAACCAGATTCAAGATCCCAACGTCCATGTAATTTAAAAGGTAAAAAAATATTAATTAATTCTTTATAGTTGTCACTCCCCATTTGATTTACTAAAATATATCCTCCTGGTTTAACAACTCGATATAAATCATATTTATCATAATTAGCTAACTCATTAACAACAACATCTAAACGTTCATCTTTAAAAGGAAGTTTTCCATCTTCTGTTAACCTTGTCACTTTCACACTTCGATCATTAAGTTTATCTTGTGCTCTTTCATACTGTGCTTCAACTGCATATGTAATTGGTGGTAAGTTATTAAAAGATGATATATATTCTCCACCATCAAGTGAAATTGCAGCTAAATGACTTTTATCATCCAAATATTTTGAAACTATTTCTTGACTTGAATAAATTGGCATACTTTGTTGCACTAAATCATTATCACTCAATTCCATAGCTTTATTGATTTCATTTTTAGTTTTAAGAGCATTGTTAATATCTTTTTTAAAACGAATTTTACTATAATAATATCCAACTAATTGACTAATCCCATCAAATATAACTCCAACCGCAACAAACCCAATCAATTCAACTAACCATTCCATTGTAAATAACATATGTATCGAAGCAACCATATAACAAATAATACTCATAAAAATAATACTTCGTGTCCGAACATATTTAAATGGTTTAGATAGCTTTAAATACCAATTTAATAAACCCTTTTTTTTCGCTGTATACCCTTCTAATTCACAAAAGAAGAATTTTACAACTACTAGCATAACTGCTAAAGAAATAAGCATATAAATATAATAATCCATTTCATTACCTCGTATAAATTTTTTCGCCTGTCAATGAATAATAACCATCCCTATTTTCAGTAACAAAATATCCATCATCCGCAAATTCTAAATTCCCTTCAACTGAAAATATAACTTCTAGTCCATTCATATCATAAACATAACTTGTTCCACTTTTATTAAAGATTCCGTAGACTATACCATTATACGTAAAAACATAACCATCGTCCATAAAATTATCATCAATAATTTTTTTACCACTAGTATCTATCACTTCATATTTACTACTAGAAATAAATCCTGCATAATATTTTTCACCAATATGGATAATTCGATTATATTTCTTAGAAACTTTCTTACCACTTTGATTCATTAAATAATATTCATTTTCTTTTTTAGAAACAACTGCTAATTTATTTCGATCAAAAATCTCTGCGCTTGTAAAGATAGCCTTAAAAGCCATTTCACCATTAAAATCATAATACATATACCCTTTATTTCTTACATATACTGGAAAAAATTTATTATTAATATATGAAGCCATTGGATCCAACTGAATATCATTTACCTCTACTTCTTTTCCATTATTCACAAATTTATGAGGTCCATAAATCATATTTTTATTTTTCATTACATAACTATCAAGACTATTATAATAACTATTAATTGAAGTAGCAGTACCCTTTTTATCAAATAAATAAGTTGTTTGATTTTTAACTCCAGTAATATTATTAGACTTGTCAAAATAAAAATCATCAAGATCTATCTTAGCCTTAAAAATTACCTCACCTTTATCATCACATGCTAGAGCATCTTGATTTATGCGATCATAAAATAAATAACCTCTACCATCACTATAAGACATCAATTGATAATTACCACCAGTATCAACTTTAATAATTTTTCCAGGAATTTTCTGATTATAAATCTCTATAGATTCTTCGAAACATACTGCCATATAATTATCATTTTTTACATTAGCACTTAAAATTTTATTTTTACTGCTAACTAATATTTCTCCTGTATCATAAAGAACAGTATAATCTTTATTGTTATGAATGATTGGCAAGCCTGATAATAATATTTCTGTCTTCTTATCATCATATAACTTCTTACCTTCACTACTCAAAATCGTAACATTATCATTTTTATCATAAGCAACAATCATATTAGAGATAGACACTAATTTGTTATATTTTCCTAATTCTATAATTTCCTCACCATTATAAGAAAGGTAACCATATTTTTTACCTTTAACAACAATATATCCGTATTCTCCTAAAGATTCATATTTATCATAAATAAACTTAGTTTGTTTATCACCATTTATATTAATAAGACCAAATTGATCATTTTTATCAGCTACAAAAAGTGTCTGACTACTACTATCACCAAAACATCCAGTTAATAATAAAAGTGCAAAAATACCCATTATAATTTTTTTCATTTTTTCCACTCCTTAAAACAAAATTATTATAGCATGTTTCTTGTCGATTAACCACTAAGTTTATTAATAATAGTTTTTAATAATTATTAATTTTTCTAAAATAAAGTACAGCATTTTTTTAACTTATCCAAAATATTTTTATATTTGATTTTTAAGTAAAATAATATTATTTTTCAATATCATTAAATTAATTGTACTATTTCTTTATTCAAAAACTTTATAATTAAAATATTATAAAAAATAAATATATTATTTCACTACTTTTTTAATATTTATCATATTCTTAATAAATTTATCAAAAAATTAAAATCAGCCAAATTTCTTTCATGAGTGATTTTCAGATGTACTAACAATATTATATATAACATATTTCAAAAGAAAATGACCAGAAATCATAGATTTCTAGTCATCACCTGAGTCTTTAAACATATTGTGGACTTATAAAACATATACAGCTAATTAACCATATACAATTTTATTTAGTTAATCTCAACATATTTTAAATCCCCTATTTTTGGATATATCTCTTGGATATTATATTAAGACTACTCAACGTTTAATGGTTCATCATTATTAATTGATTCACCATCTTTAGTAGTCACAACGTAATAAACTGAAGAAGTTTCTGGTGTAAAATAAATGTTTAACGTATCAATAGTAGATATTTTAACTCCCTTTGCCTTAACGTCCTCTTTTACCATTTTTTCAATTTCAGTTGTATTAGCGTTTTTGCCTCTGTATTGGACTTCAAATATTGATTTCATTTCTAAATCTATCCCCCGTTTCTACAATTCATATAATATCACAAAAATTAATAATATGCAAATTTTATAGTTAATATCGCATATTTTTAAAATACTCGCATAAAATAAAAATATTTTTATAATTTTTTTTAGCGAAAAATAAGAGCTTTTAGGCCAAAAGATAAATAAAAGATTTTTTCAATACAGTACCTTATTTATAAGCATATTATCAATATTAAGAACTTTCATCACCTAGATTTTAGCATAATGTAAAAATAGCTACTAATTAAATAGCAGCTATTTTAAAAATAAATTATTAGTCTTTTTTCTTTTTAAATACTATCACTCCACTTGCAAAAGCCAATAATCCTGTAAATGCAAACGGAACAACCATGCTGTTATCACCAGTTTTTAATGCTGATGATTCACCATTGTTAACGACTTTAACATCTGATGATGGAACTTGAACATTTGAAACATCTTTTGTTACCAGTTTATCTAATACACTTTGTAATGCTATTTGTGCAGTTTCTACTTCTTCTTTTGTTGCTTCTGGATTATTTAATACTGCACTTGCTTTTTCCATTACATCATCTACTAATTTTAATGATGCTGCAGAGTAGTTTGCTCTATTTAGTCCATTTGCTTGATTGATTAAACCTTGTAATAAATCTTTATTTAGTTTTAATCTTAAGTTTACAAATACTTTTACTAACTCTGTATATACTTCATCTACTTCTTCCTGTATTGCATTTTCGTTACCTAATACTCCATTTACACTTGGTAATACTGCTTGTAATGCATTCCATGTAGATTCTATATATTCACTTGCTGTTAGTTTACCTATTTGATCCATCATCTTTTGTAATGCTGCTTTATCACCCTTAAAGAAGTCTAACATATGCATTACACTAGCTAGTCTATCAAATGCTTCATCTACCTCAGCTTGTGTAGCACTAGCATCAGCATAAACAGTTTGAGCATTTTCTAATGCTGCTTTGAATTCATTTGCCACTACTAGTACTACTTTATCTAATTGTTCTTGAGTTACTGCTTCAGCCATATCAACAGCAATTAATAATGCAGTTTTGTTTGTTTCTACTATTTCAACTTCTACCAGAGCATCTTTTGCAGCTTTTAATAAATCTACCATATTATCTACTTCTTCTTGCTCTGCATCTTCTTTAGATAATATATCTTTTGCTGACATTAAAACATTTTGTAATACATTCCAGCTTTCTGCTGTATAAACTGTTTCATCTAAATCATCTATTTCTTTAATTAGCTTATCCAATGCAGTTTTATCAGCATCAACTTCAGCACCTTTTACAAATTCAATTTCAAATTTATCTAATTGTGGTGATTTTCCTACTGGTCCTGTAAATATTAATACTCCATTTCCTGCCTCTTTAACATTTAAATCAAACTCAGCTGTATGAGTTGCTGCTGTACTGCTTGCCCCTGCTGATACTTCTCCACTTTCGATTTTTCCATTTTCTTCTGACCATACTAATTTATTTGTATTTGATCCACTTCGATAATATGCTTTTACATGATATGTTCCTGCTTTTGGGGCATTATAATTATATTTAATAATATCTCCATGATTTATTGCATCAATAAATTTTCCATTACTTGCCCATGAAGCTTCAGTAATTACACATGGCCATCCATTATCATTACTTTCATCATTTATAATTTCACTTACAAATTCTGCTTCTAAAGTTACGATATTATTTAAATACGGGAAAATAAATGGATTATTTTCAGTATACTTACTAAATGCAAATATTACTTCAATCTTAGCATTTGCTAAAACATTTTCAAATGTATATGATTCAACCTTCCCTACAGATTTTCCATTAATAAGGACATCTTTGATTTCATATCCATCATCAGCAACAATATTATATGTTTTACTATCTCCTTCAGTAATTGTAGTTGTACCTTCATCAGTTATTGTACCACCTTCATTAACTACTGCTTCTATATTAAATGTACTTAATTCAATTTCTAGTGGTGTAAATTCCAATTTGTCTAATTGTGGTGATTTTCCTTCTGGTCCTGTAAATATTAATACTCCATTTCCTGCCTCTTTAACATTTAAATCAAACTCAGCTGTATGAGTTGCTGCTGTACTGCTTGCCCCTGCTGATACTTCTCCACTTTCGATTTTTCCATTTTCTTCTGACCATACTAATTTATTTGTATTTGATCCACTTCGATAATATGCTTTTACATGATATGTTCCTGCTTTTGGAGCATTATAATTATATTTAATTATATCTCCATTTTGGATTGCATCTATAAACTTACCATTACTTGCCCATGCTCCTTCGGTAACAATACATGGCCAACCATTATCTCCAGTTGGATCATTTACAATCTCACTTACAAATTCAGCTTCAAGTAATGCAGAAGAATCTTTCTGCCATGGGAAAATAAAAGGATCTTCTTGTGTATATTTTTCTCTTTTAACCAAGCCTTTTTCTGCCTCAATTAAAGTTTCAATTGCATTTTCAATTTCAGATACACTTGCATCTGGCTTATTAGCAATTTCATTTGCATTTATTAATACTTGTTCAAAGTTATCCCATCCTGAAATATACCAATCTTTATTCTTTTGATTAGCTGTTTCAAGAAGCCTATTCAATGCTTCTAAAGAGCTAGTTTCTGTATCTTTGATTGTAACATTTGCTTTATCAACAAATCCTAAAATCAATCCGTTACTAGGATCAGTCAATTCTATACTAAACACACGATCTCCTGTTGCGTTTGTATTTCTTCTTGTTTCAACTGGAGCAGTAATTTCTTTTACTCCATCAGCCATTATAATATCACTAATTAATTCAGTATTAAAATCATCTTGAATAGCACTTCCAGGATTAGGTTGTAATTTTGCACTTATTGTACCATTACTTCCACCTACACGAACTATTTTAACATCCATTCTTTCATTTTCATTCATTGTGTAACTAGATTGCTCTAATCCAATCATACCTTTTCCACCATTATTGATTACATACGCAGCTTCTATTCCGATTGCCTTTGAATCAACATTTAATGTTAATGTATGTTCTCCATCATCTAAATCTTCAGAAGCAAAAATCATTTGTCCAGTAGCTCGTGGTCTAGCATTAGTATCTATTTTCACTGCTTCACCACCATCAATTGCAATACTAGCAACCCCATGATTTGGATCCTTTGTTCCCATCAAATAAATTTTACTTCCTGTAAAAGTAATAGTTAAAGATGCTCCAGCATTGGCATAACGATTAGTGCCATTAATATAATTATTTCCATTTTCACTATACCATCTACCATTAAACGTAAAACCTGCACCATCAGTTATGTTTGTATCTTCAATATCAATAACATCCATTCCATCAGGAGCTGTACCTGCTAATTCAAACCCATCAGTAACCTTATATACACCAACTTCACTAATAATTGGAAGTGCATCTGATTTATTAGTATCTACAGTAATTCGAATTTGATCAGCTTTTATAGCACTAGTTCTAACTAATCTTTTTGCACCAATGGTTTCTCCTTCATCCATGATTTTCCAATCACTGTTTTCACCATTTCGATATTCAATCTTATACTCATTAATACTTTGGCCAAACTGAATTGCCTCTTCAATAGAAACAACATCAAATGTTTTTGTTGAACCTAAATCAATTAAAAGTGTTCCTTCTTGTGTTCCATCATCAACTGTCCAATATGTATCATCATTTCCATCAATAACATTTCCAGGTTTATAATTAATATCATTTCCACGTACACTTGATACTTTAATTGATGCATTAGCTGCTAAATTTATATCAAAAGTATCTGCAATATTTTCACCAAATTCAGCTAAACGATCTAAAATTACTTGATCGACTGTTCCATCAGCATTAGGCGGAACATTTAATAACAATGGTGCATTGTGACCAACTGAATTAAAATACATTTGACCTAGATCAGTAAGACTCTTAGGTGTATTTTTTCTTGTTCCCCAGAACCATCCAGATGTAATACGTGCATCAGCTTCAGGTACTGTCCATTTATTTCCGTTTTCAAATCCTAATGAATAGCTTCCCTGTACATTATCATTACACGTATCAGCATCTATATCTACATTTGATTTTGACCATGTATTTTTTGCTGCAAAACCATTTTCATTTCCAATCCAGCGAACTGTAGTATTGGCACCACATTGGAAAATCATACATTCACTATCAAATCCTGCTTCTTCTCCTTCTTGAGCCTGAATAGTGTCATACCATCTTTTGAAATCATATTTTTGAGCATTAGCACCACTACCTTTTGCTCCATCCATCCATATTTCACTGAAATGACCATTATTTCCATATTTATCATTTCCTAAAATTTCATTCAGCTGATTTACATAATAATCATTATAATCTAAGACATCTTTATCTTCAGTTGTCGCATTACCATTTTCATCATAATACCCATAGCTAGGTTCATGAATATCCCATGGTGATAAATACAATCCCATATCTATATCATATTTTGAACATTCTGCAGAAATTTCTGCTAAAATATCACCATTTCCATTTTTATAACTTGTTTCAGCTACATCATAATCTGTATATTGACTGTTCCAAATACAAAATCCATCATGGTGTTTAGCAGTTACGATAATCTTTTTAAATCCTGCATCTTTAAATGCCTTAACTAATGTCTTGGCATCAAAATCCTTTTCTAATTTAAAAATTTCATCTGGAGTTCTATTCCCATAATTTTCTCCCCATTCTATCTCATTAAATGTATTTGGCCCAAAATGGACAAAACCAGCTAACTCTTCCTTTTGATAACGATATTGTTCTTTTGTTGGAGTTACACCCCAAGACGCTGGAGCAGGTGTTTCTGTATTTGATAAATCATCATCACCAATATAATTTCCAACAGCGTTTATAGAAATTGTCCCATAGCTTCCTGCAACAAGAGACATAACCATCGCTAACGACAATACTATTTTATTTGATTTCATCTTTTTCTCTCCTCTTATATTTTTTCTGTCTCCACTACATGTTTATCCTAACTTTCCCTTCTTAAATTCTTATAAATATAGATTATTTTCATCAAATATTCTACTATTTACATTTTTTTATCATCTCCTTACTTATTATTAAATAAGCTATACACTTCATTTTTTAATATTACATGATCCAAACCAACTTAAATTTTAATAAAAATCATTCTTCACTTACTTCTTCCCTCCTTCAATCAATAACTCCTTAAAATATTTACATTATTATTGATAATTATTGTTTAATATTTTAATACTAGAATATTAACAATATAACAAGCATAAACCATAAAAAATATACTCATTATATTGGATTATGCCTATATAATATCATTACTATTGCAAAATATATTTACATTTTTTGATGGTCAATTTACAAATTATTATTTTTATGAAGAAAAAAATACAAACCCGTTTTAAGAAGTTCTCACTATTTTTTTTAGAACTTAAACTATATATAATTTGATTTTTTCAATCAACTCCTTTTTACTTTCTCTATTGTTGAATATTTTTATTCTAATGATAAGCCAGGGAAGGAGTCACACATCATTCTTGCCATTGTTGAAAACTAGAAGAATGGCGTATGAAACCCTTAAAGAAGTATAATCCATTTCTATTTATTGACTGTATGTATATGTTTTGCTACAACCAAATTATAAAGTCAACCAATGTGCAGTAGATGTTATACTGAGCTACTATTTTGAGAGCCACAAAGACATATTGGTTTATAGTTGACTCCAACAAAGAGTGAAAATCAGTGAATATAAATTTTTGATGAACTAAAAAGTGAAGAAATAGAAGTTATCTTTTTATCTCAATAGATGAAGCAAATGCAAAGGCAATATTTCTACAAGCAGTAGTACAAAGATGTATAGTCCATCTTATAAGAAATTCAATCAAATATATACTATTAAAAAGACTATAAAAATATAATCAGTCAATAAAAAGGATTTATAGTGCAGCAACATTTAAAGCTTTAAAAATGAATGGAAACTATACCTAAAGGCAGTAGATGTATATAGAACAAATTTTATACATGTTGAGGAGCTGTCAAAAAATCATGTATACGATCAACACAATAGAGTCAGTAAATTCGAATTTTAAAAAAGTCACAAAAAAAGACATTCCCAAATGAAAATGCCCTTTTCAAATTACTCTATTTAATAATTAAGGAATTAGAAGAAAAATAGGGAAATATGATATATAGCGAATTGAGCAATAGTCTTAAATCAATTTATGATAAATAATTAAAATAAAAAATGTATTGATAAATACATAGAGTATTAAAATATGAAATAACCTATCAGGACATAACATAAATTAGAATATATAAATGCATCCCTAAAAATATCAAACATTTTAAGATGCAAAAACAGCACAATTTCTCGTGGCTATTCAAATAATTTAGGGGGCACAAGTTTAGGGGACAACTTTGGGGGTCAACTTT
>OFGA01001078.1_pt1 | contig 19969 bp, 21 predicted proteins | sample 1521471 | NCBI WGS metagenome assembly OFGA01 (sample SAMEA3504086, study PRJEB24116) | mouse gut metagenome | biome: mouse gut; feature: mouse-associated habitat; material: faeces | place: Denmark | collected 2011
TCCTAAAAGACATAAAGCGTTCCTTCCTTTACGGCTTCGTAAAGTTAGGAACGCTTTAAAATATAGACGTGGGACTGGCTTTGAAAAAATGGCAGAGAATGGCCAGGGAAAGCTATCACTATACATACACTCTTAAAACAACTCACTAGCTTTACTCCGGCCATTCGTGACTCGACGCAATGCGGTCCCACTCGCTCGGTACTTTTTATTCAGTTTTGCGTACAATGGAAATTTCCATATTTTTCCATTGATAGCATAAGTATGCCCATAAAAGGAACGCTTTAATCCGTAAAAGTTATCACGACTTTTTTGGTATCACGACCTTTGATCATAAAGCTGGCAAACTCAAAGAATTTCTTAAAAAAGTCGGGATAATATTTTGCAATAGACACCAATTTTTAGTTTTTGAAACCGACAATATTTCTTTAAAAGTCGGGATAACTTTTTTCAGCGAATGTGTAAAAAGTGCGATTTTACTTAAAAATGAGTTCTCCCATTTTGCATTCCTTAATAAATCAAGCATTTTTAATGGTTTATCAAAAAGATTATCACGACTTTTTACTGCCATTGCATCGTTAGAAGAATTTATAAATGGACGAAAAGTCACCCATATTATCACGACCTTTTTTCGAGGAAATGGCGCAAATACAACATTCTTGATAAAAAGTCATGATACCAAAAAAGTCGGGATAACTATTCTACTGATGACACTCCCTGAGGGTGTGTCAAACTTATATATCAATTATCTGCTTGGGGAGAAGTTATGCGTTTTAAAACCAAAGATAAGAGTAATAAATCATTTTCAGATAATGTTTTTACATCGTTCATAATGGTTCTGAGTAATGGAGGGTTATTTATTGCAGGATCAAAAAATTCCAATGGTGTGATTTTAAAGTATTCACAAATGTCTAAAAATGCAGACATAGAGGGTAAGGTTCTGCCAGATGTAATGGACTGAATATATCCTTGCGAATGTCCTAAATCTAAGCTTAATTGATATTCAGAAAGATTATGTTGCATACGCAGAGTATTAATGCGTTCCCTAATAAAATCTTCATACATAGCATATTTTCCTCCTTGCTTAATAAATATTTTATGCTTTTTGAAAAAGCAATAATCGTTTTTAAATACTTATTGCTAAGAGAAAATGCTTGATATATATATTTAAAATATCTATTATGGAAAATATAAAACAACTAAGGAGAGCGAGATTGAAAAATGGTAAACAAAACGGTAGAATATAAAACAAAAATTATTGGAGGAAACGATGTGTTTTATATAGGAATATGTGATGATGAAAAGGAAATGTGTACGCAATTAGAAGAATGGTGTTATAAATATGGAAAGAAAAAGAATATAGATTTAGAGGTTTATGTTTGGTATACGGGAGAAAGTTTATGTAATGATATTTTGAAAGATAAGGAATGTATAGATATGCTTTTTCTTGATATCGAATTAATTACTACAGATGGAATACAGGTGGGGAAGTTTATTAGAGAGGAATTGAAGAACTTGGAAACGACTATTATATATATTTCATCTAAAAGCAGTTATGCTATGCAACTATTTCAAGTGCAGCCATTAGGTTTTTTAATTAAGCCATTAGAGGTAGAAGAAGTAGAAAAGATATTAGACAAAAGTATTCGATTATATGAAATGAAAAATCAAAAATTTGAATATTATTCAAAAGGAACTTTCTATAAAATTCCTTATAAAGAAATTATATATTTCTATAGCCAAAACAAAAAAATAAATATAATAACAAATGGCGGGGAGGAACAATTTAATGGAAAATTAAAAGCGATTACTTCAACACTACCACATAATTTTATAATGATACATCAATCATATATAATAAATTTAGATTATATGATAGAGGGTTCTTACGAATTAGTAAAAATGCGGGGTGGAATTTTGTTGAATATTAGTCAGCCATATCGGAAATCGGTTAGAGAGCGGATTATGCAAAATAAATGGGAGGAGAAATGATATGGATGGAATAGTCATAACACTGAGTACCAATTTGTTTAGGACTTTTATAATTAGAAAATTTATGTCTGTATATTTTCAGATAGATATCGAAAATAAAAAGAAAGAAAAGGGGGTTTACTGCTTATTTTTTCTTTTTACAAGTATTGTTTATCTAATATTTCACTTCCCACCTGCAAATATAATGACAAACCTGCTACTGATATATTTAATTACTCAGATATATGAGGGAAAACAGAAGAAAAAAATATTAGTTACTTTTTTGATTTATGGAATCAATATGATTTGTGATATCATTGCAGTGTATTCCTGCAATGATTATATGATAGGAAAAAATCAAAATGAAATGACAGTATACATAACTGTTTTTTTAATTGCGGTTTGTGAGTTTTTTATTGAAAAATTTCTGGTAAAAAATAGAAAAGCAGATTTTATTCCTCCATATTTGAGCATATTAATTGCAATTCCAATTATAAGCATAGTGCTTTTGCTGATTATGATTATGAATAATTTAAACCATAGAATTCTTTTGGTTTCTGTGGGAACCGGAATACTGTTTATGAATCTGCTCATATTTTATTTGTATGATGTATTGTTGAGTGCATATGTGAAACTAGAGGAAAATGCAATATTTGAGCGGCAGCTTGCAAGCTATTCAAATCAGTTAAATGTTATGATGCAGTCGGAAGAAAAACTGATGGCATTGCGGCATGACATGAAGCATCATTTAAATGAATTGTCAATTATGGCGAATCAAAATGAGGATAGCGAAGTGATGCATTATATCCAAAATATATATACCTATTTTAGCAATCCCAATGAATACATCAGTAGCGGGAATAAAGAGATTGATAGTTTGGTAAATTATATGCTGAATAAAGCAGAGCGGATTCTTGAAAGAGTTGATTACAAGATAAATGTTCCAAAGGAATTAGATATTAATTCTTTTGATTTAAATATTATAGTTGGAAACTTATTAGAAAATGCAATAGATGCAGCTAAAGATTCTGAGGAAAAATGGATAGAGGTTTCGCTGAACTACGAACAGGGAATACTGTTCATTCGAATTAGAAATAGCTTTGATAATGTGGTGCAAAGACGAGGAAATACCTATTTAACTACTAAAAAGAAAACGGTAGGACATGGCATAGGGTTACAGAATGTGAAAAAGGTGGTGGATAATTATAAGGGAGAAATGCAAATATTAGATAGTGATAATATTTTTGATGTAAAAATTATTTTATATACTTTATTGTTGAAATAGCAATGTATTATAATGAAACAGTTAAAAAGTGGTGTGGAGTGTCCGCATCACTTTTTAATATGAATTTCGCTATATTATATATGAATTTCGCCATTTGACGAATTGGGAGTAAAAATGGCGTATTATGGAAATAGATTAAATTACAATTTTGATAAAGAAAGAGAGAAAAAAGATGAAGAACAAAAAAATAATAAAAAAATTACTTGAGGAAATTGCTATTAAGGTGGCAATAGCAGATGCAAATGCAACTTGCCCTTGTATTAATTATCAACCAAAGATACCTAAAGCAGTAAAAAAATTAAGGAAATTTTAGGTATGAATGGGAAATCAGAGCAAATATTGGAAGAAGAACGAGAAGAAATTATCAGATATGGCATGAAAAGAGGAAAAGTTATCATTGTTAGTACCTTAATTACCATATTAATAGGTTACTTTTTGGGGATTCCGAGACAGAGCATAATCTTTTGGTTTAGCCTTAGTATATTGAGAAGATATGCAGGAGGGTATCATGCTGATTCAGAGGAAAAATGTTACATAACTTCATTTGCTATGGTTATTATATCGCTTTTTTGCATTGAAATGTTAAATTACAAAAAAGAGATAGGAATTATTTTACAGACTATTAGCTTGATTATCATACTATTTTTGGCTCCTATGGAAAATAAAAATAATACATTAGATGATATTGAAAAAAAGAAATATGGTATTAGAACTAGAATAATAGTAATTGGAGAGTACGCTATAAGCTGCTTGTTATATGAAATGGGATATATAAGCGAAGGATTTTCCATTGGAGTAGCGAATTTTGTGGTAGGTCTTATGCTGATAGTTGGGTATATGAAAATGGTTAAAGAGAAGAACATGAAAAAACATTGTTAAAAATATGGGTATTGTTTTAAATGAAAATTGGAGGATAATTAAATGCCTTTTGTCAAAAATGCAAAAGAAATGGAAATATATTTGAATAAGCAAAAAAAAGAAGGGGAAATCAGACATTTAGGAAAACTTTTTCGTACAGAAAGTAAAGGTTATTTCTATGATACGGGTACAGGCAAAGTATTGGAACTAGACAATGAAGCATATCAGAGTTTGGAAAAATTTTTCAATGATGATGATTTTCTTATTAAAAATAATTCTACTTCCTTAAAAGAACTATTAGAAATTGCTACGCAAGAAACATTGTTTCAGGCGATACATACGGAGAAGTTATATGATGATAATTTTTGTGAAAAGGTTAAAGAATGCTTAGAAAATAGATTGGAACAAATGATATTAGAGGTTACAGGAAGGTGTAACTTAAGATGTGATTATTGCACTTATAATGAAGAATATTGTGAAAACAGAAACTTTAATAATTTTGATATGGATTTTGAAACGGCAAAAATAGCAATAGATTATTTTGCTGAACACAGTGGCAATAATGCTATTTTGGGTTTTTATGGAGGAGAGCCACTGCTTAGATATGACTTGATTCAAAAATGTATTGAGTACTCGAAAGAAAAATTTGTAGGAAAAAAAATAAGCTATTCATTCACTACAAATTGTGTGCTAATTACAAAACAAATGGCAGACTATTTTGCTAGTATTGAAAATCTTTCTATTGTATGTAGTATTGATGGTCCCAAAGAAATTCATGATCAGCATAGAAAAGATATTAATGGAGTGGGGTCATTTGAAAAAAGTATTAAGGGATTTAGAGTTTTATTAGAGTCTTTTGGTGAAGATAAGGCGCATAGAATATCTGTAAATGGAGTTTTCACACCACCGTTTACAGAAGAAAAGTTACAAATGATTTATAATTTTTTTAATGGAATTGATTGGTTATCTTCAAAGGTTAATATTCGAATTGATATGGTTCGTCGTGGTTCTTTAAAAGGTGATAAAAAAGAGGAAAAAGATCAAAGCGTAAAACTTCAATTGAATCCTTTGTGGGTATGGGGTAAGAAAAGATACAAGAATGAAAATGTAGCAATGGAAGAAGATAGAAGAAAGTATATATTTATGAACCATATTGAAGATGGATTAGTTCATATTCATAAGCGTTATATAAACAAGTATCCATTTGACAACTATCCATTCAATGGTTGTTGCGTGCCAGGAGGAAGACGATTATATGTTAATACTCAAGGAAATTACTATCTTTGTGAAAGAATAGAAAAATCACCTGCAATAGGGAATGTATATTCCGGAATCGATTTTGATATAGTTAGAAACAAATATATAGAAGAATATGAGCGGCAATCAATTCAAAAATGCAGGGATTGCTGGGCAGTTCGTTTGTGTAAAGTCTGCTATGCTTCTTGCTATAATGAAAACGGAATATCTATGCAGGAAAAGGAAAAAGAATGTCAAGGGGTTAGGTATTCGATAAAAGAGTATTTGTCCAGTTATCATCAGATATTTGAAGAAACACCTGAATTAATAGAGCGTTTAAATGATATTCAAATTTCATAGATAATAATATGATATATATCATTTTATTATAATAAAAATTAAGGAGGAAAAAAGATGCGTATTGTAAATCCAAATCGAAAAGAGGACGAATTAGAAACAAAGGCTTTAGGATGTAACTGTAAATGTAGCAAAGACTATCATGACATCGGACAGGCTGGTGCGTGGGTGCCAGTAATTCCTGGATGTGGTTGCATATGTAGCTATGGCGAAGAAAATAGAGCAGCTAATAGTGGTACATATCACGAGTCACAATCATAGGAAAAAAGATTTAAATGACGTAATTCATAGGGCTGTATTGTGTGAGGTATATTCTATCAGTACAGCCCTTTGAGTGGTATTAAATATCTTTGGAAAAAACTTTTTTTATCTTGAATTATTATATTTGTGCTTTACAAATTCTTGTAAAGTGTAAAATTGGCAAACTGTCAACTCAGATTTAGGGGAAATATGGGTTCAAAATAATATTACAAAGGGGAGAAAATAGGATTGTTGATGAAGGGAATTCGTTCCTAAGCTTTTGGATTTACTGAGGGGATGAACGATTTAAATACTTGACACTGCCCTCTTTTATGTGAGAGGAAAAATATGAATAAGTTAATTAAAAAGATAAAAGAAACGATGGATTTATTAATAGATATAATTATTTTATTGTGGAATGCAGCATATGGTTATTTTATTGCGGCAATTATCTTGAACTTGTTAATTGGATTGATAATGCCATTTCAGGTTATGGTATGGAAAAAAGTAATAGATAATTTAGCTGAGATAGTAATTGCCGGAAGTGATATTAATAATAATATCTTTATATCATTACTTTTTTATTTTTGTTTGCAATTATTAAAACAAATAATACAAAATATTAATCAATATGTGCTTACAATTTATAGTGAATTAATAGATAGAAGTATTACAGAAAAGATGTTAAAAAAAGTATCTAGCTTCGAACTATATAGGTTTGATGATTCCCAATTTTATAATAAAATTGAGATGGCAAACAAAGAAACAGCAGCTAGGGAAATTGGTGTCTTGCAAACATTACTAAGCGTTGTACAAAATATAGTGAGTTTTATTGGAATGATTGTTATTTTGCTGAATTTTAGTAAAGTTTTGTCTTTAATAATAATTTTCGTACCATTTCCGGCATTTTTTTTGAATTATAATATATTAAATAAACTTTTTTCAATATTTGAAAAAAGATCTGAAGATAGAAGGTATATTAACACGTTAAAAAATATTCTTATAAATTACAATTGTATTAAAGAAATAAAAGTTTGCAATTGTAATCTATATATTATTATGAAGATTTGTAAAGTGATGAGTAGAAATATTGATGAAGACAAACACATAAGAAAAAAATTAACAACACAAAGAACATTAGGTAGTATGGTTGAAGAAATACTTACGTTCATATTGAAAGTATATATAATTGTGATAGCGATATATCAAAAACTTACAATAGGAACTATAACAATGTATATATCATCATTAGATAACGTTAAGGAGATCTGTAAGGAGATTTTATCCAGTATTACTTCCACATACGAAGATTGTTTGTATATAAAAAATTATTTTGAAATTATGCAGGAAGATACTGTTGATGAAAAAGATAAAATATGTATTGATGGAAAAATTGATTTAATTGAATTTAGAAATGTTTCTTTTAGATATCCGGGAGAGTTGCATAATACTTTAAATAATATAAATGTAAAAATTAAAAAAAATACAACATATGCCTTGATTGGTTTAAATGGGAGTGGGAAAACCACCTTTTTAAAGTTGTTGCTAAAATTATATAAACCTACAGCAGGTGAAATTTATTTAAATGGTGTAAATTTAGACGATTATAATCAAGCCGATTTATTTAGTAATATTGGAGTTGTTTTTCAAGACTTTATTAGATATCCTTTTGATGTTAAAACGAATATCGCAGTAGGTAATGGCGGAAATGAAATAGATATTAATTATATTAAAAAAATATCTAATATGCTTGGATTGGAAAAAGATATAAAAGAATTAAAAAATGAATATGATACCCAGCTAAAAAAGGAATGGACGGAAGGAACGGAATTGTCAGGTGGACAATGGCAAAAAATTGCAATAGCGCGAGGTTTGATTAAAAAAAACTATTCAATGTTGATTTTAGATGAACCTACGGCGGCATTAGATTCTTTATCCGAATATAATATTTTTCAAAAATTTAAAAGTATAAAAAGGGGTAAAATAGCAATTTTTGTGACACATAGAATGTGTAATGTGCCATTAGCAGATGAAATAATAGTATTAAAAAATGGAAGCATACTAGAACAAGGAACACATTCTGATTTAATGGATATAAAAGGTGAATACTATGCCTTGTATAATAACCAATTAAATATGTATCGTAGAGAAAGAGAGTGATAATAAATATGTATATAAAAAAACTAAATAATAAAATAATTATGATACCTATTAAGTATCCAATGACTGAGTATGAGGTTAGAATCCTATTTAACATAGGGTCTAATATTGAGCAAGCCATAGAAAGCGGTTATATTCATCTATTTGAGCATATCGTAATATTAGAGGATATGATGGATTATTTAAGTGATTCAGTATATTTTGCAGAAGGTTATACTGACCTAGATCATATGCAAATTAAATTTTCATGTCAAAATAATGAAGAAATTATAGGACTTTTAAATTATATATGTAAAATAACTGAGCAAATAGAAATACCTAATAGAATAATCAAGAAAGCACAAGAAATAGTTTTAACAGAAATGAAAAAAAACAAGATTCGTAATGAAGAAAATAAAAGCAAAATTAAGCTTTTAAGTGAGGGAAAATTAGATTTACCAATTGGGAGAAAAGAAAATATAGAAAAAATTGATATAACAAATTTTTTGAAATTTATTAATGAGTATTTGAATTGTGTAGAAGTTGGGTTAATAATATTTTCCAATATAGATAATGAGAAAATTTTTGGGATTTGTAAAAATATTTTTGGCAAAGAAAAGGTGCAGAATAAAACGAAAATTCTTGTTGAACCTAAATTAAGTTGTTTGAAAAATCAAAAGCTGGTGATAAAAGACAATCAAAAATTGAATAAAAAAATATTTTGCCTATTGGTCGAGTGGCATAAGGACATAAAAAATATTATATTACAACAATTGTTTGAAGTAATTTTAAAAGACTTTATGAAAGAAAAAAAAATCACAATAGGGTGTAAAGTAATAACAAAAGAAATCATGTATTTAACTATAACATTTGAAAATTGTATAGATATAGATTGGGTTATAAGAAACTTTGTTTTGTCAAAAAAAAGTATTATGAGAGGGAAAAATAATTTGAAAAAGCAATTTTCTGAAATTGAAAAAATAGGGTTAAATAAATGGTACATTCTTGATGAGATATATAAAAATTTTTTATATAATATGCCAATAATTGATATTAAGAATATTCCATATATTTTGCAAATTATAGATAATTTAGTTTATGAGGATGTAAAAGGCTATTTTGATAATTTATCAAATTGTAGCTGCAAAATAATAGAATATGCAGGAGCGTGATAGGATGGAATTAAAGGTAAGTAATGTCAGAAAAATGTATAATAAAACCGTAGCAGTTAAGAATGCAAATTTGTATCTTGAAAGAGGAATATATGGTCTTTTGGGGGCTAATGGTGCTGGAAAAACTACACTTATGAGTATGATTAGTAGTTTGGAAATCCCAGATAGTGGATGCATAACTTATAATGGTAAAAATATTTTTGCTATGGGGGATGAATATAGAGCCTTGATTGGATATATGCCACAGGATTTCGGGTGTTATAAAGAATTTTGCATATTGGATTTTTTAAAATATATTGCACTGTTAAAGGGGATAAAAAAAAGCCATATAGATAAGCAGGTAAATCATGTTCTTAATTTGGTCAATCTGCAAAAATGCAATAGCAAATATTTTAATGAGCTATCAGGAGGAATGAGAAAGAGATTAGGGATAGCACAAGCTTTATTAGGAGAACCACAGATTTTGATATTAGATGAACCAACAGCTGGATTAGATCCCAAAGAAAGGGTGCGCTTTAGAAGTATAATCAGTGATATAGCTATAGATAAGATTGTTTTGATTTCAACGCATATTTTATCAGATATTGAGTACCTTTCGAACAGATTACTTATTATGGATTCAGGAACAATAGAAGATATTGGGCAAATAGAACAAGCATTTACTAATATAAGAGGTAAAGTATGGGAATGTAATAAGAATGAATTAAATGCAAATACATTAAGAAATTCAATAGTTTGTAATACGAAGGTAAACAATGAAGGACAGCAAATTGTGAGAATCATAAATGAAGCTCAACCAGTACCTTCAGCGACAAGCGTCTGCGGAACTTTAGAAGACTTATATTTATATTTTGTGGGAGGAAAATGATGAATATGTTTATGTATGAAATAAAAAAACTTTCTCCAAGAAAAATAGTACTTGTAGGAGTGCTTATTTTGTTTTTGGGCATGATATACAATTTTTTTTCGAGTTATCTATACTATGATACATATATACTGAATGGCGATAATAGCGGAATTGAAGCGTTGAACGGAAAGGCGGCTAATGAAATACGAAAACAGGCAGAAAATCAGTTCAAAGGAAAAGTAAATGAGCAGACTATAATTAGAATAGAACAGTTTCTAGAAAAAGAGAAACAAAGTATTGGCCATTTATCTGAAGATCAAAAAGAACTTTATATGATGAAATATAGTAATATAAGCGGCTTAAAAAATATAAATAATCGAGAAATTATTTTCGGATATTGTAGAGGTTGGCAAAAGTTTATTATTAATTTTTCTAATACATTTTCCATTTTTATTATTATATATTTAATTGTTATTTTTTATAAAATTTTTATTTGTGAAAAGGAAAATAAAATTGCAGAAATTGTTTATTCTACTAAAATGGCGAGAAAAAAATCTGTTTTAATAAGAATATTTATGGTGAATACTATTTCACTTATAATATATTGCGCATTTTACGTTATAAATTTTTTAATGTATATGACCTTATATGGTTTTGAAGGGGCAAAAGTCAGTATTCAATCAATCGGAGTTTTTGCTAGTTCGGAAAGTTTTTTTAGCGTAGGGGAATTAGCAATAGTTATGTTTGTTGAGGGAATGCTAGCAACATGGGCAATTTCAATGATTATATGTGTATGCTCTTGTTATGGGAAAAATACATTTTCAGTGCTTTTCAGTTCTTTGATTATAATTATTGCCCCAATATTTTTTGATTTTACAGATATATTACCACCATTTCAAAAGGTATTAGAGTTATTACCAATATACTCTCTTAATATTATTTCGCAATATAAAACAACAGGATTATATCATAATTCTATTTTACTTTCTATATTATCAGGAATAGTTAGTATTTTAATTATATTATTTAGTTTTTTATGCATAAAACAATATTTTAAACATTATTCATTACAAAAAAATTATGCTAGAAAGTGAGAAGCCATGTAGTAAAAGGGATTTAAGGAAGATCCTAAATAAAATATAAGTCGTAGTTCATTAATAAGCAGTGCATATAGATATTAGTAAAACAAAATATTTGATAAAGGAAACGCCTGATGGGTAATGTCCCACGCAGGCGTTTTTTATATATATGAAAACTTTTTAAAAAGTTTTTCACCTTACCCGAACATGGGAATACAGCCATACGGGATAAAGAGCGAAAGGGAAAATACGATTTTGCTCTTATCCAGTTGGAACGGGAAGGAGGTGAACTCTTATGGAGCAATCTTCATCCCGTTATGAACAAACAATCAGACATCAGTTTGACCGGATATGCAAAATGGCATTAAAGGGCGAAAAGGTAGATTACATCAGGCACATGGGCTATCGGCAAAAGAACGAAGTTATGTTGTCGGAACTGCCGGAAAAGGAGCTGAATCAACTTTCTATTATGGATGAGTATAAAGTGGAAAATCATTACTTTCAGGTACTTGGCTATGATATTGAGGTTAAAGATGCCCTGATAGCAGAAGCGCTGCAATCGCTCACAGAAAAAAAGCGTAATGTGATACTGCTTTCTTATTTCATGGAGATGAGTGATGCGGATATTGCCAGAGAAATGAATCTTGTCCGCAGTACCATTCATGAACACAGAAAACGCTCGCTGGAAATGCTGAAACAAATTATGGAGGGAAGTACAGATGAAAAGAAAATGTAAAAGAGAAAATGGTTTGTTGCCTTTCCATACGATTAAGGCAGCAACAGAAGGCGATGTGGAGGCGATTAATGCGGTATTAAAGCATTATGAAGGTTACATAGCAAGCCTGTCTGTCAGGAAATTATATGACGAATATGGACAGCCGCATTACTGCGTAGATGAAACGCTCCGCAGGCGGCTGGAAACAAAACTGATTACCAAAATATTGGATTTTGAAATAGCATAACAGCCTGCCAGTTTTCTTCCCTTTCAGAAAGATGACAGGACTGAATGCAGATGTACCTTGACAACTGAATATTGTGTTGCATACAGGACGTGAGGATATGCAGAGCCACTAAGCAGATGCGCCATGACGTACCTGCCCTGTCTTATGACGGGGTGAACGTGAGGAAATGTTGAAACAGTACATTGAAGCAAAGGTAAGGAGCGAGTGAGATCGGGCAAAATATGTAGCAGTTACATGGGGCGATGAAGCATATCTGTGATAATGATACTTCCGGGCTGCGGGAAAGCCGCAGTCCGGTCAATGAAATGACGGTGCAAGACCGATGTGGGCGGCGTAATGAGCCGCCACCTGTATTGCAGTTTTTATCTGCTAATAAATGGGGAGAAGTGTTATTCTGCCTGTTTATTAGCAGATAAAGCTGTGCAAAGAATTAGGAGGATATTTTTGATGCAGAGAATACCGAAGGCGATTAACAAAAAGAGGTTAGTCAGATATAAAGAAGGCGCAGAAATGTACAGCATGGGAATGAATAAATTTCAGTCTTTGGCGAAAGATGCAGGCGCAATATTGAAAATTGATAGAATGGTATTGGTTGATTTAGATACGTTTGACCAGTATTTAGAATCATTTCGTGTGAAATAGTCAAGATGCGTATATGCAAAGCAGAAAGATTTTTCGTATAACCGAAAATAAGTGTTGACTTTTAGTTAAACTGAAAGTATAATGATTATGAAATGGATGGAGGTGTATATTGTGGCGAGGACAGGCAGACCAAAGTCTGACAATCCGAAAAAAAGCCTTATCGGGTTGAAGCTGACAGAGGAAGAAGCCGCAAAACTCAGGGAATATGCGTCCAAACATGACATGACCATAACGCAGGTGCTACAAAAGGGGATTGATTTGCAGTATGCAATGGAAGAACCGATAAGTAGTTAGTACGAAATCTCTTTCCTTGAGAAAGGAGCAGAGATGACAAAATCAAGAAAGGATAATAAAGGGAGGGTTTTAAGGAAGGGTGAAACTCAGCGCAGTTGCGATGGCAAGTATGTTTATACTTATACCGATCCGGAAGGAAAACGCCGGAGCATTTACTCTAAAGATATTATGGAACTGCGTGAGAGGGAGGAAAAACTGATTAAAGACCAGTTAGACGGATTGGATACTTATGTGGCTGGCAGTGCAACGGTCAATTTTGTTTTTGACAGGTATATATCTACAAAGTCAGAACTCAGGGGAACAACCATGAGGAACTACAAATATATGTATGACCGTTTTATCAGGAAAGGGTTTGGGAAGAAGAAAATTGCAGCGATAAAATTTTCTGATGTGCTTCAATTCTACCAGCATTTACTGAAAGATAAGGAAATGCAGATTAACACATTAGAAACAATCCATACGGTGCTTCACCCAACATTCCAGTTGGCGGTGCGGGATGATATTATCCGCAACAATCCGAGTGACGGGGTTATGGCGCAGATAAAAAAACAGCCGGGTAGAAATCATGGCGTAAGACACGCCTTAACTCTGGAACAGCAGAGAGCTTTTATAAACTATATAGAAAACAATCCTACATATTACCGCTGGACATCTTTGTTTAAGTTCTTGTTAGGGACGGGGTGCAGGATTGGGGAAGCAATCGGGATAAGGTGGGAAGATGTAAATTTTGAAAAACGTATAATCAGCATCAACCACAGTTTGGTTTATTACAGCAGGGAATTTAAGGAACACCCGATGTGTACGTTTTCTATATCACTCCCAAAAACAGAAGCGGGTATACGCAGTATTCCGATGATGGATGCGGTTTATGATGCACTCCGGGCGGAGCTTGCAGACCAGCAGGAAAATGGATTCAATGAAACGGAGATTGATGGGATGAAAGGTTTTATCTTTATGAACCGTTTTGGATACGTCCACAATCCGCAGTCTATCAACCGGGCAATTAAGCGTATATACGAATCGTACAATGCAGAAGAAGTGGTTAATGCTTCCAAGCAACACCGGGAGCCAGTGCTAATACCACATTTTTCATGTCATCATTTGAGGCATACCTTTTGTTCGAGGTTTTGCGAGAATGAAACAAATTTAAAGGTGATCCAGTCCATAATGGGACACGCTAATATTGAAACCACGATGGACATATATGCGGAAGTCACCGATGCAAAGAAACAGGAAGCGATTGAAAATTTAGCACACAAATTGGATGTATTTTAGGAAAGAGTCCGGCTAGGACTGACAGAGGGTACGACAACTTGTGTGCCATACGACAAGAGTACGACAAATTCAAGAGTTTTAATCAATGAAACAGCGTTAAATTGCTGTGGTCGAGATACCGAAAAGCGGCTAAATAAAGGGAAATAAGCCATTTTAAATTAAATTGACTTAAAATCCCGACGATGAAGTCCTTAGATGCAAAGAAGGGCGAGAGCCAGACAGAAAAAGCTTTTGGTTCTGCTTTGGCAGAAGCGCCGGCTGCGGCTGCAAGCGTGTCCGCACCGAGGGTACAGATTGACCTTTCCAAGGTAAAGCTCGAGCCTTTGTTTGCAGATGATATAGACTTTGATACATTCAGTAAATCTGATTTCCGTGTAGTGAAGGTAAAAGAATGCGTGGCAGTTCCAAAGTCCAAGAAACTGTTACAGTTTACGCTGGATGACGGAACAGGCGCAGATCGCACCATCTTAAGCGGTATTCATGAGTATTACGAGCCGGAAGAACTGGTTGGTAAGACCTGTGTGGCGATCACAAACCTGCCGCCTAGAAAGATGATGGGCATTGATTCCGAAGGTATGTTGATTTCCGCAGTGTATGAGTATGACGGACGGGAAGGCTTAAATCTACTAATGCTGGATGATGTGATTCCGGCAGGAGCGAAGTTGTACTAAAGATAAGAAAATCAGCTGTTAAAAGGACATTTTCCAATAAAACGGAGAGTGTCCTTTTTGGTTCTATAGTACCGCTATGCATGGAAATACCTTGATGAAATTGTGGGATAAAGAAAAGGAGAAAATGAAATGAAACTGACAATGGATGGAATTAAAAACCGTGAACCATGGGGAAAAGCAGGCATCAAACTTCCCCAATATGATGTGGAAAAGGCTTGTCAAAAAGCGAAAGAGAAACCGGTATGGGTACATTTTGGAATCGGGAATATTTTTCGTGTTTTTATTGGAGGCATAGCGGATGGACTGCTGGAAGAGGGAGAATTAGACAGGGGGATTACTTGCGTTGAAACCTTTGACTATGATGTTGTAGACAAAATTTATGAACCGTTTGATAATCTCGGCTTGCGTGTGCTTTTGCATGGGGATGGTACACGAGAATACAAAGTATTGGGCTCGCTGGCGGAAGCAGTTAAAGCAATTTCTTCAGATTCTGCTCAATGGAAACGGTTGAAAGAAATTTTTGTTAGTCCTTCGTTACAAATAGTTACCTTTACTATTACGGAAAAGGGATATGCATTGCGAAAGGCGGATGGAACATGGTTTCCATTTGTAGAGTCTGATATTCAGAAGGGGCCGGACAAAGCGGTTGGCGCAATGGCAATTGTGACGGCAATGCTTTATGAAAGATATAAAAAAGGAAAGTATCCGTTAGCTTTGGTATCTATGGATAACTGTTCTCATAATGGAGCAAAACTTCGAGAATCTGTAATGATAATGGCGGAGGAATGGGAAAAAGCAGGGTTTGTAGAAGCGGGATTTATCGATTATGTGAGTGATGAATCGCTGGTTGCTTTTCCATGGACTATGATTGATAAAATCACTCCTCGTCCAAGTGAACGGATTGCGGATGATCTGGAGGCATTAGGTGTAGAAAATATGCAGCCGGTGGTTACCGGAAAAAGAACTTATATTGCTCCATTTGTAAATGCAGAAAAACCACAGTATTTGGTGATCGAGGACAATTTCCCCAATGGCCGTCCTGCTTTGGAAAAAGGGTTTGGAGTTTACATGGCAGACCGAGAAACAGTGAATTTATCGGAACGTATGAAAGTAACGGTATGTTTAAATCCGGTACATTCTGCTACAGGACCGCTTGGAGTGGTTTTGGGATATGATCTATTTGCTCATATGCTGAATACAAATGAGGATATGATGAAAATGGCGCGTATGGTTGCATATGATGAAGGACTTCCGGTAGTACCGAATCCGGGGATTCTTTCGCCACAGGAATTTGTAGACGAACTTTTCAATGATCGTTTCCCGAACGAATATTTGGGAGATACGAATCTTCGTCTTGCCGTAGATGTGTCGCAGATGGTAGGAATTCGTTTTGGAGAGACGATTAAAGCGTATGTGGCTAAATATGGAAATGCTTCTAAATTGACGGCAATTCCTCTTGGGATAGCAGGCTGGCTCCGCTACATGCTGGGGATAGATGATCAAGGAAAGAAATACGAACTTGCACCGGATCCAATGAATGAAGAAATTCAGGAACAATTAAAAGATATCGTAGTAGGCCAGCCTGAAACATTCAAAGATCAGCTGAAACCTATTCTTTCTAACGAGCGTATTTTCTTTACTAATATTTATGAGACAGGCCTTGGTGAAAAAATCGAAACAATGTTCCGAGAAATGATTAGCGGACCGGAGGCGGTAAAAGCAACGATTCATAAATATGCAGGAGGAAAGTAAAAAGAAGGATGTAAAAGCCATATAAAGAATTGATGTTTGTCAATAAATGTGCTATATTTAATTCAAATCAATTTGAATTAAATCAATTTGAATTAAATGTTTGATGCAAAGGGGAACTGCATGTTTATTGGAAGAAAACGTGAATTGAAAACGCTTCAGGAACTATATCAAAAAGAAGGATTTGGCATGTCTGTCATCTACGGAAGAAGACGTATTGGAAAGTCAACGCTGATCGCTGAATTTACGAAAGACAAAAAAACCGTTTTCTATGCGGCTGCAAAAGTAGGCAGAGAAAGGAATATGGAGCTGTTTTCCGATCAGGTGCTGGCAGTTTTGGACCCTGTACTTGAGGGTATGAAATTTTCATCTATTGAGGCTGTTTTTGATTTTATAACTAAAAAAATGCCGGAAGATAAGCTTATTATCGTGATAGATGAATTGCCTTACTGGGCTGAAAAAGATGAGGCGCTTCTTTCCATCCTGCAGAAATATATTGATACCAAGTGGAAGGATAAAAATTTGATGCTGATATTATGCGGGTCTGCACTGAGCTTTATGGAGAATAAGGTGCTAAGTGAAAAAAGCCCACTATTTGGAAGAAGGGATTCGCAGATTAAGCTGGAGGCGTTTAATTATAGGGACGCCGCACTTTTTGTTCCCGGTTATTCGCCGGAAGATCAGGCCATATGCTATGGTATTACAGGGGGAGTTGCAAAATATCTGGCTATGATCAATGGGGATATGAGTTTGGATGAGAATATCAAAAAGCAGTTTTTTCATACGGATGGTTATCTATATGAAGAGACAAGGAATTTGCTCACTCAGGAGTTTTCAGATATTACTTTGGTAAATGCTATCATTGAGCAGGTTGCGTCCGGGGAAAATACCGTAAATTTGATTGCGGCTAAGGTAGGGGAAAAAGAACCTACCGTCTTATATTCGCTTGAAAAGCTTATCAATGTGGGGCTTGCGGAAAAGAAAAAGTGCATTACGGAAGAAAAAAACAAGAAAAAGACCCAATATGTCTTGAAAGACCATATGTTTAAATTTTGGTATGAGTTTATTCCCAAAGCACACAGCGTTATAGAGATGGGGCAGGGGGAAGTATATTATGAGAAGGTGGTCAAACCAAGACTGCATTCGTATATGGGGAGTGTTTTTGAGGAGATGTGCAGGTATTTCACGCTTGAACAGGGGATTCAAGGACGTTTTGACAGTTTCCTTACGCAGGTGGGAACCTGGTGGGGTGTGGAAACGATTGAAAAGCAAAATGGAGAAAAGGTACAGCAATCTGCGGATATTGATGTAGTTGCAATTTCAGAAATTGACAAAACGGCAGTGGCAGGTGAGTGTAAGTTTAAAAAGGAAAAGATTGATAAAGGAGTTTTCGATACTTTACTTCGGAGAGCAAAAATAATCTCCGGAAAATATAAGGTGGTAAAGTATGTGTTCTTTTCTTTAAGCGGGTACACGGAATGGTTTGACACATTGGAAAATGATGAGGTGGTATTGCTGTCGCTGAATGATTTGTACGCCTAGGCTGGGTTTTAAACCGGATCTGCCCCCTTTACAGGGATTCAGACCCGGTTTTTGGTATGGTGCTTATGCATCCAGCTTATCGTGAAAAAACGCAGCGATCTTTTGCCAGATCTCTTCCTGGAAAAACTGCCTGTCGGCGTGGTCAGCGCCCTCAATGGCGATGAGCTTCACATCACATCCGGCTTTTTCCAGCGTATCGTGCAGGATTTCCCCCTGTGAAAAAGGCACGGTGTGGTCGTCGATGCCGTGGATGATCATAAAGGGCGGCGCGTCTTTGGTCACAAAAGACACCGGGCAGGCTTTTAACGCTTCTTCTGGATGGAGCATCACGTTCATGCCAAGAAGCAAAGATTCCGGCGAAGCAGCGGCTTCCACGGGTGACGGGTAAGGGAAACCGGTCACGTCCGCAGGGGGATACCAAGGACATGCTGCCTGCACTCTGCTGGAATATTCCAGATAGTCTCCTGCGTCAAAAGCCGGGTCATCGGCAAGGGCTGCCATGGCCGTTAAGTAACCGCCGGCGGATTCTCCCATTACTCCAAAGCGCTCCGGGTCGATATGATAGCGGCCGCTGTGGGCCTTCAGATATCGGATGGCTGACTTGATATCGACTAACTGGGCCGGATAGACCGCTTCGTTGCTGGTGCGGTATTCGGCGCTTGCAACCACGAACCCGCTGCGGGCAAGCCCTGCAAGGTAAGCCAGGTGGGCGGACCTGTCCATCTGCACCCATGCGCCGCCGCAGATCCATACGATACAGGGGCAGGGTTTTTCCGGATTTTCCGGGTAAATGATATCCATCTTTAAATCTCTTCTGGTATGTCCAAACCAGGCATCCACCTGTGAAAAGGTGACGCCGGTTATGGCAGTGTAATTTGGTTCTGTTACTTTAATGTTAACTGTTTCCCGCATATGTGGTACCCTCCTTTTTGTTTCCATTTTATCAAAAAGAATTTGGGTTGTATAGGATGCGTCTGAAATTTCGAATGATTGTATTTCGTGAGTTTGTAGCTTATAATAATAGCAGAAATCTATCAGGGAAATGAGAAGGAGATCATGGAAAAGGAAAATTCAGGTAAGGACGACAATCAGGTTTTGGAGGTTGCCATGGAAGCCGGCCATATCCTTTTGGAAAACGGGGCGGAGATCGCAAGGGTCGAGGAGACAATGGAACGGATCTGCAGGCATTTCGGGGTAGAATCCGAAAACTTTTTTGTGCTCAGTAACGGCATTTTTGTGACAGGAAGCCGAAATGAGGAGCATTCCGGCGGGCAGTACGCAAAGGTTATGCATATCCCGGTGAGAGGAGCGCAGCTTGATAAGGTGGTGGCGGTAAACCAGCTCTCCCGTGAGGTGGCAGAAGGGCGTTATGATATAGGCCAGGTGAAAGAAAAGCTGGAGGAGATACGCCGGATGCCAAGGAAAAGCTCTCCGGTGCAGGTTTTGGCCTCCGGCATCGGCAGCGCCTGTTTTTGTTATCTTCTTGGGGGAAGCCTTGTGGACAGTGCGGTATCTTTTGGCGCCGGATTCCTTTTGTATATTTTTATATTTCTCTCTGCCTATGGCATGTAGGGCCTGGAAATGTGTATTGCTTTGGTGGTGCGTGTCTGCTTGGTATTGCGTCAACCGGTGATAACGCGCCATTATCATCGG
>OFGA01001080.1_pt1 | contig 19954 bp, 16 predicted proteins | sample 1521471 | NCBI WGS metagenome assembly OFGA01 (sample SAMEA3504086, study PRJEB24116) | mouse gut metagenome | biome: mouse gut; feature: mouse-associated habitat; material: faeces | place: Denmark | collected 2011
GGCCGCTATTTTAAGCGGCGGGAACATGGATGTGATCACCATGTCTTCGGTAGTACAGCAGGGGCTTATCATGAGAGACCGTATCTTTACGGTATCGGTGCTTTTGCCGGATAAGCCGGGAGAGTTAAGCCATGTGGCAGATGTGATCGCCAAAGAAAGCGGCAACGTGATCAAGCTTGAGCACAACCAGTTTGTTTCCATTAACAGGAGTGCGGCGGTGGAGCTTCGTATTACGATGGAAGCTTTTGGCACGGACCATAAACACCAGATCATTAGAGCCCTGGAGAAAAACGGCTATAAACCGAAGCTGGTAAGGACTAATATCTAAAGGAGGCTGGAATGCGGGGAAAATTAGAGAAGTATTTTTGTATTACCTGTGGCACATTCTTTTTTGGTATGGCCCTCAGCCTTTTTATCGATCCCAATGATTTTGCGCCGGGCGGGGCTTCCGGGCTTGCCATTATCTTAAACAGGCTGGTTCCTTTGGAAACAGGTACGTTGTATATGCTGATCAATATCCCTATTATGATATTCGGGGCATGGAAGTTTGGCAGGAAATTTATTGTTGCTACTTTGTATGCCACTTTTATGTCCTCTGTTTTTACCAACTTGTTCCAACGGTTTCCTGCGTTAACAAAAGAACCGCTTCTTGCGGCAATTTTTGGCGGTGCTCTGGTGGCGTTGGGAATGGGGCTGGTGCTTCGGACCGGGGCAACTACCGGTGGAACAGATGTGATCGTGAAATATTTCAGGCAGCAAAATCCCCATTTAAAGACCGGAACGCTGTTTCTTTTGGTGGATGGCGCGGTAATTGGGCTTAGCGGGATTGTCTTTCAGAACGTGGAGACGGTGCTGTACAGCGTACTTTCTGTCACGGTAAGCTCTTTCGTGATGGACCTGGTGCTTTATGGCCGCGACGGGGCGAAAATGATCTATATTGTCAGCGATCATTATGAAAAGATCGCAGGGCGGCTTTTGGAGGAAGTGGATATCGGGGTGACTTACCTGAAAGGGATCGGCGCCTACGAGAATAAGGACAAGCAGGTGATTATGTGCGTGGTGAAAAAGCCATCCGCGTTTAAAGTGGAAGAGATCGTTAAGCAGGAGGATGCGGCGGCATTTATGATTATTTCCAACGCATCGGAGATTTATGGGGAAGGTTATAAGAGCTATTTTGGTGAAAGAATATAAATAAAATCAGGAAAGGAAGGAAGCGGAAATGAAATTCAAAGACATGCCATACAAACGTGTGGAAAAGGACGAGGTGGAAAAAGCGTTTACCCGGATTATGGAGGAGTTTAAGGCTGCGTCTACCGGAGAGGAGCAGTTTGAGGTCCACAAAAAATTTTATAAATTGAAGGGAGATGTGGAGACCAATATCACTCTGGCAAACATCCGCCATGACGTGGACACAACGGATACTTATTATGACGGGGAGAAAAATTATTATGATGAGATCGGCCCGGTAATCAATAACCTGGAGATCGCTTATCAAAAACTTCTGTACGAGTCACCTTACAGGGAATATCTTGTAAGCAAGATCGGACCGGTGGCGTTTAAGAGCATGGAGCTTAACTTTAAAGCTTTTGACGAAAAATTGATTCCTCTTATGCAGGAGGAAAATAACCTTGTGACAAGCTATAACAAGCTGATCGCAAGTGCAAAGATCGACTGGGAGGGGGAGACTTTAAACCTTTCTTTGATGACGCCCCATCTTACCAGCCCGGACAGGCAGGTGCGTATCCGCGCATGGGATAAATTCACGGCGTTTTTTGAGGAAAATGCGGGGGAATTGGACGATATTTTTGATAAACTCGTGAAGAACCGGACGGCGCAGGCGAAAGAGCTCGGCTATGAGAACTATGTGGAGCTTGGTTATTACCGTATGAACCGGAACTGCTATGGAAAGGAAGAAGTGGAAAATTTCCGCAGGCAGGTAAAGGAAGTATGGGTTCCTTTTGTGGAAAAATTAAATGAAAGAAGGAGACAGCGGTTAGGGCTTTCGAAGCTTTCGTTCTATGATGAGAAGGTCTATTTTAAAGACGGGAACCCGGCACCTATCGGAACACCGGATGAAATCTTACAGTCCGGGCAGAAGATGTATTCGGAACTTTCCGGGGAAACTAAGGAATTTTTTGATTTCATGATGGAAAACCAGCTCTTTGACGTGCTCGGAAGAAAAACAAAAAGAGCCGGCGGCTATATGACTTATCTGCCTAATTATGAGTCGCCCTTTATCTTTGCGAACTTTAATGGTACCAGTGGGGATGTGGACGTGATCACCCATGAGTGCGGACATGCGTTCCAGGGATTTGTCAGCGGAAAAGATCCCATCAGGGAACATGCGGATATTACCATGGAAACGGCAGAGATCCATTCCATGTCCATGGAATTTTTCACGGAAGGGTGGATGGATCTGTTTTTCGGTGACAGGAAAGAGGATTACATAGAGATGCATTTAGAGGACAGTGCGGCGTTCATCCCTTACGGTTGTATGGTGGACGAGTTCCAGCACATTGTCTATGAAAACCCGGACTTAACGCCGGATGAGAGAAATGCCGCATGGAGAAGATTGGAAAAAGAATACAAGCCCTATCTGGATTATGAAGATAATAAGCGTTTCGGACAGGGCGGCTATTGGCAGAGACAGCTCCACATTTATAATTATCCGTTTTATTATATTGATTATTGCCTGGCGCAGACCTGCGCTTTGCAGTATAAGGTGTGGATGGATGAGGACTACCAGGCTGCATGGAACAGCTACCTGAAGTTATGCAATTTGTCAGCCAGTGACTTCTATACCAATATGTTAAAGGAAGTGGGCCTTAAGGCGCCGTTTGAGGATGGCAGCATTAAGGAGATGGCGGATAAACTGGAAAAGAAACTTGGTTAAAGAAAAAAATTTGCAGTATTACATGAAAGTAGTTGAAAAATATCGGTTTTTATATTAAACTGGTAAAGAATTATAACTTGAAAATTTTAGGAGGAGTGTTTTAATGATTTCTGCAGGTGATTTCAGAAATGGTATTACGATTGAGTTAGATAATAACGTTTATCAGATAATTGAGTTCCAGCACGTAAAACCCGGAAAGGGAGCAGCGTTTGTCCGGACGAAATTAAAAAATATCAAGAGCGGCGGCGTAGTGGAAAAAACATTCAGACCAACTGAAAAATGTCCACAGGCACGAATTGACAGGAAGGATATGCAGTATCTGTATTCAGACGGAGATCTGTATAACTTCATGGATGTTGAGACTTATGACCAGATTGCATTAAATGCGGAGACAGTCGGTGACGCATTAAAGTTTGTCAAGGAAAATGAAATGGTTAAAATGTGCTCCCACAATGGCAATGTATTTTCTGTAGAGCCTCCATTATTTGTGGAATTGGAGATTACAGATACGGAGCCGGGCTTTAAGGGAGATACGGCAACAGGCGCTACAAAGCCGGCAACGGTGGAAACCGGGGCAACTGTTTATGTTCCTTTATTCGTAGATGTGCATGATGTGATCAAGATCGATACCCGTACAGGAGATTATCTCTCCAGGGTATAATTTCAATATTCAATCAGATTGGCCTAAAAGACAATGGACATGCTTGTTTCATTGTCTTTTTATATGTATGAAACGTTCAGGATGCGATACCGCAGAAATAGAATATCCAAATGACTAGGGAAAACCGGTAATATCAACTATATTAATTTCACATCAAAGAAAAGAGGTATTCTATGAACAACAATTCTATATCATTCACATCATTTACAGAAAGTATCATGTCTGATCTTAAGAAAAAGCTTGGCAGCGATTATACTGTATTTTCCCATACCGTTAAGAAAAATAACGGGGTGGAACTGACAGGGGTGGCTGCCAGAAAATCAGGTTGCAATACGTCCCCTTCTGTTTATATCAATGAGCTTTATCATGAAAATATGACATGCGAAGAAGCCAAAAGCGCGGCAGAGCAGGTGTACATGGCGCTCAAAAAAGCGGAGGTTGCCGAAGATATTGATTTTTCGGGATTTTCAGAATATGAAAAGGTAAAAAAGAGGGTGGTGGTGAAGCTGATCAATGCCGGAAAAAATAAGGAGCTGTTAGAGCAGGTTCCACACATGCTTTTTCACGATCTGGCGCTTGTGGTGTATTATCCGGTAAGGGAGCTCCCTTTTGAGGGAAAGGCCATTGTTTTGATCCGCCACAGCCACCGGGAAGCATGGAAGGTTGAAACGGAGGAATTATTGAAAGTGGCTATTTCAAACACGCCAAGGCTTTTTCCGGGGAAAATTGAAAGCATGGAAAGCGTTATGCGGCAGCTTTTTTCCAGTGATCTGGAAGAGGGATCTGTGGAAAAGGAATTAGTGGAACTTGGAATTTGCGGGGAAGATGAGATACCGCTCTACCCGGGAGCGAAAGCCGGGATTCCGATGTACGTGCTGTCTAATGAACAAAAGCTGTATGGTGCTGTCTGCATGCTTTATCCTGACATCTTGAAAAAGTTTACAAAAAGGATCGATCAGGACTGCTATATTCTGCCAAGCTCCGTACATGAAGTGATCCTGGTTCCCGCAGGTGCAATTGCCAATGAGGGGGAGCTTAAGGAAACCGTGACGGATATTAACAGGACGCAGGTAGCGGAGGACGAGATTTTGGCGGATAGCGTATATTATTATAGCCGCTGTAATGACAAGATCATTATGATCTAAATTAAAATATGGAAGCAGTCCAGCCGTATCGTCCGGCCTGATGGTGTGCGCTCAGATTAAGTGATACGGCCGGATCACTGCTGAAATTTAAATGTTTATTGTTTTTTTATAAATGTTGGACTAGACAATTTCAAGGTCATATGTTATTATATCAAAGTGATGTAACAAATTTGTAATATTTAATTTTATGCACCCGTAGTCTAACGGATAGAACGAAGGCCTCCGACGCCTTTAATGCAGGTTCGATTCCTGTCGGGTGCATTTGCATCACCTTTAAAATACAAAGAAAGGAATGTTATGGATCATTCAAATCAGAACAATATGCGTACGATGAAAGGGAAGACTGTTACTGCGAAAGACTGGGTGATAGATCATAGCAAAATTGTAATGCCCCTTGTCCTGGTTGTATGTGTGCTCATAACCATTGCGATAGCAGTAAATGCAAACCATCGCAAAGCTCTGGAGAAAGAGGCGGAGCAGGCAGCGATGTCGGTTTCCACTGAAGATTCGCCGGTTTCTACGGAAGGTCTGGATACGGCTGAGTATGAACTGGAAAAAAATGCACACCCGGAAATCAACAATCTGGTCCGTACTTATTATGATGCGCAGGTATCAGGTGATGTGGAAACGATTTCAAAGATGAACACTTATTTAGATGAGATTGAGATCATCAAGGTTCAGGAAATGAGCAAATACGTGGACGCATATCCGGTGCTTGATGTATATACGAAACCGGGGCTTACAGAAAATTCTTATGTTGCATATGTATGTTCAACGGTAAAGTTTTCTGAAATGGAGCAGGAAATGCCAGGGATGCAGACCTTTTATATCGGAATGGATGAAAAGGGAGATTACTTTATCAATGACGGAACCAATGATGCGGAAATCCATGATTATATCAAAAAGATCACGCTTCAGGATGACGTGGTGGATTTGAATAATAAAGTGGTGGTGGAGTACAACGAGCTTTTGGCCCAGGATGAGGAACTGGAAGAGTATATCGCATATCTCAGGGAAAAGATCAATGAGGATGTAGGTGAGATCCTTGCCAAGGCGGAGCAGCCTGAGGTGGATGTAAGCGCCCCCGAAACAGCATCGGGAACGGAAGAACAGAATCAGTCTGTGCAAAAGACGGTCAAGGCTACGGATGTAGTAAATATCCGTTCTTCCGACAGTGAAGAGGCTGACCGGATTGATAAAGCCCAGATCGGACAGGAGTTTACGCTCCTTGAAGAGCGGGGGAATGGCTGGAGTAAGGTTTCACACAATGGAAAGGAAGCGTTCATCAAAAGCGATTATCTGGAAGTAGTGGATGAGGAACCGATAGAGGTGGCATCTTCAGAAGACCAGCAGGAGCCTGAGGAACCTGCAGAACCTGCGGAAACTGCCACATCGAATGAAACTGTTTCAGGAAAAGTCAAAGTGAAGGAAAGCGTCAAGGTGCGTAAAAGTGCCAGTACTGATGCGGATGCATTGGGAACCGCATACGCCGGAGACGAACTTGAGCTGGTCATGAAGCAGGCTGACGGATGGACAAAAGTAAAGTATAAAGGCCAGACGGCATTTGTAAAATCTGATTATGTGGAATAGTTTATTGGCGCAGGCTTTTAAGGCCTGCGTTATTTTTGCAATCAGGAATCACGAAAAGGAGGAAAAGGATGTTAGGGAAATTTAACGTTGGAATTATGGGAACCGGCAATATTGCCGCAGTGATGGCAGAGACCCTAAACAGGATGAAGGGGGTAAAGCTTTATGCCGTGGCCTCCAGGGAAAAGGTGAAGGCGGATGTTTTTGCGGGCAAGCATGGCGTGAAGAAGGCGTACGGCTCTTATGAAGAATTGGTAAAAGATAATAAGGTGGAACTGATCTATATTGCCACGCCCCATTCTGAGCATTATGAAAATGCCAGACTCTGTCTGGAAAACAATAAGCCGGTTTTATGTGAAAAGTCTTTTACGGCAAATGCGGCGCAGGCGGAGGAATTATTTAAGCTGGCAAGGGAAAAGCATGTTTTTATTACGGAAGCGATCTGGACACGCTATATGCCTATGTTAAAGACCATCAGGGAAGTGATTGGCAGCGGCGTGATCGGGGATCCTAAGACACTTACGGCGAATCTGGGGTATGTGATCGATAAGGTGGAGCGGATTTTAAGCCCGGCTTTAGCCGGCGGCGCACTTTTGGATGTTGGAGTGTATCCGATAAATTTTGCGATGATGATTTTTGGAAATGATATTGAAAAAGTCCGTTCCTCCTGTACTTATACGGATACCGGGGTTGACCGGCAAAATACGGTGACGCTCCAGTATGGGGACGGGAAATATGCTGTTTTAAACAGTTCCATGGAATCCTTAAGTGACAGGAAGGGGATCATCTATGGAACAAAGGGATTTGCGATCGTAGAAAACATTAATAATTTTGAAAGCATTACGGTGTATGACGCTTCTTATAAAAAGGCGGCGGAGTATAAGCGTCCGAAACAGATTTCCGGATATGAATATGAGGTGGAGGCGAGTATCCGTGCGATCCGTGCCGGAAAAATCCAATGTGAGGAAATGCCCCATGAGGAAATCCTGCGTGTGATGAAGCTGATGGATTCTCTGAGAAAGGAATGGGGGATTGTTTATCCTTTTGAGCAGGAGGATAGGGCATAGAAGAATAATAACGTTCATTTTGGGCCAAAATAGGATAAGAGGAGCAGTTTGTGCGTATGAATCTTTATCTGTGGAAAGGATGGCTTTAAATGAAAAGTGACGATGTGGGTGTATTGAGGGAAGTGCAGAGAAATACGAGAATGGCGATGAAGGCGTTAGATGCGCTCAGTGGGAAAATATATGATGACGGACTGTCTGTGCAGGCGGCAAGGGAATCCATGAAGTATGCGGAAATCTATAACAAGGCTACGGACAGGCTGATAGGAGGGAAGGCGGCTTCTTACCGGGATAATGGCTTCCAGGATCTGATGTTAAAAGGGAGCATTAGTGCCAATACCATGCTGAACACCAGCACCAGCCATATTGCGGAAATGCTGATCCAGGGGTCTAACAGGGGGCTGACCAGCATGTGGAAGTCTATAAACCATCATGAGAGAGCAGGAGATGTGTCCATGGAAGTGGCAAAAGAACTGATGGATTTTGAAGAAAAAAATATAGAACGCCTGAAACAGTACTTGTAAAATTGACATTTTTTAAAACTTTTCCGATTTAATTGCTTAAAGTGTCTTGTGATTTTTGCAAGCACGTTATATAATATGCATTGGGCAAAAAAGTGAGGAAATCAAAGGAGGATTAAAAATGTCATACGTTGATGAAGTGTATCAGATGGTAGTGGAAAAGAATCCTGCGCAGCCGGAATTCCATCAGGCGGTCAAGGAGGTTTTGGAGTCTTTACGTGTTGTGATCGAGGCAAATGAGGAAGCATATAAAAAGGATGCTTTGTTAGAGCGGCTGGTAACGCCGGAGAGGCAGCTGCTTTTCAGGGTTCCCTGGGTAGATGATAAGGGGCAGGTCCAGGTCAACAATGCGTTCCGTGTACAGTTTAACAGTGCGATCGGTCCTTATAAGGGCGGCCTTCGTCTCCATCCCAGTGTAAACCTTGGTATCATTAAGTTCCTTGGGTTTGAACAGATCTTTAAAAATTCCCTGACGGGACTTCCCATCGGAGGAGGAAAAGGCGGTTCTGATTTTGACCCCCAGGGAAAATCAGACAGGGAAGTGATGGCTTTCTGCCAGAGCTTTATGACCGAGTTAAATAAATACATTGGTGCGGATACGGATGTGCCTGCAGGGGATATCGGTACCGGGGCAAGGGAGATTGGTTATATGTATGGCCAGTATAAGAGGATCCGGGGCGTGTATGAAGGAGTACTTACCGGCAAAGGATTGTCTTATGGCGGGTCTTTGGCAAGGACAGAGGCAACCGGTTATGGTTTGTTATATTTGACATCGGAAATGTTAAAGTGCAACGGACATGATTTAAGCGGCAAGATAGTTGTGATATCAGGGTCCGGGAATGTGGCAATCTATGCTGCCCAGAAAGCACAGCAGTTAGGCGCTAAGGTGGTGACCGTTTCCGATTCCACTGGCTGGGTATATGATCCGGAAGGGATTGACGTGGCGCTTCTTAAGGAAGTGAAGGAAGTAAAGCGCGCAAGGCTTACGGAATATGCGGCAGCAAGGAAAAGCGCTCAGTATCATGAGGGCAGAGGGGTTTGGAGCGTTAAGTGTGACGTGGCTCTTCCCTGCGCAACTCAGAATGAGCTTTTGATCGACGATGCTAAGGCTTTGGTCGCAAATGGCTGCATCGCTGTTGCGGAAGGCGCCAACATGCCTACGACCATCGAGGCGACAGAGTATCTGCAGGCAAACGGCGTTTTGTTCGCACCGGGTAAGGCAGCGAATGCAGGAGGCGTTGCCACCTCAGCTTTGGAGATGAGCCAGAACTCTGAGCGTCTTAGCTGGACTTTTGAAGAGGTAGATTCCAAGCTCAAAAATATCATGGTGAATATTTTCCACAACCTGGATGATGCCGCTAAGAAGTATGGTATGGAAGGAAACTATGTGGCGGGTGCAAATATTGCCGGGTTCCTTAAGGTTGCTGATGCGATGACAGCGCAGGGGATTGTGTAAGGACAGTGTTTTCGCTCCGGAACGGCCGTGTTCCGGGGCTTTTCTAATTGTCAGAATTTGCACATCACAGGAGAAAAAGGGAGCTTTCCGAAGACTGCAATTACCGTTGCTGTCTCTTACAGCGCACAAAATGGGCTTTATCCGAGGAGAAGTACTATACAAAGTGGCATGGGGGATGCTGAGGAATAAGAGGATTCTTTACAAAGAGGAATGAAAATGTTATAATGTGCATACAGTAAAAAGAGATTGTTTGAGGTGGAAGAATTCGTTCCCGTCCACGCGCCGATGGCTTGACAGGGGAAACCCGAGAGATGCAGGAGAATGGGACGCCTGCCGAACAATCTCTTTCCTGTAAAATGAAAAGAATAAAAATGCCATACTGTAATATGTTATCAAACATCAGCGAAACGCTGGTGTTTTTTATTGCCCAAAACCGGCCACATGGCGTTAAAACTGTCAGCCGGAATATCTCTTGTGCACGGAGAAAGAAACAGGGATACCGGATTAAAATGAAATACCCGGAATTTGAGGATATTTACAGGGAAGGCTTAAGGACGATAAAATGTGAGAAAAATTGAAGTGGCGGAGAAAAAGATAATCATGAGATCGTGGCCGGACTTTGTGGGCAGTATCATTTTGATGAAAAACAGGCAAATGGATTTTTGTGATTAGTTTGCAAGGAATGGTTGACAGACTGTTAATTTTTATGCTATTCTCAAGGAAATAAAGGGAGTAGCTTACATGGAGATCATTTAAGGTATCCGTGTTTACTAAATCGTCAGTACGATTTCTCGCAGGAAATCCGGTTTTGTGAGTAAGAAGCGAGACTTTGTTGTATTAAATACAGCAGAAGTCTCGTTTTTTGGCTTATACGAGAAAGCAGGATTCTTTTTGTAATAGGAAGCTGTTATATTAGTTACACTAATGGATGAGGAGAAAGGAAGGGATTTATGGATATTTTTCATTTGCTTACACTGATCGGCGGTATGAGCCTGTTTTTATTTGGCATGGGAATCATGGGGCAGGCATTGGAGAGGCGGGCCGGCGGCTCCGTGCCATGATCGGGAAATTTACTACGGGCAGGGCTGCCGGGCTTTTTACAGGGCTTGGTGTGACGGCTGTTATCCAGAGTTCTTCGGCAACGACTGTGATGGTAGTCGGGTTTGTCAATTCCGGGCTGATGTCTCTTAGGCAGGCGATTAACGTGATCATGGGCGCCAACATTGGCACGACAGTTACCGCATGGATTTTGAGCTTATCAGGAATAGACAGTGGGAATGTGTTTGTGCGTTTGTTGAAGCCATCAGCGTTTACTCCGATTCTGGCGCTATGGGGCATTATCTTGTTTAATTTTTGCAAAGGCGGGAAAAAGCGGGATCTGGGAATGATTTTTCTGGGATTTGCAACGTTGATGTTTGGCATGGAGACCATGTCAGGCGCCGTTTCGGGATTAGGGGATATTCCGGCATTCCAAAACCTGTTTCTTTTATTTCAAAATCCAATCCTTGGAGTGGCAGCGGGCGCTATCCTGACAGCAATCATCCAGTCAAGTTCCGCATCGGTGGGAATCCTGCAGATTTTAGCGGTAACCGGGAAAGTTACTTATGGTGCGGCAATCCCTATCATCATGGGGCAGAATATCGGCACTTGCGTGACGGCCATGCTTTCGGCGGTAGGAGCAAATAAAAATGCAAAAAGGGCGGCGCTGGTGCATTTGTCCTTTAACGTGATTGGGTCAGCCGTATGGCTTTTGGTATTTTGTCTGATCAAAGGGCTTTTACATCCGATTCTTTTAGAGCAGCCGGCTTCTCTGCTTGGCATAGCGATAGCTCATTCTATTTTCAATGTGCTTTGTACAATATTAATGCTGCCGCTTTCCGGACTTTTGGAAAAGCTTGTGACGAAGTTGGTTCCGGATGCCAAAAAGCCGGAAAGCTTTGCGGAGTTGGACGAGCGTTTGCTGACAACGCCGCCTATTGCTTTAGACCGCTGCAGGAAGGTTGCTGCGGATATGGCAATAACTGCCGTGGAATCTATCAAAGGCGGGATGGAGTCTTTGCAGAACTATACGGCAGAGCTGGCGGAGTCAATTCGGGAAAAAGAGGAAAAGACGGATCATTATGAGGATATCTTAGGAACGTATCTGGTGAAATTGAGCACAAAGCAGGCAGGGGAATCGGCCAGCAGGGAAGCGGCAAAACTGCTGAAACTGATCGGGGACTTTGAGCGCATTTCAGATCATGCCGTAAACCTTCTGGAAGCCGCAGAAGAAATACAGAATAAAAATTTACGTTTTACCGATACTGCCGTCACCGAACTGGAAATATTATTTTCTGCCATCAGCGAAATCCTGGATCTTGCCCTGGCGGCATCCGTGGAGGATGACCTGCAGGCCGCTTCCATGGTAGAACCCCTGGAGCAGGTCATTGACCGTCTTAAGGAAAAAATGCGTACCAGCCACATTCTCCGTCTTCAGCAGGGAGGCTGTTCCATGGAAGCCGGTTTTGTATGGTCAGACATGCTGACGGACCTGGAACGTACCTCCGACCATTGCTCCAACATTGCCGGATGCGTGCTGGATATCGCGCACCAGAGCATGAACTTACATGAATCCCTGCGTGAAATCCGAAACGACAGCCAGGAATACCGGCAGAAATTTCAGGAATATAAAGAGAAATATTTATCTGTCCTGAAATAACTGCCCTCTGTGTTTCCTCCCCCCATCAGCGCGTCAAAAGTCCCTGACACATTCAGCCGTCCATCCCCGCTGATGTCAGGTTCGTGTCACGGACTGCCAATGCTATTGCTCCCGGCCCTGAATATGGCCTCTGTGTTTCCTGAACTTCCCGAATCAGCGGTGCTTCCCACATCGCTGTCCTTCCCGGAAAGGCAAAGATACTAAGCAAAAAATACTGATAACCCTACCAACTTTTCCCGGTTCATTCTCTGCAAACTACATCCTATCCAATTATCTTTATCCATTTTCGGAAAAGTGTTCCTACTGCATAAAATTTGAAGCATAATGCATATTTATGGGTTAAAACAATTTCTTAACAATTATATCTGCACATTCATCTGCACTGAACAAACTTGTATCTACCCGCAACGTATATTCTATATTTTTTGCCATCAATTCATGTTGTTCATCGGATTGACTTTCGTATCTATCTCCACGCATGATATTTCTTTTTCTGCATACATCCAGCGGACAATATACTTCAACCAAATCCAGTGGATTATTTTTCAATATTTCCAGCAACTGCTGATAATGAGGCGTTATTTCTTCTCTTTCAACCAGTATGCCGTCAATAAGAATATTTTTTCCCATATCTGAATAGAGCTTTGCAGCATGGTACATCATAATGATAACTTCGCTAAGATATTTCCAATAGTTTTCACGCAAATATTTATCCCCTATCATCTCCTGAAATAAATCATTTGCAACAACGTAAAAGAATATGTCATCACGCTCCTGAAGGGCTTCGACTATCGATGTTTTCCCTGCACTCGTTACTCCGTTCAAAAAAATAATACGTCCTTTATCCATTTTATCACCTCAAAATAATCTAATTTATATATTTGAATATAAAATATCTCCCTTTCACCCGCAATGCATATGGATTGCCCCATTTTCACTGAGTACACAATTCCGAAAAGAGAGTTATCTTTCCCAGCCTTGCAAGAATATTGGCTTTGCGCTTATTGATAACACTTCCGCGTTATGCCTGATGTTTATCCCATTCGGCGCGGCTCTTTTCACTGCAGGCCACATAACCGCAGGAAAATCGCGCAAAACAAAGGATCTGCATCGTTTGCTGCCAGTAAAAAAGAACTTATAAAAATCACCCATTTCACGGCTGGCAAAATGAGTGACTTTCCAGTTTTTATAAATACGTCTCCTAATTTACAGATGCCTGTGCTTAGCACCATCTACAATATCAAAGTTAAGCTTTTCAGGATGTGTCCCCCAATCTTGCTCTTTCCAAACGCGTACATAATCAGATATGGGCATCTATAAATGTTGTACAACTTGACTTCATTCTCACACCCCAATCAGCGCGTCAAAAGTCCCGAGTACATTCAGCCGGCCATATCCCGTTGATGTCAAGTAATTGTCACGTACTTTTTTCACTTTTTTTAGAACCGAGAACCCGCAAACCCGCATAACTTCGTTGGGTTGATGGTAAATAATTGCTAAGTACAGTAAAATCTGATAGTAAGTTATTGTCATGTTAGATTATCTGAAATTTACACTTATTACTATTCTATTAAAATTATTCCAATAATGCCACAAACTCGCTTGGATTGAAAATCCTTGTTTTAGCTTCCTTAAAATCTTTCAAATTACATGTCACCAGACAATCTGCGTTTACCATTCTGGCACATTCATCCTGCAGACAATCTTCAAAATCTTTAAATTGTATATTTTCTATTGCCTCTAACACCTATTCATGCGAAGCACCTGTTACCGTCAATATCTTGCAAATATCTTTTAACCACTTTCGCTTTCCCTCATCCGGAATCCGAAGAGAATACCATATAATAGACAACGAATGAAAAGCAATATAGCCATCAACTTTTCCTTGTGAGCATTAATCCATAACTGTTTTTGAAGAATCCCGATACTTGTCTTCCCGGTCTGTGATATAGTTTAATATAACATTAGTGTCAATTAACGCCACCATATTTCTCTTCCATCGCCTCCTTTCTGACTTGTTCATAATCATAATCCTTCGGGAATGGATACTTGTTCTTCAGTTCCTCCATGTGTAAAAATGCCTGTCTTTTTTCTGATAATAAATTTTGTCCCCTGGATATTTCCCCTGTTCTTCTGGTTACTATATTAAACTGCCTGATCATATCTATAAAAAACTTAACACTGTCATCATCTGGTAAAGAGTCAATCATGGCATATGCTTCCTGTCGCAAAGTCATATATTCTACCTCCAATTCCCTCAGAATTTATATTACAATCACATTGCTTTAACAATTTACATCTTTCGAAAACCTTTCGTTTATTTTTATATTATCCCCAACACTTCCCGATTCTTCAATTGTTTTCTACCGACAACTCTGTAGGCAGAAATCTGTCTGTGCGCTTCATCCTGGAAAGGTATTCATCTTCTTCCATGCCGTCCGCGTTTTTATACTTCACAGCATTACTGTCATACTGCTTTTTATAGGCGCTGTAGTCGTAACCCATCACCCTCATCGGCATCGCATAATCTATATGCTCCTGTGACTCGTTCCCCAGCATCACCAGTTCTATCCCATATGCAGCAGACTTTTTCCTGACTTTTATGTTATCCCTGGATGCTGCGATTCCTTCTGCATGTTTTCTGTGCTCCAGTATGGTGGAGCTTTCCGCATCCAGGTCCTCCAACTCGTCCGGCTGTATTACCTGCTCTCCCCCGAACAGAACTGCGTTGAAAAGGTCAGCAAATCGCTCATTATCCCTCCAGTAGTTCTTCAGTATGATATCCGTCTTCAGATTCTGTTTTTTCCTCGCCATGCTGTATTGTTTCCTTTCTCGCCTATTTATATTATACTATTACGGCAGAGGAATTTCAAGGCTGCCTCTGCTTCACGATATTCCACCACATCAATAAGCTATTTACCCGGTTGCCTTCTCGCGGAAACTACTGGTCCCCCGAATCCACACTAAAATTCCATTCTATTTCTATCCTCCTGTCTTTATAAACATATACTCTCTTAATAAATGTATCGACCACTTCCTGTGTCAGTTCCCTTATATGGGAATGCCGGATCATCTGCTTCATATCTGCTTCCAGTTTCCGGCAATCGTCCTCCAGTCCTGCAAGTCTCCCAATATCTTCACTTTCTGACAGGGATAATACAGACATCCTTTCTGTCAGTTCTTTTGCCATTTCCTGATACTTCGCAGCCGGAAGCCCTGTAAATGCATACTTTTCATATAAAGCATTTTTCTCTGCCTGGATCTGCTTTTCTTCCTGCCGGTATCCTTTTATTTTCTTTTTTAGCGCCTGAATTCCTGATTTTTTGATCAGCAATAGGTTCTCTTCCTGCTTCATAGCATTTCCGCGCAGCACCAATTCCTTGTGCAGCATGAAAAGCACTGTTTCCTCCAGCAAGTCCGCGTTCATATAAGTACAACATTCCGGTATCTGAAGCAACGCATGTTTTCTGCATTCAAACCGTCTGTAACGGTTTTTTCCCCGAATCGGCCTGTAATTGAGCGAATACCCGCATCCCCCGCAAAACAGCCTTCCGGTAAGCGGATGCTTTTCTCGGTTTCTCTTTGTGGAATGTCCTGGTTTAAAGGCTGAAACCTGCTCAAAAACATCTTTTGATACCAACGCCTCATGGTGAGCAGGTATGACTTTCCAATCCTTCCTGGAAACAGCCTCGCGCTCCTTGCTTCCCACAGATTTTCTCATAGTTTTCCCATATGCCATCTCGCCAAGATAAAAACGATTATTCAGGATGGTTCTGACTGCCTGTCCGCTCCACGCATGTAGTTTTCCGTCCTGGTTTTCTTTTCCGGGCTTTCTGATCTGCATAATTGTCGGCACATGTTCCTCGTAAAGCTGTCTTGCAATCTGAACACTGCTTTTCCCCTGTAGGGCAAGCGAAAAGATATACCTCACGATTTCTGCCTCTTTCTCATTTACTATGACGGCATTTTTCCTTTCACTGCTTTTTGCATATCCGAAAGGAACCTGTCCAAAGACATATTCCCCGCTCATACACTTACTTTCTATGGAAGCCTTCACCTTAACCGATATATCCTTACTGTACATATCATACAAAAGCGTCCGGAAAGCCGTATCGATCTCAATCGTGCTTCCATGGTGTTCCCTGCTGTCATAGCGATCGTTTATCGCAATAAACCGAATACCCAGGAACGGAAATATCTGATTCAGATATGTTCCCATCTCAATATAGTCCCTTGAAAAACGTGACATATCCTTCACAACAATACAATGAATGCGGTTTGCCCTCATTTCCTTTAGCAGTTCCTGCATCCCCGGCCTTTCCATACTGGTGCCGGTGTACCCGTCATCGCTGAATTCCATGACTTCATATTCTGCAAGCTCATGGTTGTGATATATGTATTCGAGTATCTGTTTTCTCTGATTTCCAATACTATTGCTCTCATCCTGAATAAAGCTGCCATCGCAGGAAGTATCTTTGTCTTCTAAGGATAACCGCAGATATATTGCCAATATCCCCATCCACTTACCCTCCCATACTGTCCGCCGTGACCGTAAACAAGACTTGGATCCGTTTTCCCGGGTAAATATATATCTTATTGATAAAGGCCTCTACCAGATCTTTTGTAAAATGTTTTCCATTTTTCAGCTTCATGAGCGCTCTTATGGCGGCAAGATATTTTTCTTCCAGCTTATCCAGTTTCTTTTTTTCCTTTTTCCACTCCTGCTGCTGTTTCAGCAGTTCCTCCAGTCTGTCCTCCTGCTTAAGTTTGAATGCTACATAGTCCTTCTGCAAAATTTCTCCTGCATGGTAGCTCATATATATCATACCCTCTTCTTCACGGAAACGCCTCATTTTACCTTCTGCATCACGTTTTTTTCCCTCAATTCGTTTTTCAGCTTCCGCTATCCTTTCTTTTCCATACTCTATGTAACGCTTTGGCTTTTTGAGGCAAACTGCAAACTCCATACGGATAAGGGGAAGCAATATCTCCAGAAGTTCGTTCTTTGATATACGGTTTGATTCCGGACATACTATGGTCTTTGTCTGGCCGCTGTTCAGGCAGAAATACCCTTCAAGCCTTGCTTTTTCTCCGTCAGCATACTGCTTCACCTGGCTGCTCCGCGTCATTTTCCTGCCGCACACACCGCAGTACAATACATTGTCAAAAATATTCTCTTCTAACGGGCAGTCTTCGGCAGGATGCTTTTTCGCCGCTGTTCTTTTCTCTATTTTTTGCCGTACTTCTATGGCCCTGCCATATAAATCTTTTCCGATCAGCGGTTCATGTGTGCTCTCCATAACCGTCCATTCCTCTTCCGCCTTATGGATACGGTTTTTCTCATTTCTGGCAGTAATACTACTCTTTCCCTGTACTAAAGCGCCGGTATAAACCGCACTTTTCAGAATTCTTTCTACCGCCCCCTTATCCCATCCCTTGTATCCGTTATTGCCAGAGCCATAATACACCTCTCTTGTCTGGCTGTACCGCTTCGGCGGATTGATGCGTCTGCGGTTCAGTTCATTGGCAACCGCAGTGTAACTCTCCGTCTCAACAAATTTCATATAAATAAATCTCACAATTTCCTTTGTATCAGTATCAGGTATCAGTATACGGCGTTTTCCCTCCCATTTTGCCTTATATCCATAGGGAGGCGGTCCACCCACATAGGAACCCTGTTCCCGCCTCTGCTTTAAATGAATCCTGGCCTTTTGTGAAAAATCTTTTGCATACATATCATTCACAAGATTCTTAATCTCGGATGTCATCTGCTTATTCTCATTTTCCGCTTTTCCGGTATCAAAACCGTCAGCAATTGCAATGAATCGCACGCCCAGAAAAGGAAATATTCTCTCTATGTAATTTCCGGCTTCCAGATAATTTCTGCCAAACCGTGACAGATCCTTCACGATAACGCAATTGATGTCTCCGAGCCGGATATCCTGCAGAAGCCTCAGGAAACCTTCTCTTTCAAAATTGCTTCCCGTCTTCCCCAGATCCGTATAACATTCCACGATATCCATCACTTCATTTGCAGCCTTTTCATTATATTCTTCCACAAACTTTTTTGCTATCTCTATCTGTGTCTCCACAGATTCATTTTTTAAGGCTTGTCTGCAGGCTTTCTTATCCTGATCTGAAGAAAGCCTCGCATATATTCCGGCCTTATATCTGCGTCTTCCGCGGTTTTCTTCCACATGCTGCTCTGCATTTTTTTGCAAAGCGGCACCCCGTTTGGATATTCTTCCCATTCTCATGCGCTCCTTTCCTTATTTATCTCCTATTTTGAGGACATACAAGCAGATCCATAAGCTCCTGTCGGCTGCTTTTCCCTGAGTTCCTGCAGCCTTTGGTTCGCTTCCTGCATAATATGGTATTGATTCCTGTAATAGAATTCAATCTCCAGCCTCCGGTTCTCAAGTACACTGACTTTCTTTACCATACTGCAAAGAGTGCTGCGGTCTATCTCTTTCAGTTCCGAACAACTCTGCATCATTTTCAGCCGCGCCGCTGATATAACGCCATTCCGGAACACTTCCTTTATCATTTCCTGCTGCTTCTGCCGGGCCTCCTCAAACTCAGCAGCCTTCCGCTTAAAATCACTGTACAGCCTTTCAAACTCATCTTTTGTGACGACACCCTGTTTTAAGTCATTGCGCAGACTGGAACAAAGCAAATAATATTTATCCTGTTCCTCTTTAAGCCTTGCAATTTCTGTATCATAGCGGACTATAGATTCGAAATTCGCTTCCATTTCCAGAGCTTTTTCAAATACCTTCTTCTCCTCCAAGAATGCATTGGCATAATGCCGGGTCAGTTCCGTAACCATCTCCTTCAACTGTTCCTCCTGGATGCTATGTCTGCTGCAGCCCTCTCCCCGGTTTTTTGTGGAACAGATATAATAAATCTTTTGGGTATCTTTGTAACGGTTAATACGTCTGATCATCTGTTCCCCGCAGTCCCTGCAGAAGAGAATACCTGTAAACAGCCCGTTCTTTTCTGTCACCGTACTTACTCTGCAGTCTGTTTTCAGCAGATTTTGAACAGTCCGGAACTGATCCTCTGATATGATCGCCTCATGGGTATTTTGTACCTTTACCCACTCATCCCGCGGCTTATCTACACTCTTTTTCAGCTTATAGTTAATCTTCTCCCTTTTTCCCTGTATCATATGCCCCAGGTAAGTCTCATTTGTCAGTATACGTTTTACAGTAGTGTTTCCCCACTGTGATCTGACCGCTCCAGAAAATCCTCCGGTATAGTTTTCGCCCATGGACTTTTTATATTCTTTCGGAGACAGTATGCCAAGACTGTTTAGCTTCTTCGCAATTGATATAACGGCCATCCCTTCTATTTTCCACGCAAATATTTTTCTGACAATATCTGCCGCGTATTCATCTAATACAAGACGGTTCTTGTTATTTTCCGATTTTCGATATCCATAGGGGGCAAATGACGCAAGACATTCTCCATTTTTCCGTTTTACTTCAAACTGGCTCTTTACTTTCGCAGATATATCCCTGCAGTATGAATCGTTGATGAAATTCTTGATAGGAAGAACAATGCCACTTTCCGACACATCAGCCCGGAAACTGTCATAGTGGTCTGTAATCGCAATGAAGCGCACAGAAAGGGCCGGGAATAATTTCTGTAGATATCTCCCGGATTCAATATAGTCGCGTCCGAAACGGGAAAGGTCCTTCACAATGACACAGTTCACCGTTCCTGCTTCAATATCACTCATCATTCTCTTAAATTCTGGTCTGTCGAAAGCTGACGTTAGATAACGATACTTTTGAAAACACTGGAAAATCAAGGTTTTTCGAGCGACGGACAAGCAGGGTATTGTACTAAAAACTGAATACGACGCAGAAGCGGCGTTTCTTACTCTCTACATGGGAGAACAGGAACGCCGCTTTTTTCATGCCC
>OFGA01001083.1_pt1 | contig 19918 bp, 23 predicted proteins | sample 1521471 | NCBI WGS metagenome assembly OFGA01 (sample SAMEA3504086, study PRJEB24116) | mouse gut metagenome | biome: mouse gut; feature: mouse-associated habitat; material: faeces | place: Denmark | collected 2011
CGATTTCTTCCGATTTTAAAGCTAAATAGAGATACCCCGCGGAAATGCGCGCCGTTTGGTACTGGCATATCCTTCAGGGTATCTCTATTTAGCGGGGGAATACCCCTTCCCGGAATACTAAGCTAATAAAGCTGTATAATCCATCTCCTCCATGACTTTTTTAGGGTAAAGATTGGATCGTCGTTAGATAAACTCAATTCATAAAAATTAAAGTTAATTTTCTGTTGCCCTAATTCAAAAATTGATCATAATAATTATGTTTTAGCATAGTTACATTATAATATGGAGCGGAGGAAAACAGGTTATTAAGCTCATTCTCAAATCCTCTTTTCTTTTTATTCATCAAAGTATTCATTGCTATTCTTCCTCAATGTATCACTTCAATTTATTAAATTCCAGTAATCGATTAATTAAAGACTTTACTTCATCATCATTTACTTCTACATCAACAATAATAATAATATCGTAGTAATCTTCATTTCTAAAATTTTTTAATCCACCAAGTTCATTACAGACATAATAATCGTTAAAATCAACCTCGCCGTCTATTCTTCTATTATAGTTAATTCCAAATTTTAATATATCTATTGCTTTATGCTTATATTTATCCAAGTGTTTCAAAGCATATCTTAAACAATTATTAATTATTGGGTTGATGGAGCGATATGTAATAGAATCAACTTGTTTTTTTCTTCTACCAATATTCCCCATCTTAAGCTCATAAGGTTTTATTTCAAATATTGAATTAAACAAGTCATCATTGTCTAGCATTATTTCCTGTAACGGTCAATATTACTTTTTAAATTTTCCATATCTTAACCTCCACATTCATTGTGTTTATATTGTATCACGAATTTCGTCGTTTTATCAGTCATTCACGACAACTTTTGTGCTCTTTTTGGTTTTTATTATAATTTATGTAAAAACGTATATAGTCAAATTTGACAACACATTTTTAAATTTTCCTTCCAATTTTATGTTACTGTATCAAGCAACATAAAATTAGAAATATCTTTCACATACCAATCTTTTCTATGTACCATCAAAAGCGCAAATATAATCTCATACATCTGTTCCTGCGCCAGATGTCTTATCAAGGTATTCATCATTTTGATATTCCTCGTCATTTGGCGTACAAATCAAATACCACCATCCCAGATATTTCTTTACCCATTCAAAAAGTCGGAGCATTTGTCTATCCCTATTCCTTATCATGGTTTCTCTCCTTGAAAGTATTTGTTTAAAGAAGTTCAAAAATCAAATTCGCTCCCAACTGTATTCCCAACTCTGTATACACCTCTTGATTAGCAATAATGGCCTTGCATATTATGTCATAGACATTATCTTTTTTCTCTCCATCTTGATAAAGATTTTCTAAAAATCCCCAAAGGGACGCTTCATCTCTTTGAAATTCCTCATTTCCTGCATATTCATCAACCTTTTATTCTCGAAATCAAATATAGAAACTCCTTTTACTATCAAATGTGGAATTTATTTTCACCTCTCTTTTCATGCATTGTCTTTTTCTTTTTTTCATACCCTTTTCATCTTTTATATGTTTAAAAGCAAGGCAATCCCTAAATTATCTCTGTTTATAATTGCATGCTCCATATATCTTTCCCACTTCTCTTTCTGCATAGCTTTTCCCTTGCATATATGGTTCACAAAATCAATATTGTCTGCAATCAAGAGTACAATCTCTTTCATTTCGGGTGACAGCTTGTTCAGCTTTTCTATACGGCCAATTTCTGTTTCGTCCATAGCATTGTTTCCTTTCTTCCTTTATTAAATTATTCTATGGAATGATTTCATTCCAATATTACAACGTTTCTACTGTAAAATCATTAACGAAATAAATTTATTCCAAAAATATTTGAGAAAGGAAAACCATTATGTCCTCTGTTATCAATCAGGATATATCCATAGGCTCAAATTTAAAATCCTTACGTCTTCGTAACAAATTATCTCAAGAAGATGTCGCTGCACAATTACAGGTAATGGGATTCACGGTGAGCCGTGAGATTATCTCCCAGATGGAATTAGGTCGTCACAACATCCGGGTAAGCGTTCTTTTAGCTCTTAAGGAACTTTATCACGCTACCTTTGATGAAATCTTTGCTGATTTATCTTTCCGATAAATGCTTTTAATATCTCTGACCATCATAAGCTCCGTGAAATCTCCGACGCCGTATATTGGGAACATGGGAAAAGTATCTAGAAAGATGCAAAGTTTTACGGTGGGAAGAAAAAGAATACCGGATGAAACAAAACGGAGGGCTGTCACATCGGGAGCTACTGAAAACAGATATTAATACCGCACTTGCACAGTCCGCCAATTTCAAAGTCTTTGAAATCCGCTTAAAAGATATGAGTTATGAAATATACCGTGACAATAATTTCCCCCATTATTCCGTAAAAGGGACAGACCGGCAGAGGGTAGTCTGCTTAGACAGGCTAGGGAAAGAATACACGCCCGAAGCAATCAGGGCAAAACTGCTTAATAACCAGCGGCATATTGGCTATATCCCGTTCCACAAGTCGAAATATACGCCACTCCTTACGCTTGAAATCGAGTACCGTAAAAATACAGCACATGGACGGCATACAGATAATTTTCGCCTTTGTAATTGAACTGTGCAGGCTAATCACGGGAGACAATATTGCTCCCGAAACTCCCCGTCCCCTATCCCCCGCTATGATGCAGGAAATTGTAAACTTAAATAAAACGCTGAAAGAATACAAGTTCCTATGTGAGAACAACATTGATTCTCCGCAGGATCTTGTTTCTTTAATCGGCGAAAAGCGTGAGCAGATTTCCGATTTGAAGCGACAAATCCGGCTGGCACAGCCATGTGAAGGTGGACATTTACTTCACGGTAGTAGGGATGATAGATATTCCCACCGGAAGGTAAATCCTTGCCACGATGGAAGAAATACGGAACACCCCGCAGGACTTCAAATTTGTGGTGTAACAAAGAGATACGGTGTAACCAATTTTAGTTGCACCGCATCTTACATAAAAACATCCTTATCTGGCGACAATAAATAGTATCCTACCTTTTTCGCACACTATTAATCCAGTACCAAATTCGCCGCAAACACTCATATCCCAATAAACAAAAGAACTGCCAACTCGCATAACTTTCCCTAACTCCAATTGCAAAAAAATATAATATCTTATTTCTCTTTCATTATTTACCATTAAACCATCCTCAGTTTTATAAATCCTCATTTGTCGCCCCAAAAATCTCTAAAAAATAAGTAATAAAAGGTGGCATAATTGCTGCAACTACAGAAATAAAAATATTCATATCATTACTTCCGATATTCGAGTTATATGTATAAGCTACTATAATAATAGCCATGCCATACACTACCCATATTTTCCAATGTTTTAACAAAAACCCTAACAATCGCCGCATTTTATGATACCCCCATACGTGTGGCACCTGCTGTTGAATTAATAAATGTATTTGATTTATCTTCTCACACAAAAGCTGATAATCGCATTCTCGATATATGGATTCAATTTTATTTTTTATTTCATTTACATCTTTAGAGATATCAGTTGTTTTACAAACAGTATCATCAAGATTCTTCACCTTACATTGTACTTCCTCAAAAGCACCATAGTCGATTCGCTTTAATTCAACTAAATATGCCTGAATATCTTCAATTGACTTGTAAGATGCTATCTCCATTTCAATGTTTGTAAGATGTGCTTTTATATCCGTAAGTCTTTTCATTTTACTATTTTCAATGGTTTCAAAATGCTCTAAATCATAAATTAACTTCTTAAGGTTTTGATATTGTCTATCTGCCCAAAAACGTTTGGGTTCAGACACAAGCTTTTTAAGTACATCCAAACGCATAGCTGGATTATCTAAACTGGGATCCACACCTTTTGTTTCTTCATCTTCTATTCTAACAGGTGTCAAAACCATAGTCGCAATTCCTTTAAAAACCACACCTCTATCTGTTGACCTACTAATATTCAATCTCAATTTTCTTTTTGTTGGGTTATTAATCGAAAAAAGTAACATCCCTCTCCACCCAGGATCAAGAGTGGTTGAAATATGCCCAAACCCGCTAGATACCATCTGTACTCGTGAATAAAATGCACCTGCCATATTTCCACTTAGTTTAATATATTCACGTGTCAATATTAAAACTGTATCATTAGGATATATTTTAACATAGGTATCACCTTGCTTTGATTTATGTATAGTGAGCAACCTTCGTTTTGTAATCGAATAAATAAATTCTGTGGCAGTCAAATTGTAGCCGCATCCTGTCGCATTTTCTTTCTGATAAGGAGCAATCATAAAATTAGAATCCAGCTCCGTACGCATGTTGCGAATATTAGTTCCTGTTAATTGAAAAACTCCTTCTTTTTTTTCCATTTTAATCTATGACTCCTCTCTTGTTTACTCACTTTTGTCTTATTGTCTTCTTTTTTTTTAGGTTCATTATTTTTCTGAATATCTTTTTTTAATTTCATGGTGTTTGATGCATATTTATTCTCTTTTGCATCTTTCTTTTCGACACTTTTAGATATCTTTCCATTTAGTTTATAGCCAAGCCATAATTCTAATTCATCTTTTTGAGATATAATCGGTGTATAGAGATAAGTATATGCACGTCCCAAAGCACCTGTAAAAAGTTCCTGTATCGGTCTTCGTCCTTCTATTCCATCACACATAATATGTTTAGAAGAAATACCTGAATACGGTTCCACATAGTAAACTTTAGATACACCCATAAAACACAACTTTTTTGTACATAACTCACAAGGACTAGATGTGGTAAAAAGATATCCACCTTCAATACTAACTCCGCCTTGGTCAGCTAAGCTTAAAAATGCTCTTTCTTCGGCATGTAGTGCTCTGGGATGAACCTGATTTTTACTACCAGTTTTCGCATTATATACATCTTTAAAACAGAACGGAATCCTTTTCCCTTTTCTTCGCATAACTTCTCCAGCTTGCTCTATCCTACTATCTTGACTAATATACTTTTGAAATTCATCTGTATCATCATTTTCAAAATCGCTGTATGCTTCAAGATTCCAATGCTGTTTAACCTCTTGCATATCACGGTATATACATGGAACTCGACCAAACGGCACATCATTCCATCCAATAGATCGAATTCGATATTGACTATCCGTAAGTACTGCCCCAACCTGTCGTGAAATACAACCAGAACAAACTTTAGCAGCTTGCGCAATTTGCATACATCTTTCTATAGGTGTCGGCAGAACTAATCCCGGATTCATAATCAGGGAAATATACCTAACTAGTTTTTTCTTCAAGCTCAAATTCTGTTGATTATCATTATGATTGTTGATAAAAATATCTGCCGACTCTATACACTGTTCTACATTTTGTGTAATAAAAGGTAAAATTTTTACTAAATCATCACGTTTAAGTTTGTCTGTAAGTTGTTCTAACACCGCTTTAGACAGCATACTGTTTTCATCATCTAATTCTTTATCTCTTTTATATTTATTAAATAATTTTTTAAACTCTTTTAATTGTTCGATTGTATCAATCGTTTGAATTTCTTGCAATGTAAGGCTTTTATCCGACTTTTCTAACCGATTATACCGTTCTGTTTCATCAGTATAGATAGCCGTTAAATAGTAACTTGAATATCGCGCTTTTAAATATGTTGACTCAAAAGGATTTTTAATGGAATCAATAACTACAACCACCTGTTTCGTCCCTTGATCTAAAAGCCTAAGACATTCCTCATACTTAGAAGAATCGGAAATACTGTCCCTATATTCCTTTTGGTTTTGTAAATAATCTCGCAAAATTTTCAGATATAAATTAACACGTCTTATAATTGTTAAAAACCCTTCGTCTTTAAAAAAGAGATTTTGTTGTTCTATATCATAAACAAATGGTTTTCCCCATATACGCAAATTAATTCCTATATCTTGTAGAATCATAATAGGCAAACCATGCTGAATTCTTCCAATTTTTTTTAACAGCTCATTTGCAGCTTGAGGCAAAGCATTATATGCATATTCATAAAGCATCCAATATAATAAATTATTCCATTGTTTCCTTTTGCTTTTACGAAAAATTGAATATTCCTTCATTATACTCTGCATATCGCGAAGTTTGATATGAAAAATACATCTTTGGCTTTCTTTTTCATATTCGTATTTAAACTCATATTTTCCGAGATGATATATCTCAAAAGGAGGTTCCTTACCAATCTGTGCACTAATCTTATTAACATTAGGCCAATTCATATCTTTTGTCTGTGGAAACAAGAGGTTCCATGAATCCGCTTCCGTCATAAATCCTCCTAAATTCTCCAATATTTGTTCCCAATTTAGAGAAGAATTTTTATCTTTAAGAGGGAAATCCATCATTATTTTTTTAGTAAAATACTCAGGCAAAACAAAGCTCATTTCTGAATCATAAAAAGTCTCTAATGCATTTTTTATTCTTTCTCTATTTTCTACCGATAGTCTATCAAACATTTTTTCTAAGTATTCTGTAAATATATTTTTTTGACATTCCTCCAATAAAAAACCTATCATAAGTCTACTAACCTTAATCTGATAGAACGGCATCCAATTCTCTTTGGCATAATTGTAAAGAATCAGTTCCTCTGTAGCTTGGACAGAACCTTTAAGTTCTTCAGATGGCATTGGGATATTTAACTGTGTAAAATCCTGCGTTAAAATCTCTGAAACAGTGGAACATCCAGATCCAGTTCTCCCACATAACCCTAAAACAATAAAGCCTTTCAGTGAAGTAAAAAGGCTATCTGCTATTTTATAATTAAATTTGTCTTTCATAATCTCTATCTCCCTGCCTTCTTTTAGGAATATATAATATTAAATTAGACAAAAAAAGTAAGATAACAAAGCAGACCTCACCTACTTTATCACCTTACTATTGATTAACCTTTTTAATAATAACATAATTCGACATTTTCAGTCAACTACCCAGCAGCTTCTAATCCCTCATAGCCCCCGACAATATTCTTCACTTCCAAACATCTCATATTATCTCCACATTCTGTATCATAATTGGTTTCCCTGCCTTCTGACACAACTGCACCAGACTGCTTCCATCTCCGTAATACGCATCGCATAACGCAATCGCCCGATTCAACTCGGCAGAATCGTCATAAATCCCCCATCCTTCAGCCTTATACTGTTCCTCAAGCTGCACATATTGAAGCCATAACTGGGGCCGCATAGATTCTATGGTTGCCTTTATCAACGGATGCGGCCTCCATAATAACGCCACATCCTCAATATTCTCTTTAAATATATCAAATACGGACTGCATCTTCTGAAGCATCTTCTCCCCTTCCTGCAGTAACGCCGTAACGCTGGTATTATATAAGATTACTTTTTTTCTGCTCCCATCTGGTTTCTCAAGGATCTGCCTCCATCTTTCCGGAAGCGTATACTCCTCCTCCGATGTTTTCGCCACCTTATCCAACTTCGGGGAGCCAAGCCCCAGAATCTTCTTCTCCCAGTGGGATCTTGTATTCTCTCCCGCGGCATCCGTCAGCGCCTCTATATATGCCTTCCGCATATTCTCAGACTGCACAATTACTACATCCGCATTGAATACCCCCGGCACCGTACAAAAATGCGCAATTCCCTTCACTGCCTCCTCATTTTCCGGATCAATCTCACCTAGAACAAAGTAGGGAATATAAACCAGTTTGTCCGTATACTGCTTCAAGTTCTTAGAATAAAACTCCGGCAAAACGCTGGTCACATAATTGCAGTCATCATAAGGATTGTGAATGTAAATCATGTCCGGTCTGCGCTTTTCAAAATCATACTCCTTATAACTCATGATGGGAACATACTCAGGATACAGGTCCCCTTCATAATGTACCTCTCTGAAGCTTCCGTCAATATTTTTGTCATAGTATGGAATAGGCACAACATAAGCGTCACAATTCGGATCCTCATCCGCCGCCTTCCACACACTTTCCAGCGAATCCCACATGGAAGCTTTGTACGGCAGGAACACAGCCTCCATACGCTCAGGTATATCATGCTTCACGCTGTTCTCCATCTTAATCAGCGAGCGGCGCAACGCCTTACACACTTGACTCACATTAACTGGATTATTCTGAGAAACATCTTCATATATCTGATATGCCAGTTCACAGTAATCCTCAATCATAGGAATCGTGACAAAGTCCTCACCTTCTACCTTCTCGATAATTTCTCCCAACTGGATGGCACATTCCTGACACTGTGACAGCAGATCCAGCGCCGCCTCAGTATTCCTCGTCTCTATCGTCTTCTTAATCCCGCCATGCGCCCGGTCAAGCAATTTTATAAAATTCTCAGCCTGCTTTTTCTGCGCTTTCGTCATATATTCTTCCTCTTCCCGCTTTTGATTTCGTATCTACTCTTAATATATCGGCCATTTCTGTTATTTCTTTACCTCTCCGGCTGTATCACGCCGTCCTCCAAGGCAATACCGCCATATATTCTGAGCTAAAAAAAGAAAACCAATACCACTTCACAGATATCGGCTTCCCCTTCCACTCCTATTATTCTTCCCTTTCTCCGCTATCTTCTTCATCCTCCGTCGCCGCCTTGGCTCTCTCCTTTGCCTCTACGGCCTCTCTTGCTTTCTCCGGATTATATTTCAGAAAATACGCGTAAATATCCACAATCGCCTGATACAACTCCTCCGGAATCGCCGTCCCAAGATCCAACTGCGTCAGCACCGTTGCCAATGAATTGTCCTCATACACAGGCACACCGTTCTCGTTCGCCATCTCCACAATACGCTCAGCCATATATCCAAGCCCCGAAGCAACAATCACCGGCGCCACATCTTTATTCTCATCATATCTCAGTGCAACTGCTTTTTTGTTCATCACGTCCTCATATTGTGACATTGATTGAATTTCTCCTTTCAAATATCTTCGGGAATGCGGTATGTACCGGAATTGGCACCTTCCCCTGTTCAACGCCGAGATACTCCAGCTCCAGATTATTCTTGCGCATGATCTTACGAATATTCTCACGGATATCGCTCTCATGTCCCAACAATTCCTCCGGATAATGGATCAGCATATCAATCTTCCCCTTCTCATAATACAACATCATATCGAAAAAGCCAACATCTTTCATGTCGAACTTGATCAGGAGCTTCACGCCACGCTCTTTGGAGCCGGGATTGCCAGATTCCTCGTCCGGATCAACCCACATCTCTGAGAACATCGGCACACCGTCCAGAATCACCGGCAGCATCACATGCATAACCGGCATATATACGCTCTCGTTCACCAAGACGCTTCGCATAATATTAACAAACTGCTCTTTATTCTCAATGCCGGCTTCTCCCTTCACGCCGGCCTCCATAATATTCAGAAGCTTATCCGTCAGCTCATTCTTCCCCGCCGCCCGGTCATAATCCACATTCAGCAGCATATTCCGCATATCCTTGCCTGTCATACCGGGAAAATGCTTATTGAAGGTAGGGAATTCCATCAATCTCTGGAATGCCTCCACCACTTTGTCAAGGCTGCCGCTCTCATACCGCGCCGTATTGAAGGCAACCAATGTAACCAGGTCACGCAGCTTACCCAGCTCTCGGTTGTCTGCAACATATTTGCCCATATAAGGAATAATCTGTTCCTTTAACATCCGCACATTCGCGGCATTACTGTCTGTAGAATGAGGCTTTAACCGCATAGCTAGCCTTTCAAGCCCTTCACGGTCGTTGCGGAACATACGAGCCTCAATATCCTCCAGCGTACCTTTAATATTCTCAAGAATATGTTTCCCAGAGGACATATCATTATATTTTTTCAGAAAATCCAGCACGCCGGCTTTCAACTCCACTGTCGTCGCCTCGCCCATAATCTGGCGCATTACGTCAAACAATGGTCCCTGCAGACGGTTTGCCCCTGCCATCTGGCTTTTCATAAATTCATTCAGCTTCTCCGGCGACATCTCAAGCATCTGAAAAAACGCCTGAATCTCCTCCGCCGTCCCCTTGCCGATGCCCGATTCCACCAGATTCGCCATTCCGCCGAAAATCATCTTGGTCATAATCTCGCCAAGCCTGGGCACATCCCTTAGCGACGCTACAAAGCTTCCGAAATTCGACTCATAGGAAATACCTTTTTGTCCCCCGTCGTCTCCGCCCGCTTCAGTACGGCCGTCCGCCCTTCCTACCCGGTTCGCCTCGACAGGGTTTTTAATACTTAGATCCTCCGCCTGTTGGGAAGGCGTCTGCTTATTCACCGTATTATTATTCTCATATGCCACGGTTGGATTCGTTACTTTTAAAATATTTGACATTTTTTCACCTACTCTATAATTTACTCTTATCCTTTTCCGCCATCATGACGATATACATAAAAATAATACTTTTTAACATATTATAATTAACATTATTAGATAAGGCGGTACTAAGATTATGGATAACATGCTTGAAATGTATCTTTATGAGACAAACACTCTTATGGAACAGCTTGATGAACTCTTAATAGAAGCGGAAAAGAATGCAACGTTCACAACGAATGATGTTAATGAGATTTTCCGTATCATGCATACGATTAAAGGATCGTCTGCAATGATGGAATTCTCTACGTTGATGGAGATTGCACATCATATAGAAGACTTATTCTTCTATATCCGTGAAAACGGTATGGATGCTCTTGACGAATCACACAAAAATGATCTGTTCAATCTGATGTTCCAATCAACGGATGCTCTTCGTATAGAGGTTGAAAAAATCGAAAACGATGAGCCCCTTAGCACTAATATCGACCACATCATTGCAAATATTAATAGTTTTTTGGAAAAAATCAGTTCTTCCGGAGACAAGTCATCCACTGATTCTTCCAAGGATGAGAAGGTCGAAACAGAGATGCCGGTTGCAGATGGGGAAGCAATCGCTCTTATCAATCAAGAGCTTGCCGGATGTCCGGAGAGCAGCTTACGTTACTTCATACGAATCCATTTTGAAGAAGGCTCTGGTATGGAGAATCTTCGTGCGTTTATGGTAATTACTTCCCTTAGAGAGATTGATCTGCACTTTGAACACTATCCGAATGATGTGGAGACGAATTCTGACACAAGCGAAACCATCGTGGAGAAGGGCTTCTTCATCGCAGTAGCGAACGAGGAAGACTTAGAACGTGCACTCCAGGCGATTAAGCTGCAGAACAGCATTCATTCTTATGAAGTAATTGAGAACGCAGCAGCAAAGCCAGCGGAAAAGGCATCATCTTCACAATCCGGCCCGATGACAGCGGCAGAGTCAACCAACAGCGCTCCGGCAGTAAGCAGCGCTCCAACGGCCAACAATGCTCCGGCAGCCAACAGCGCTCCGGCAGCCAACAATGCTCCGGCAGCATCGGCGTCTGCCCACAACGGCGCACCTGTAAAGCAGAGCTTGATCAGCGTGAACCTGTCCAAACTGGACAGTCTGGTGGCAATCGTCGGGGAGATCGTTATTACGGAGTCCATGGTAACATCATCTCCGGATCTGCAGAACTTAAAGCTCGATAACTTTACGAAGTCAGCGCGTCAGTTACGCAAATTAACAGACGACCTTCAGGATATTGCCATGTCGCTGCGAATGGTTCCACTGTCTGGAACATTCCAGAAGATGAACCGTATTGTCCGTGATATGAAGAAGAAGCTTAATAAGGACGTACGCCTCACTCTGGTAGGCGAGAATACGGAAGTAGATAAGACAGTTGTGGACAGCATCGGCGACCCGATCATGCATATTGTCCGTAACTCCATGGATCACGGCGTAGAAGCGACGGCAGAAGAGCGTATTGCCGCAGGCAAGAACCCTCAGGCAGAGATTATCCTTTCCGCCGCCCATACAGGAAGCGAAGTTATTATTTCCATTTCCGATGACGGCCAGGGAATGAATCCCGATAAGATTCTTGCCAAAGCAGAGCGCAACGGAATCCTGACCAAGCCAGCAAGCGATTATTCCAAGAAAGAGATTCTTTCTCTCCTCCTGCTTCCAGGCTTCTCTACCAACGAAGAAGTTACCGAATTCTCCGGACGTGGTGTAGGTATGGATGTAGTAAAAAAGAACGTAGAAGCCGTAGGCGGAACGATTTCTATTACCAGTGAGACAGGAAAGGGAAGCTGTACGACCCTCAAGATTCCGCTAACTATGGCAATCACAGACGGTATGGAGGTTTCTGTAGGCAAGTCCTTGTTTACAATACCGATTGCCAATATCCGCCAGTCATTTAAGCCACAGAAGGAAGAAGTCATCCTGGATGCTAATGGCAATGAGATTATTAAGTGCCTGGATGCTTTCTACCCGATCATAAGAATACATGAGTTATATAATATTGAGACAGAAGTTACCAACATTGAAGATGGTATCTTAATATGGGTTGAGACTGCCGACAAATCCTACTGTCTGTTCGTAGATGAGCTGCTCGGAGAACAGCAGGTAGTGGTAAAGCCACTCTCACCATTCCTTGGCAACTTCAACATCAAGAGTTCCGGAATCGGCGGCTGTACCATTCTGGGAGACGGCAATATCAGTCTGATCCTGGATATCAGCAACTTATACGCGGCGACTCAGCAATATTAAAGTGTACAGAAAACTGGAGGAATAATTATGTCAGCAGATACAGCAGTAAATACAGCAGCGAACGAAGTTATGGAGGATGGGACACCAATCTCTACAGAACGTTTCTTAACATTCAGTTCTGACGGGTTAAACATTGGCGTCAGCACGAACTACGTTATTGAGATCATTACGAATCATGCAATTACCATGGTTCCCCTTGTTCCGGATTATGTCAAAGGGATCATTAACTTACGTGGGCAGATTATCCCGATTATTGATATCCGCCTGCGTATGGGAAAACCTGCAATCGAATATACATCTTCAACATGCATTATCGTGTTGAACATTAATTCCGTTTACATTGGTATTATCGTAGATGCAGTTCAGCAGGTAATGGATATTGATCAGGACAGAATTGCACCTGTCCCTGTCGAGAACCAACAGGAATTAATTAGCGGAATGATTTCTTCATCCGAGCGTTCAGTCATTCTCTTCCTGGATTGCGAACAGCTTGTTCAGTCATACTAACTAATACAAAGGAGCCAGAACTATGTTAACTCTTAATGACCGTGATTTTCAGACATTGATAACGTTTATTCATCAAAACTATGGAATAGACTTGTCAAAAAAACGCCAGTTGATCGTCGGCCGTCTATCAAATACGATTGTCTCCCTGGGATTTTCTTCCTTTGGAGAATATATTGATAATCTGGTTACGAATAAGAGACCGGAAGACCTTGAACTGATGCTGAATAAACTAACAACTAACTACACCTTTTTTATGCGCGAGGGCGCTCATTTTGAATTATTCAAGGATACCATTCTTCCCTATCTTGTAGAGACTAAAAGGGATAAGGTACTTAGTATATGGAGCGCCGCCTGTTCTTCTGGAGAAGAACCTTACACAATCTCTATGATCCTGAAAGAGTTCTTCGGCTCCAAGGCGGCTGCATGGGATACCAGGGTTCTGGCAACCGACATTTCCCAGAATGCCCTTAAGGCTGCGAAGAATGCGGTCTATGATGAAGAATCGTTAAAAGAGCTCTCTCCCGACTGGAAGTCCAAATACTTCCGACCTACCGGCGAGCCGGGTACCTTTACCGTGGCGCCAGAGATTAAGTCCAACGTAATCTTCCGGACCTTTAATCTGATGGATCCGATTCGCTTCAAACTGAAGTTCGATGTAATATTTTGCAGGAATGTAATGATTTATTTTGATCAGCCAACCAAAGATGCGTTGGTACAGCGTTTTTTCAACGCAACTAACCCTGGCGGTTACCTTCTGATCGGCCATTCAGAGAGCCTGAATAAAACCACAACGCCCTACAAATATCTGAAACCTGCTACTTATCGGAAAATTTGATAATTTTGAAAACTATAGAGGAATGGGCTGCTTTTGATGTTTCAGAAGCGGCTTTTCCATGGTTATACTACAACAAAAATGGATACGCAGTATTGGCGTAAGAAAGGAACCTTTTATGAATAACAAAGTTAAAGTATTAGTCGTTGACGATTCTTCTCTATTTCGGCAGGCGCTTATTCAACATTTGTCTTCACAACCCGGCATAGAAGTAATCGGCTATGCTATCAATGCCTATGATGCCAAACAGAAGATTCCTCAGCTGCATCCGGATGTACTCACTCTGGATGTGGAGATGCCCGGCCTAAACGGAATCGAATTTTTGAAGCAGTTACTTCCTACGAATCCTCTTCCGGTGGTTCTTGTATCATCTCTGAACTTAAGTGTATTTGACGCGCTTTCAGCCGGTGCAGTTGATTTCGTGCGCAAGCCGGATATGACTGTCCGTAATTCAAAGGAAACCTTCTTTGAATCGCTCACAGTGAAGGTTATGACAGCCGCCAAGGCAAAAGTCCGCATCAGCCAGCCTGGAGCAGCAACGCCCAATTCTCCGGCACCTGCTCCCGCTCCTGTCCCAACTCCGGCAATGGCTGGAGGCGCAGTTCGTCCACTTGCACCACAGGGTACGGCAAGACCTATGCCATTTCCAGCGCTGTCACGCAACGTTCTTGATTCTACTATTATCGGACTGGGTGCGTCTACAGGGGGAACAGAGGCAACCCTGGAAGTATTAAAAAGGCTTCCTGGAAATATTCCTGGTATCGTTATCACTCAGCATATGCCGGAAGGCTTTACAGAGATGTATGCACAACGTCTGAACCGCATCTGTAATATGGAGGTACGTGAGGCGAAGAACGGTGATGTCATTCATCCGGGGCTTGCCCTAATCGCCCCAGGCGCAAAGCAAATGGAGGTTGTTCGTTCCGGACGTAATTACATCGTTCAGTGTCGTCCTGGCGCTAAGGTAAGCGGCCACTGTCCTTCTGTAGACGTCCTGTTTAACTCCATTGCTGCAAATGTAGCCATTAACAAGGTCGGTATCATTATGACTGGTATGGGACGCGATGGAGCAGACGGACTTCTAAAGATGCGTCAAAACGGTGCATTTACCATCGGACAAGACAAGGATTCCTGCGTCGTATATGGTATGCCTATGGTGGCTTATAATATCGGAGCAGTATGCACACAGGCTTCCTGTGAAAATATTTCCAATGTCCTCATGAATCATCTTAAGGGTGTTAAGTAACTTTGTTTTTAGTGTTATGAATCCCGAAGTTGTGCCGATATTCATAATATAACAAGATAATAACGTCACAAAATTTTATAAAAAGGAGTCCAGTATGAAAATTTCAACTAACAATAATGTGATCAACAATTTCACAGACATGCGTATTCATACCAAGGAAAATTCTGCTCCTTCTGTAGTTTCTAACGACGAACACAACTTCGATGCTATTATTATAAAGTCTGACCCCAGACAGATAGAAGAGCATACGTTTGCCAAGTCACTTGCCCGGCAGTTGTCTTCTGAGATTAAGAATATGGCATCTGCAGATAAGGTTCACAATCTGCAGAATCAGGTTACCTCGAACACGTATCATGTCGATGCCCATGCCATAGCAGCGCGAATGCTGTTGCTGTAGGAGGATAGACAAGGGATGAATGATTTTACAGCTTTTACTAAGATTATAGAAGAGTTGATTACTCTTTTTGATCATTTAATTCCGATAGAACAGGAGAAGCTTGATGCGGCAGTGAAAAACCGAGTTTCATTTGTGGAAGACTGCATGCATAAGGAGCAGGCTGCTGTTCTTCAATTACGCGGATTGGAGCAGAAGCGGGAGGCGGAACAGATACGTCTCGGTATGAAAGGATATACATTCCGGCAGATTTTGGAGCAGGCGCCGGAAGAAGCGACTGCTGTTTTGGATCCTTTATTCAAACAGCTAGGAGAGCGGGTTCGTACTTTTCAGTCCATAAGTGAAAGTGCACGGAACATTATTGAGGTGAATCTCCATGTAATCCAGTCAGCTCTTGCCGCGGAAGGTCCTGGAAAGACTACTTATTCTGCTACAGGTCAAAAAAAAGATGATAATAACAAGCGGAACCACTTTACCAGTCGTTCCATTTAATACTCTCGCAAAACTTATACCGTATATCTCTGAATTTATACTTTGCTGGACGTAGTCCACCCACCCGAAGGGTATGCTTTACGGTGTGCCCTTGGGTATACCCTCTTGGACAAATTATTGTCGGACTTGGCCTGCTGTTCGGCAACGGCGCTGCCTCCTATATCTCTCGGCTGCTTGGCCACGGAGACGCAAAAAATGCTGATAAAGTTGCAAGTACATCTATATACAGCAGTATTTTCGTAAGTGCAGCCATAATTATCATTTTTACAATTTTCTTACATCCCATCTTGACACTTTTAGGTGCAACGGACAGTATCCTTCCCTATGCTTCCACCTATGTGAGCATTTATATTATTTCCAGCATTTTTAATGTGTTTAATGTGACTATGAACAATGTTGTGACAAGTGAAGGCGCTGCCTCTTTGCGCGCAAATGGCATTACTATGATGCTTTTTGGATTTCATACAGTATATTCCCCCTGTTCCTGGCTCTGGGAAAAGGCAGAGGATTTATCCTTGGTGCGTGCAGACAAGGCATATGCTTTATTCCTGTCATTTTATTTCTTCCAAATATATGGGGGTGAACGGAATTATCTATGCTCAGCCGATTGCGGATCTACTGACTGCCATCATTACCATTTGTATGGCAGTATCGCTTCATAAATCTTTATAAAAAATTACCTGCCATAACTACAAAAAGTCTCTCCATATGGAAGATAAGCTTTCTGACTTTATAAAAAGCTTATCTTCTTTCCGAAAGAAACAACCCCATTAAGGTAAAGCCTATTCCAAGCATAGCCATCCATGTAATTGTTTCTTTCAACACAATAACCGATGTGACAACGGTAATAACAGGAACCATATAGATATACACACTTGTTTTGACAGCGCCAAGTATTTTGACAGCATAATTCCAAGTTACGAAACAGAGCGCTGATGCACCAATACCTAAATAACTAAGATTTATGGTATACTCTGGCTTTATAAAATTTTGAACATTCAAGTTAAAATCAAAAATAATAAGGAATGGAAGCATAAAAATAATTCCGTATACAAATATCCTCCTTGTGGTTTGAATTGTATGATATCCGAAACTGCTGATTTTTCGTGTAAGTAACGAATAAACTGCCCATACGAAGGCTGCCGCAATCGCTAAAATATCCCCAATAGGATTTAGATTCAATTTTGAACCGTTAAAACTGATGAGGCATACTCCAATCATAGCCACACTAAAACCTACAAAGAATTGTACTTTTAATTTTTCTTCTGTTTTCATAAATAGATGAGATAAAACAGCGGTAAAAAATGGTGCGACAGAAATAATAACACCAACATTAGAAGCCATTGTATAGGTTAATGCTATGTTTTCAAGCAAATAATATAAACATATACCACACAGCCCCGCAGCCGCAAATATAATCTCCTGTTTTTTGTCCCTTAATTTTAAGCGTTTGGGATAAACAGTTATTAACACAATTAATCCAAGTAAAAATCTGTAAAATAGTATTTCTATCGGTGTAAACTCTGTAAGCAGTATTTTTGTAGATATGAAAGTAGTGCCCCAAATTGCAATCGTAATTAGAGCTGTGATATGTCCTGTGGTAGTTCCTTTATCCATGATTCTTGCCGCCCTCCTTAAAAATGCGCCTGTATGCCGCAGGCGACAGCCCTATAAACATATGAAAGAAATTGGAGAAATGGCTTTGGTCTGAAAAACCCGTCCGTATAGCGGCATCTACCAAAGGTACTCCTTGCTCTAACATCTCCTTTGCTTTGTCTATCCGAACAATTTGAAGATACCTGTAGGGTGTAACTCCCTTCGACCTGGTAAATGCTCGAAGCAATGTAGACTTACTAAGACCGCTGCATTTACAGAGATTTTCCAAGGAAATATGTTCTGCAAAATGCGCTGACATAAATACGCAGGTCCTCTCTATTTCTTCTCTGCACTCTGGAATACATCCCTCATAGGGCTGTCCGTATTGTTCAATAAGTAAAGAGATAAGAAGCAATAGCATTTCTTCTTTTTCAAATTCTTTTGAACCTTCCATAATGCTCTGGTGTAAAGAATGGAGATAGATATTAAGCTCATCGTTTTTAATAACATTCTCTGAAAAACCAAGCAATTCTCTCTGTCCTGTTACTTCTTCCACTAATGACAACATTGTTTCTTTTGAGATATTCAAACCTCTATAATCAAAAGCTTCTCCATCACATTGCACACAACTATGATTATCATTGGGATTAAACAAAAGAATATTTCCCTGACCTACTGTATATTCTTTGTTTTTGCAGGATAAGCAATGTGTCCCTGATTCTATAAAACCAATCACATAATAATTATGAAAATGATTGGGGAATGACTGCACGATTCCCTCAAAACGATATGCTTCAAGTCGCAAATCATCATCATAACAGACTGTTCGTATTTCTTTCTTCATCTCAACACCTCCTGGTATACCTTAATGGACGTCGTTCCCCCGACCTGTTAGGGAGGATATATTACGGGATGCCCTTTGGGTATAGTTTATTATACTCGAAATATTTACCAATTTCTTGTATGATATCTTCTTATTTCTAAAATTAAAAAAAGTACATACTTTTTTGAAATGAAGTATCTTTTTTAATACTGTACCTAAAAGGCACACCATGAGATATGCCATTTGGGCGGGTGGACTTCGTCTAGTAAGATAATGAAAGGATGGGGATGTTCATGGCAAAGACACAAGGGATTGACAAACAATGTCCTATTGAAGCTGGTCTGAATATTTTAAGCGGAAAATGGAAATTAAAAATATTATGGTATTTATCAAAAGGGACAGTCCGTTTTAATGAACTGCAAAGACTTTTAGGAAACATCACGACAAAAACATTAGCAGCACAGCTTCGGGAACTGGAGGAACAAGGAATCGTTATAAGAAAGGTTTTTCCAGAAGTCCCTCCTAAAGTTGAATACTCTTTAAGCGAACTAGGAAAAACCCTTACTCCTATCTTGTCGCAGTTATGCGATTGGGGAAAAAGATACCATGCTTATATGGAAATTTACCTTGATTAACTTTCAAGGATTTAAATATAATGCTAAACTTTTTAAACATGAGCTTATTCTATTAATATTTATAAAAAAACTAAAATGCTTCTTTAATTCCTTTACGGTTCAATAAAAACAAACAGATCGGCACTCAGTATACTTATGGAAAACAGTCTATAACTTTTACTGTAAGCCTTATCCCAATGATTTCAAATTATTTCTATACTCCTGCAGCTCACTTTCATCCGTGTGATCTAAAACAAATTGCAGCTCATTCGTGACCTTTTCACGGTCATACGGAAGATAAGCTGTTACAGGCGTAAAATTTGAAACCGTGTTTGCAAATAAATGTGTGCGTATATTTAAGTTATTGATTAGCATTTGCAATTCACGGATACGCTCTTTTTCTTCAGCTGGGACAAACAAGCCCTGCTGCGCCATCTGGTACAGCTCTGTGTCTGGGAAAAGCGTGAGTGAGTCCACGGAAACAAAGTACGGATTAAGCTGGCTGAACAGCTCTGCACTATTCCTCGCATTTCGATATCCACCATTTTTTCCCGCAAGACCTGTCATGTAAACAAAGTAGTACTCAATACCCACTTCATCTAATTTCCTACATTGCTCCAAAATATCAGTGGTTGTATATCCCTTATTTGCAAGGGCAAGCGTTTCGTCATCGCCGCTTTCTACGCCAATGCTCAGCCCGTTAATGCCCATTGCCCTCAATTTCCTAAGCTGCCATATTTCTTTGTTTTTGATATCACGGATGCTTGCAAACATAGCCATTGTCTGGCATTTAATCAGATAATCCCTTACGGTCAAAGCCC
>OFGA01001084.1_pt1 | contig 19907 bp, 17 predicted proteins | sample 1521471 | NCBI WGS metagenome assembly OFGA01 (sample SAMEA3504086, study PRJEB24116) | mouse gut metagenome | biome: mouse gut; feature: mouse-associated habitat; material: faeces | place: Denmark | collected 2011
TCACACAGGGTCTTCCCCGTGTCGAGGAGCTTTTTGAGGCGAGAAAGCCGAAGGGACTTGCGATTATTACAGAATTTGCCGGAACGGCGAATATTCATGATACAAAGAAGAAACGAGAGATTATCGTTACCAATAATGAGACGGGCGAGACAAAGGCTTATCTGATTCCTTATGGCTCCAGGATCAAGATTCAGGACGGCGCTGTGCTAGAGGCCGGTGACGAGCTGACAGAAGGTAGTGTGAATCCTCACGATATCTTGAAGATTAAGGGCCTTAGGGCTGTACAGGATTATATGATTCAGGAGGTACAGCGTGTATACCGTCTTCAGGGTGTTGAGATTAATGATAAGCATATCGAGGTTATCGTACGCCAGATGCTTAAGAAGGTTCGTGTCGAGGAGGCGGGAGACAGTGAGTTCCTGCCGGGCACCAATGTAGACAGACTGGAGTTCGAGGATGTGAACGCAGCGTTAGAGCGTGAAGACCTTGTACCTGCCTTGGGCGAGCAGATTATGTTGGGTATTACCAAGGCTTCCCTGGCAACCAATTCCTTCTTATCAGCGGCATCCTTCCAGGAGACCACGAAGGTTCTGACTGAGGCGGCTATTAAGGGTAAGGTAGATCCTTTGATTGGCTTGAAGGAGAATGTTATCATCGGTAAGCATATTCCGGCTGGTACGGGTATGAGGAAATACCGTGATATTCGTCTGGACAGTGACAGAGAGCTTGAGGATGAACTGCTGCTGGATGAAGCTTCCAGATTGCAGGATAATCTGATGCTGGATGTGGAGACGGATATAGATGAACTTGAGGATGAGTCTGGTCTTGGATACGAGGATTCCGATGGGCTTGGCTTAGAGGACGACGCAGACTTTAGCGCAGGAGAAGAAGAATTTGTGGAGTTGGTAGAAGAATAATAGTAAGGCGAGTTTTTAGAGGGCAGCAGACCTGAATGGTTTGCTGTTCTTTTTTTCGTTCTGTTTACTTATTGAGAAAAAACAATCAATAACGTTATTGACAATCAATATCATTTGGAATACAATACCATTGTAAATGATAATCAATATCATTGCTTGCGAGGTGAGATATGAGTCAGGAAGAAAAAACCACAGCCGTAATCCGGCAGTTAAAGGGAAATGGGTATAGGATTACAGAACAGAGAAGGCTGTTGATTCAACTTATTCTGGAAAATGAATATTCTTCCTGCAAAGAGATCTATTTTGCCGCAAGAGAAAAGAATCATAATGTAGGATTGGCGACTGTCTATCGGATGGTACAGCTATTGGAGGACATGGAGCTGATACATAAAGAAATGGTTGTGCGTTTGTGAAGGAGGGATTTATGATGCCGCTGACAATGTTGAATTCCGGTGAGGACGCCGCGATTAAGCGGATTGGCGGAAAGGACGAAGCGAAACGCTTTCTGGAGAAGCTAGGTTTCACTGTGGGAGAGAAGGTTAAGATTGTGTCAAGTAATCATGGAAATGTGATTGTACAGGTTAAGGCCTCCAGGGTTGCGGTAAGCAAGGGAATTGCCAATAAGATTATGGTGTGAATTGCCGGTTGGACGCGTGTGGATACGCTGTATTAAGATGGAGGAGGAACGTGAAAATGTTTACATTAAAGGATGTAAAATGTGGCCAGAATGTAGTGGTGGTAAAGCTGCATGGAGAAGGGGCTATAAAACGAAGGATTATGGATATGGGCATTACGAAAGGAACGTCGATCTATGTCAGGAGGGTTGCGCCCCTTGGGGACCCTGTAGAAGTAAGGGTCAGGGGATACGAGCTTTCCCTGAGGAAAGAGGATGCGCAGACCATAGAGGTGCAATAAGGCTTTTAGGCAGAGATAGATTATAGAAAATAAGTGATACAAGGAGGCTGGAAAATGGGAGTGAAAATCGCACTTGCAGGAAATCCGAATTGCGGAAAGACCACATTATTCAATGCGCTTACAGGTTCAAATCAGTTCGTTGGAAACTGGCCTGGCGTAACTGTTGAGAAGAAGGAGGGAAAATTAAAGTATAACAAGGAGGTTACGGTCATGGACCTTCCGGGAATCTATTCCTTATCGCCGTATACCCTGGAGGAAGTGGTGGCCAGAAATTATCTGATTGAAGAACGCCCGGATGCGATTTTGAACATTGTGGACGGTACAAATCTTGAGCGAAACCTCTATCTGAGTACACAGTTAATGGAGCTTGGAATTCCGGTTGTGATGGCTGTCAACATGATGGATGTGGTACAAAAATCCGGAGCTCAGATCAACATGCAAAAGCTTGCAGAAAACTTGGGGTGCGAAGTCGTATCTATTTCCGCCCTTAAGGGAGATGGAATCAAAGAAGCGGCAGACAGGGCTTGGGCAGCGGCGCAGGATAAAAACATGTCCGCACATGTTCATGAATTTTCGCCAGAAGTAGAGGGATATCTCACAGAAATCCAAAAGATGCTAAGGGGTGTACCGGACGAACAGAAGCGATTCTATGCTGTGAAATTATTTGAAAGAGATGATAAAATTCTAAAGCAGTTGTCAGAGGCGCCGGATACAACTGATATTATAGCCAGGGCAGAGAAAAAGCTTGGAGAGGATTCAGAGAGTATTATCACAAATGAACGATATCAATATATTGCCGCTGTCATAGATAAATGTCTGAAAAAGACGGATAGTGATAAGTTGACAATCTCTGATAAGATTGATAGAATCGTTACAAACCGGTGGTTTGCTCTGCCATTTTTTGCAGGTGTGATGTGGTTTGTGTATTACGTATCGGTCACGTCAGTAGGAGGAATTGCTACTGACTGGACTAATGATGTACTGTTTGGAGAAATTATTCCGCCGGCTATTGAAAATTTTCTTGTGAGCATTAACTGTGCGGACTGGCTTAAAGGTTTAATCTTAGACGGTATTGTAGGCGGCGTAGGGGCGGTTCTTGGATTTGTACCTCAGATGCTGGTACTGTTTCTTTTTCTTGCTTTCTTAGAAGCGTGCGGATATATGGCAAGGATTGCATTTATTATGGATAGAATATTCCGTAAATTCGGATTATCCGGCAAATCATTTATTCCCATGTTAATCGGGACTGGCTGTGGTGTTCCGGCAATCATGGCATCCCGCACGATTGAAAACGAAAGGGACCGCAGGATGACGGTAATGACAACGACATTCGTGCCATGCGGGGCAAAGCTGCCGATTATCGGGCTGATTGCGGGCGCATTTTTTGAAAATGCCGGCTGGGTGTCATGGAGCGCTTATTTTGTGGGAATTGCAGCGATTATCTGTTCGGGCATTCTTTTGAAAAAGACAAATCTGTTTGCCGGGGACCCCGCGCCGTTTGTTATGGAGCTTCCTGCTTACCATATGCCGTCAGCGGGAAATGTACTGCGCAGCATGTGGGAAAGAGGCTGGTCATTTATCCGCAAAGCTGGTACAATCATTCTGCTTTCTACGATTGTTTTATGGTTCCTGCAGGGGTTTGGATGGACAGACGGAAGGTTTGGGATGCTTGGCGAAGGGCAGCTGGACAGCAGCCTGCTGGCCGTTATTGGCGGTATTTTTGCACCGGTTTTTGCACCGCTTGGCTGGGGAGACTGGAAAATGACAGTGGCAGCCGTGACCGGGCTGATAGCCAAGGAAAATGTTGTGGCAGCCTTCGGCGTGCTGTTTGGATTTGCAGAAGTGGCAGAAAACGGGGATGAAATCTGGAGCGTGCTCGGGGCTTCGATGACCGGGGCAGCGGCGTATTCCTTTCTGGTATTCAACCTTTTGTGTGCGCCGTGCTTTGCTGCAATGGGCGCGATGAAGCGGGAATTAAACAGTGCGAAATGGTTCTGGGCTGCAGTCGGGTACCAGACCGGGCTGGCTTATGCCGTATCGCTGTGTATTTACCAGTTTGGCACGCTGTTTACAGAGGGCACGTTTACAGCCGGAACGATTGCAGCGGCTGTTATTGCGGCAGCATTTATTTACCTGCTGCTGCGGCCGTATCAGGAAAATGGAAGGAAGGTGAAGCAATGGGAACGGCAGCTGTTTTGACGATACTGGTATGTACGGTGTGCCTGGTCATCCGCAGCATGGCCAGGGACAAAAAAAACGGAAAATCAGGCTGCGGCGGTGACTGCAGCCGCTGCAGGGGATGCCATTAGCAATTTTTTGCAAATTCATAAAAATGGAGTTGAGCTTTCCATCCAGAAAGTATATAATATATCCGTAAATACGGATATACAGATTTATGATTTTATACATCAGGATGTGAAAAGATGAGCGGTTTAAAACGGAAAGAAGAAGAAATCGGCCTTGTTGACCTGGATGCGGAAAAAGACGAAGGGCAGGCAGGGGGAAAAAAGGAACAGGAAGCGGATGTGCGCAAAAGGCAGCACAATGGCGCAACCGTGCGGCTGGCGCTTATCTGCATTGTTGCAGGAAGCCTGGCGCTGATACTGTTAAGCACCATGCTGTTTCAGATACCTTTGATTACAGCAGGGATTGTAACGGTACTGGAAGCAGGGATTGCAGCGGCGTTAAATAATACGCCTTTTCCGGTGCACATTGCTGTCATGGTGCTGCAGGCAGTTATCGGGGTTTTCTTTGGAAAGCCGGTGCTGATGATTCTGGCGGCTGCCTATTATTTCCTGCTGCTTGTAGCGCTCAAGCTGATTGAACTGGACGGGTAATCCGCCGGCAGATGGCACGCTGCAGGCGCAGGTAAAAAATACATCCTCACGGCCGCAGGCTGCGCATGCGCAGCCTGCGGCTGGCGGGGATGTATTTTTTTGCGGTAAAAGCGGGACAGGGATGTCAGCAAAAGCGGTGGAACGCTTTTTCCAGGCGGCTTAACAGCAGGTACAGGGCCATGGCGGTGATGCACAGAATCAGGATGGAGAGGATGACCCAGTCCATTTTAAATACCTGGCTTCCATAAATAATCAGGTACCCAAGCCCGCGCTTTGCAGCAATAAACTCCCCGATAATCACGCCGACAAGGCACAGCCCGATATTGACCTTCATAATGCTGAACAGGTTCGGGACATTGGCTGGCAGGATGACTTTATACAGGGCATCGCGGCTCGTTCCGTTTAACGTATAGATCAGCTTGATTTTTTCCGCGTCCACTTCCTGAAATCCCGTATACAGGCTTAAAACAGAGCCAAATACCGCGACCGACATGCCGGTCAGGATAATGGTTTTGTAATTGGCACCCAGCCATACAATCAGCAGCGGGGCAAGGGCGGATTTTGGCAGGCTGTTTAACATGACCATGTAAGGCTCAAGTATTCTGGAAAAGGTGCGGCTTTTCCACAGCAGCACGGCAAAGACCAGGCTGACCGCGATGACAAGCACAAAGCTGGCCAGTGTTTCAAACAGCGTAATGCCGATATGTCCCGGCAGGTCCTGGTTTTTCATCAGGTCTGCGAAGCAGCGTGCGAGCCTGGACGGGCTGCTGAAAATAAAGGAATTGATGATTTCCTGCCTGGCACACAGCTCCCAGGCAGAAAGAAACAGCACGCATATCAGCACGCGCCACAGACGCACCTGACAGTTTGTGCGGCGCACGGATTTAAGATACAGCTCCTGCGCGGAAAGTGTTTTCTTCATCTGCGTTCATCTCCTTCCAGAGCAGATTGAAATAATCCCTAAATTCATTCGTATTGCGCCGTTCCAGGGCAGATAACTGCCTTGGAAAGGACGTTGTAATGATTTTTTTTATATGGCCCGGGCGCGTGCTGAGCACGAGAATCCGGTCTGCCAGGCTGACAGCCTCGGACAGGTCATGGGTGACCAGAATGGCGCTTTTGCCTTCTTTGCGGATAATGGAGCCGATATCGTCTGCGGTGCTGAGCCTTGTCTGATAATCAAGGGCAGAAAAAGGCTCATCTAAAAGCAGCAGTTCGGGTTTCAGCACCAGGGTGCGGATGAGCGCGGCGCGCTGGCGCATGCCGCCGGATAATTCCGACGGTTTTTTGTGCCGGAAGTCGTGCAGGCCGTATTTGCGCAGCAGCTCGGATGCATATGCTTTTGTCTGCGGTGTCAGTTTTTTCTGTATTTCCAGTCCGAGATAAATATTTTTTTCAATGGTGCGCCAGTCAAATAAGTGGTCTTTCTGCAGCATGTAGCCAATGGAACAGGAGCTGTTTTTTTCAAGCGGCTTTTCATGAAACAGGATGGTTCCCTGCTCCGGCCGGGCCAGATGGCTGATGAGGTTTAACAGCGTGGATTTCCCGCAGCCGCTCGGGCCTGTGATGGCGGCAAATTCGCCGGCGTCCAGGGAAAAGCTGATATCGGATAAAGCGGGAGTTTCCCCGTCTGTGGAATGGTAGGAATACGATACCTGTCGAAATTCCAGAAGATGGCTCATATAGGTTCCTCCAAAAATGAAAAGTATGTAAGCAGACAGGGCTTTTTTGGAACCGGTGCTGCAGAGTTTGAACGTTTCATACTATCATATGGAAAAACGGGAAATACGTTCCATAAACTTGCAAAACGGCCCTGTGCGTGTTAAGATGTAATTCGCAGTGCTGCGTCAGCCAGGCTGGATGGCAGCGGGGAAAGGACGGGCAGAAAGCCATGAATAAGCGCAATTATCAAAAGGAGCTGGAAAAGACCATAGCTTTTCACACAGGCCGCGGGGAAGTGCCGTCTCTTTTGCTGCACAGCTGCTGTGCACCCTGCAGCAGTTATGTGCTGGAGTATCTGTCGGAATATTTTAAAATTACGGTGTTATATTATAACCCCAATATTTACCCGCAGGAGGAATATGCCTGCAGGGTTCTTGAGCAGCAGCAGTTTCTCCGGAAATTCCCATTGAAATATGAGACAGCGTTTATCGAAGGGGACTATGATACCGGGCGCTTTTACCAGATGGCAAAGGGCATGGAAGACCTGCCGGAAGGCGGGGAGCGCTGTTTTGCGTGTTATGAGATGCGGCTTCGGGAAGCAGCCGGGTATGCCAGACGGCTGGGGATGGATTATTTTACGACGACGCTTTCCATTAGCCCGTTAAAGGATGCGCAGAAGCTCAATGACATTGGCGGACGCCTGGCAGGGGAGTATGGCGTGAAATACCTGTATTCGGATTTTAAGAAAAACAACGGGTACCTGCGCTCGATACAGCTGTCGAAGGAATACGGCATGTACCGGCAGGATTACTGCGGGTGCGTATTTTCCATGCGAAGCAGGGAGAAATGAAAACACGCTCTAGAACACAGCAGCTTTGGAATATACCGTTTTTATACAAAACGTTTTTATAGAAAAAGGAGGATTTTCATATGGCACAGTTATGGGGCGGACGCTTTACAAAAGAGACAGACAGGCTGGTTTACCAGTTTAATGCGTCCATTTCATTTGACCGCAGATTTGTAACACAGGATATTGAGGGAAGCATGGCACACGTGCGGATGCTGGGAAAGCAGGGAATCCTGACACAGGAGGAAGCGGCGCAGATTACGGCAGAGCTAAAAAAAATACTGGCGGAAACCCAGGACGGGACGCTGGAAATTTCAGAGGAATATGAGGATATTCACAGCTTTGTGGAAGCTGTCCTGATTCAGAGGATAGGCGATACCGGCAAAAAGCTGCATACCGGAAGGAGCCGCAATGACCAGGTGGCGCTCGATATGCGGATGTATACGCGTGAGCAGGTGCAGCAGACGGATGCGCTGTTAAAGGAGCTGCTGGAGGCGGTTTTAGCGGTTATGAAAGCGCATACGCAGACGATTATGCCGGGATTTACACATTTGCAGAAGGCACAGCCGGTTACGCTGGCGCATCATATGGGGGCTTATTTTGAAATGTTTAAGCGTGACCGCCTTCGGATGCGTGATATTTATGAGCGCATGAATTACTGCCCGTTAGGCAGCGGAGCGCTGGCAGGCACGACTTATCCGTTAGACCGTGCAGATACGGCGCAGGCACTCGGCTTTTACGGGCCGATGCTAAACAGCATGGACGGCGTGTCAGACAGGGATTACCTGATTGAATTTTTATCCGCGCTCTGCACGGTTATGATGCATTTAAGCCGGTTCAGCGAGGAAATCATTATCTGGAATTCCAACGAATACCAGTTTGTGGAAATCGACGATGCCTACAGCACGGGCAGCAGCATTATGCCGCAGAAGAAAAACCCGGACATCGCAGAGCTTGTGCGCGGCAAGACCGGACGCGTGTATGGGGCGCTGCTTTCGCTGCTGACAGCGATGAAGGGGCTTCCTCTGGCGTATAACAAAGACATGCAGGAGGACAAGGAACTGACCTTTGATGCGATTGATACGGCAAAGGGCTGCCTGGCCTTGTTTCGCGGCATGCTTTCAACCATCCGTTTCCGGAAAGAGCGGATGCGGGAAAGCGCAGCGCTTGGATTTACCAATGCGACGGATGCCGCAGATTATCTGGTAAACCACGGCGTGCCGTTTCGGGATGCGCATGGGATTGTCGGGAAAATCGTGCTGTACTGCATTGAGAAAAATATCGCGATTGACGAGATGTCCCTGGATGAATTTAAGAGCATCAGCCCGGTATTTGAAGAAGATATTTACGAGGCCATTTCCATGGAAGCCTGCGTCAATAAACGCCTGACCATCGGCGCGCCGGGAAAAGAAGCCATGGAGCAGGTGATTGCGCTGGAAGAAGCATACCTGGCACAGTCCGCGTTTCCGCAGGCGGAGCAGTGTGAACAGTAACACGGCTGTAACAGTTCAGACAAGCTGACCTGTTACATGCAAAAATCCATTGAAAATCGCTTCGCGATGGAATTTTTGCACTCCTGAATCATGTTATAGCCCGCTATGCCTCATAAATTTGGGATAAATTCTCCACAAACTGTGAAGCATAGCATGCCCCTTAGGGTACATCTCACGAAAAGCATTTTTCAAACACGCTCTAGGACTGATAATGAAATTTGTACTTGCGTTTTTGTGATTCCTGTATTAATATTATAAAATCAGTCATTTCAGCTTCACCAGATTCATCCGGGACAAAAGAAGCAGATGATGCGTGCAGCAGACGCTGCCAGACAGAGTATAAAGGAGAGCAGTTATGAGTGAAAAATTAAAAGCCGCAATTCTGGGCGGAACGGGCATGGTAGGACAGAGATTTATCGCTCTTTTGGAAAACCACCCATGGTTTGAGGTGACATCCATTGCAGCAAGCCCGCGCAGCGCAGGGCAGACTTATGAAGAAGCGGTGAAAGGCCGCTGGAAAATGGACACGCCGGTTCCGGAATCTGTAAAGAATATCATCGTAAAAAATGCCAGCGATGTGGAGCAGAACGCTTCGGAAGTGGATTTTGTATTTTCTGCTGTCGACATGACAAAAGAGGAAATCAGACAAATCGAGGAAGCTTACGCGAAGACCGAGACTCCTGTCGTATCAAATAACAGCGCGCACCGCTGGACGCCGGACGTGCCGATGGTCGTGCCGGAAATCAATCCGCAGCATATGGGGCTGATTGAGTATCAGAGAAAACGGCTTGGAACCGCGCGCGGGTTTGTTGCGGTAAAGCCAAACTGCTCGATTCAGGCTTATGCGCCGGCACTGACCGCATGGATGGAATATGAGCCATATGAAGCTGTGGTATCGACCTATCAGGCGATTTCCGGTGCGGGCAAGACCTTTGCAGACTGGCCGGAAATGCAGGGAAATATCATACCGTTTATCAGCGGGGAAGAAGAAAAGTCCGAACGGGAGCCGCTGCGCATCTGGGGAGAGCTGAAAAACGGCGTGATTGAGCCTGCCGCAGAGCCTGTGATTACAAGCCAGTGCATCCGCGTGCCGGTGTTAAACGGCCATACCGCTTCGGTATTTGTAAAATTCCGCAGGAAGGGACTGGAAAAAGAGCAGCTCATAGAAAAGCTGGTTCACTACAGCGGCCTGCCGCAGCAGCTGGGGCTTCCTTCAGCGCCAAAGCAGTTTATCCAGTATCTGGAAGACGATAACCGTCCGCAGATTGCGCTGGATGTGGATTTTGAAAACGGCATGGGAATCAGTGTCGGACGCATCCGCAGGGACAGCGTTTATGACTGGAAGTTTGTCGGATTGTCCCATAATACAGTCCGGGGTGCAGCAGGCGGTGCGGTTCTGTGTGCAGAGCTGTTAAAAGCCCAGGGCTATATTGCAAAAAAATAAAGACGGGCAGCTTTTTGGGCTGCCATCTTGAAAAGAAAGTTAAAATGTGATATGATTTTTTTACTTTTTAAATCTTTGTGAAAGCTCAGTGATGCAAATCAATGCAATAGGAGAAAGCCATGGTAATACGACATACGGAATTAAAAAAAATCGAGCAGCTGTACGACGAGAATGGAAACCAGCTGGTCGTGCTCTATGGGCGGGAAGGATGCGATAAGGAAGCCTTTATCAGGATGTTCTGCAAAGGAAAGAAATTTTTCTATTACCGGGCACGCAGGGCTTCCCAGCAGGAGCAGTGCATGCAGTTTGCGCGTGAAATTGAAAAGCAGTATGACGTGAGCCTTTCCAAAAATAATTACAGTGAGTTTTTTAACCGCATCCGCAGCGGGAGCGCCAGCAAGCTGGTCGTGATTGTGGATGAATTCCAGTTTATCGCAAAGCGCGATGAGGAGTTTTTCAAGGCGGTTTTGAAGTTAAAGGCAAAGAAATTATATCCGGGGCCGGTGCTGATTGTACTGGCCAGTTCTTCGGTTGCGTGGGTGGAGCAGGAGCTGGCCGGAAAGCTTGGCGACGGCATGAAAAAGGTAGACGCGAGCATCAAGCTGGATGATTTGAAATTCATCGATATGGTGCGGTCTTACCCGGAATATACGGTCAGCGACTGTGTCAAGGCATACGGCATTTTAGGCGGTGTTTCTTCCTACATGAATCGGTGGAATTCCAAGAAGGATATCCGCACGAATGTGTGCCGCAATATTCTTTCGCCAAACGGCTATCTGTTTGCAGAAGCGGAGCGTTTTATCGGAAGCGAGCTGCGGGAGCTGGCGATTTATGATACGATACTGGCTGCCATTGCAGCCGGGCATCACAAGCTGAATGACCTGTTTAATGAAACCGGATTTTCCAGGGCAAAAATCAGTGTCTATATGAAAAACCTTGCGGCGTTTGAAGTCATTGAAAAAGTGAATTCGTTCGAGACCGGCGGGTGGGAAAATGCGCAGAAGGGAATTTACCAGATTCGCAGCAATTATGTGAACTTCTGGTTCCGGTTTGTCTATCCGCATCTTTCCGACCTGTATATGATGACACCGGAAGATTTTTATGACGCATATATTGCGGATGAGCTGGACGACTATATGAGCCGGTATTTTGTGCAGGTCTGCATGGAATATTTAGGGCTGCTGAACATGGTAGACAAGCTTCCGATTCAGATACATAAAACAGGCACATGGGTCGGCAAGACCGGGAATATTGATATTATTGCACAGGATTCTGCCAGAAACAACCTGATAGGGCTGTGCAACTGGTCCAAACCGGAGCTGACTTACGCCATGTGCGAAAAGCTGTTTGATACAATGAAAAAGGCAAAGCTGAAATCGGAGCATTATTACCTGTTTTCGGCAAAAAGCTTTGACCAGAAGCTGCTGGACGAAGCGGAAGAAGACAAGCGTCTTGTCCTTGTAGACATGACGCAGCTGTAAGGGGCGGCCGTGAAGGCAGCGGGTGCTTTTCCCGGACAGGGAATATAAGAACGGTTACAAAGGGAATGGGATTGCGGGAGATTTGATTGGTTTCCTGTAATCTCATTCTTGGTTTTGGACGAGGAGAATATATGGCAAAATCATTATACATAGCAGAAAAGCCTTCGGTAGCGCAGGAATTTGCCAGGGCGCTGAAAATGGATATGAAACGCAGGGACGGGTACCAGGAAGGGGAACAGGCAGTTGTGACCTGGTGCGTCGGACATCTGGTGACAATGAGCTACCCGGAAGCTTATGACGCGAAATACAAAAAATGGAGCCTGGCCACGCTGCCGTTCCTGCCACAGGAGTTCCGGTATGAAATCATTCCGTCTGCCGCAAAGCAGTTTAAAATCGTAGCGTCACTGTTAAAGCGCAGGGATATCGATACCATTTATGTCTGCACGGACTCCGGGCGCGAAGGGGAGTATATTTACCGGCTGGTTGAGCAGATGGCCGGTGTGAAAGGCAAGCAGCGCAGGCGGGTGTGGATTGATTCCCAGACAGAGGACGAAATCCTGCGCGGCATCCGGGAAGCAAAGGACTTATCAGAGTATGATAATCTGGCCGCAAGCGCATACCTTCGTGCCAAAGAAGATTACCTGATGGGAATCAATTTTTCCAGGCTTCTGACCTTAAAATACGGAAATGCAGTTGCAGATTACCTGCATGAAAAATATGCGGTTATTTCAGTCGGGCGCGTGATGACCTGCGTGCTCGGCATGGTCGTGCGCAGGGAGCGGGAAATCCGGGATTTTGTCAAAACACCGTTTTACCGGGTTCTGGCCCGGATTCCTGTCGATGCAGGCAGGCACAAAATCGAATGCGAGTGGAAGGCCGTGGAAGGCTCTGCTTATTTTCAGTCGCCGAAGCTGTATAAGGATAATGGATTTCTGGAAAAAGAAGAAGCACAGCGTTTCGTGGAACGCCTTGGGGAGCATCCGCCTGTGAAGGCTGCTGTCCTGTCAGCGGGAAAGAAAAAAGAGATGAAAAACGCGCCGCTTCTTTATAATCTGGCCGAACTTCAGAATACATGCTCGAAATTTTTCAAAATCAGCCCGGACCAGACGCTTGGGATTGCACAGGAGCTGTATGAAAAAAAGCTTGTCACCTATCCGCGTACCGATGCGCGCGTGCTTTCCACAGCGGCAGCAAAGGAAATCCGGAAAAATATATCCGGCCTGTGCAGCATTCCCGGCGTGCGGGAATTTGCGGAAACAATCCTGCAGGGCGGCAGCTATCAGTCCATTGCCAGGACGCGTTATACGAACGATAAGCAGATTACCGACCATTATGCCATTATTCCGACCGGGCAGGGCATGGGCGCGCTCAAGACGCTTTCCGCGCTGTCCATGAAGGTGTATGAGACAATCGTGCGGCGGTTTCTGGCCATATTTTACCCGCCGGCTGTGTATCTGAAATACAGCCTGGTGTTTGAGGTAAGGAACGAAACGCTGGCAGAACAGTTTTTTGCGGGCCTGAAGGTATTAAAAGAGCCCGGGTATCTGCCGGTTATGGAATACTCCTTTTTTAAGAAGAAAGAAGAACAGCCGCTTTCCGAAGGCGCAGGCGGGAATGCAGGGAGCATGGAATCTGAAACAGGCGGCAGGGATGCGGGGCAGGAAGGCACGGGGGCAGACACCGGGCTGCTGGAAGCGGTTTCGAAGCTGAAAAAGGGAATGGTGCTGGATGTGGAACGCTTCTGGATAAAAGAAGGCGAGACATCCCCGCCCAAACGCTACAATTCCGGCTCGATGATTCTGGCTATGGAAAATGCCGGGCAGCTGATTGAGGATGAGGAGCTGCGCGCGACAATTAAGGGCAGCGGAATCGGCACGAGCGCCACGCGGGCAGAGATTCTGTCAAAGCTGGTAAAAAACAGGTACCTTGCGCTTCATAAAAAAACACAGGTCATTACGCCGGCGCTGCTTGGAGAAATGATTTTTGATGTGGTCAGTGCTTCGCTGAAGCAGCTGCTGAACCCGGAGCTTACAGCAAGCTGGGAAAAGGGGCTGGCTTATGTGGCAGAAGGCTCGATTACCCCGCAGGAATATATGGAGAAGCTGGAACACTTTATCAAAAGCCGCACAAGCGGGGTGCTTGGCTTGAATAACCAGAATGCGATGCGCAGTTATTTTGAGAAGGCGGGGGCATATTATAAATAACAGGGGCAATGCAGCAGGGAAAAACTGGAATATAAACGAAGAAACAGATTCATGACAGAATGGTGAGTAATCTGCGATTGAGATGTTTGTGGTAAAGGAATAGGAAAAAAGGGTTATGGCATACTATAAAGAAAGGAAAAGAAAGCGGATGGAAATTTTGTCAAGAATAGAAGATAAGAGAATTAACAGCTGGAATATTTTTGTAGTCATTACAATTGGTGATTATTTAAATTTTGCAGAAGATATTTTAGAAAATAACGATATGCAGAGAAAGAAAATAAAATCTTCCAAGTCTGTGTATTCACTGCTTAAATCAGATTTGAAAAGAGGATGTGTTATTCCGCCTTTGGTATTAGCATTAACGGATTCTGGTGTTGTTGATGAAAATACACCTGACCAGCAGATTTTGGAATATGTGAATGAAAATCCCCAAAATTTAATGATACTGGACGGGCTGCAAAGAACATACACAATGATAGCAGCAAAGGAAGAACTGGAAAAGGAGAATAATACCGAAGAACTTTATCAGTTCTTATCCTGCCAGCTAAGACTGGAGATTTATATTGGAATCAATAAATTTGGTATTTTATATAGGATGCTTACATTAAATACAGGGCAGACACCCATGTCGACAAGGCATCAGATAGAAATATTATACAAAAATTTAGTTGATACAAATATTGACGGCATGAAACTGGTTACAGAAACAGAGGGAAGAATGAAACCGTCTGTGCGGGAAGTTAAGTTTAAGGATGCGGTAGAAGGATTTAATTCCTATATGTACAGAGATGAACTGCCTATCGACAGGCAGGATTTATTAGATAATGTGAAAATGCTTGAAAACTTATCTCATGAGAATACACAGACAGATTTATTTAGAGAATTTATCAGTTCTTATGTTCAGCTTATGGAACAGCTTGAAAAATTTGCAGATTCAGATAATCTGGATTTTGAAGGGTATGGATTGAATGGGAAGCCGTTTGGCAATAGTATTGTCAAAGTTTTTAATACATCTCAGGCATTAACTGGGTTTGGTGCAGCTGCTGGGCGTTTGAAGGATTATGATAAATTAAAATCTTTTGAACAGCTGGATTGTTTGTGTGGCCAGATAATGCCAGGCAGGAAAGATACAAATGAATGGTTTATCCAATTTTTACGGGGACTGGATAAGGTCAAATCAGATTCCAAGAAAATAGGAAATGGCCAGCGGATGCTGTTTCAGTATTTTTTCAGGGAGTTATTAAATCCAGAAAGTGATTCTTATTTAAACCTGTATCTTGCAGCTGTAAACTGTTTTCAAAAATATAGAAGCCAGGTGTAAGCATGTATTTAAAATTTTATGATGAAGATGCAGTGTATACACAGGTTATATTTGATCAGTTCAAAAAGAGTTTTTCTTTAAGCAGCAGTGAAGGAATCTTCCTGGAATGTGAAAAATATTTGGAACTGGATAATGAGTATAACCCACAAGATTATTGTTTTGAAATATTTTATGCATCTGCTTTAAACAGAGAGAATGATATATTTCAGGTTTATGATAAACAGGAAGATGTAAGACTGGGGTGGATTTTTCCAATTCAGTCGCTGGTATCGGATAGCCATGATTATGCAGATAATATTTATTTTTTAAAATATGCATATGTTGCATCATATCTTCTTCTGAATAATATTGCAGAGGAAAATAAGACGAATAGCAGTGAATTTTTAAAATTAACCGATTTTTATCCAGAGGGTGCAGTTATACTTGTTATGAGTAAAAGTAACTGTAACAGAATCCGTCAATTTTGTATCTGGGATTATATAGCAGATTTATTTGGATATGGATATTTCTGCGTGCCGGGTTTTATGGATTCCGAAAAAAATTTTCATGCAGACAAAAGGATAAACATAAGAAGAATCTCGAAAGACGTTACAAACAAAATATTTATAGAGGAAGTATTCAAAAATCTGTTAGTGCAGACAGCTTTACTGCCTCTGGCAAAATTTCATATGCTCTATCAGGTTATTGAGCTTTTAATTGGGGATATTTTTTCATATGAATTTATCGGGTTTAGCCAGAAAATAGGACAGGATACGAATAATCTGTTTGATATGAAGGATGATTTACAAAAAATAACAGGAGAAAAATACCGGGTAAAAGAATTATTTCATCATACATATTCAAATTTAGACAGTGTTTTGAAAGAAAAATTGATGGATGCCTGTAATGAGATTTTAAAGGCTTCAGACAAAAAGGTAAAAACAGATGCGGGTGACAGTCTCTATTCTGTCCGATGTTTAGTATTTCATAATTATGGAAGTATTCCGTCTGAAGCAAGAAATATTTTGGCGGATATAAATCTTGTGTTTGAAAAAATAGTAATTGAATTATTGGCAACATTTCATATGCCAGAATCAGAAAAAGGAGAATAAAAATGGAACAGTGTAAAATTGAAAACCTGTATGACTTAAGTGAAACAATTGCAGCCGATTTATTCAAAGACGCGGTTTATCCGTGGGAAGTGTTAGGAAAAATCAAAGACTTTATTATTGCGCTCGGCAGCCGCCTGGACAGCAGCCGCTTTGAAGAACGCGGGGAGAATATCTGGGTAGCGAAGTCTGCAAAAATTGCCCCGACGGCCTGCCTGAACGGCCCGCTGATTGTCGACGAGGAAGCGCAGGTACGCCACTGCGCGTTTATCCGCGGCAGTGCGATTATCGGAAAAGGGGCTGTTGTCGGCAATTCTACAGAAGTAAAAAATGCGGTTATCTTTAACAGTGTCCAGGTGCCGCACTATAATTATGTCGGGGATTCTATTTTGGGCTATAAGTCCCATATGGGCGCAGGCTCGATTACATCCAATGTAAAATCCGATAAGACGCTGGTTGTGGTAAAAAACGGGAAAGAAGAAATTGAGACAGGGCTTAAAAAATTCGGGGCCATGCTGGGCGACCATGTGGAAGTCGGGTGCAATTCAGTGCTGAATCCGGGAACGGTAGTCGGGCGGAATACAAATATTTATCCGCTTTCTATGGTACGCGGCGTAGTTCCGGCCGGTTCCATTTATAAAAACCGGAATGAAATTGCAGCAAAAACAGACAGGTAACGGGAAGCGGGGAAAGATACCGGGACAGGCAAAGAGCCGGGAGAACCAGGAGATTAGAAATAACAGAAAACAGGAAAAGGAGAAATTGGGGATATGCAGCAGATGCCGGGAGAAAATACAGAGGAGTTATGGGACCTTTATACAAAAGACAGGGAGAAAACAGGGGAAACGCACCGCAGGGCAGATAAGCTGCCGCAGGGAAAGTACCACCTTGCGGTACATGTCTGCATTTTTAACAGCAAAAACGAGCTGTTAATCCAGCAGCGCAAGCCTTTTAAGAAAGACTGGCCGAATATGTGGGACGTATCGGCTGCCGGCTCTGCGGTAGCAGGCGACAGCAGCACCGCAGCGGCACAGCGGGAAGTACTGGAAGAACTCGGACTGGAAATAGACCTTTCGGATGCGCGTCCGTTTTTTACCATGAATTTTTCCGGAGGCTTTGATGACTTTTATATCGTGGAACAGGACGTGGATATCCGCACGCTGCACTTGCAGGAAGAAGAAGTACAGCAGGTCAGGTGGGCCGGCAGGGATGAAGTCATCAAAATGCAGGCACAGGGCATTATGATTCCGTACTGGTTTTTAGACCGGCTGTTTGATATCCGCGAAAGCTACGATGCGCAGGGGGAGCGGATTCATAAAATCACGACCGGATTTGCAGGCATCGGGCATCTGGAATCGTGGCTGAATTTTGCAGAAATCATCCGAAACGATTTCCCGGGGCTGGAAACAGACGAAGCCATGGACAGCTACTGTGACACGGTCATCAGCCATATGCGCCGCGGAAATGCTGTCTATGCGGCAGACGGGCGCATGATTACGGGCGTGCTGCTGTTTTCGGAGGAAGAACAGAAAATCGGCTGCCTGGCCGTCCACCCGGAATACCGCAGAAGGGGGCTTGCAGCGCAGATGCTCCGACTGATGATGACAAAGCTGGATAAGCGAAGGCCGGTTACGGTCGAAACGTTCCGGGAAGGGGACGAAAGAGGGGCAGCTGCCAGGGCGTTTTACGAGTCTGTGGGATTTGTGCCGGGCAGGGAAGGATTTTTCCAGGGATATCCCGTACAGGAATTTACGGCATTTTTCGGCGGTCCTAAAGCCGGGCAGCCAGCCTGAATGGAAGTATCGGGAATGTGATGATTCAAATACATAGCGCCAATATTTTTGTGAAAAAGGACTGGACGAATTTGACGAAATATGCGAAAATATATGCAGTATGTTGAGCTGCATAAGCCCGGCATGGTTCATTTCAGCGGAAGCTTTCCGCGGCATCAATCATCTAATTGAAAGGAGTCTTAAAATGATTTACACACACGAAGTTCAAAACATGTGTCCGGTTGCTAAGGGTGCAAAGCACGAACCGGCTCCAATCCCGGAAGAAGGGAAATGGGTACATTCTAAAAAAATTGAAGATATTTCCGGCTTTACACACGGTATCGGCTGGTGTGCACCGCAGCAGGGTGCCTGCAAGCTGTCTTTGAATGTAAAAAACGGCATTATCGAAGAAGCTCTGGTAGAGACAATTGGATGTTCTGGCATGACACATTCTGCAGCTATGGCAGCAGAAATCTTACAGGGAAAGACGATTCTGGAAGCACTGAATACAGACCTTGTATGTGATGCTATCAATACCGCTATGAGAGAATTATTCCTGCAGATTGTATACGGACGCACACAGAGTGCATTTTCCGATGACGGCCTTGCAATAGGCGCCGGTCTGGAAGACCTGGGTAAAGGACTCCGTTCACAGGTTGGCACAATGTATGCAACAAAAGAAAAGGGTGTCCGTTATCTGGAAATGGCAGAAGGCTATGTAACCGGAATCGCTCTGGATGCAGATGACGAGGTAATCGGATATCAGTTCGTTTCTCTTGGCAAAATGACTGACTTTATCAAAAAGGGCGACGACCCTAATACAGCCTGGGAAAAGGCTAAAGGACAGTACGGACGTGTAGCGGATGCCGCTAAGATTATTGATCCGAGGACAGAGTAAGGAAGGGAGAACGAAAATCATGGCATTATTTGAATCATATGAAAGAAGAATTGACCAGATTAACGCTGTATTAAACAAATACGGCATCAGCTCTGTAGAAGAAGCTGAAAAAATTACAAAAGATGCTGGGCTTGATGTATATGAGCAGGTCAAAAAAATCCAGCCAATCTGTTTTGAAAATGCATGCTGGGCTTACATAATCGGTGCTGCAATTGCCATTAAAAAAGGCTGCCGCAAAGCATCGGAAGCAGCAGCAGCTATCGGCGAAGGCTTGCAGGCATTCTGCATTCCGGGCTCGGTTGCTGACCACAGAAAAGTAGGCCTTGGCCACGGCAACCTGGGCAAGATGCTTCTGGAAGAAGAAACAGAGTGCTTCTGCTTTCTGGCAGGACATGAGTCCTTTGCGGCAGCAGAAGGTGCTATCGGCATTGCAGAAAAAGCAAACAAGGTACGCAAGCAGCCGCTTCGCGTTATCTTAAACGGACTTGGAAAAGATGCTGCACAGATTATTTCCCGCATCAACGGATTTACATTTGTTGAAACACAGTACGATTACAAAGAAGCAAAACTGAATGTGATTTACGAAAAACCATATTCCGAAGGACTCCGTGCTTCTGTAAAATGCTACGGTGCAGATGACGTGCAGGAAGGTGTTGCGATTATGCACCATGAAAACGTTGGCGTTTCCATTACAGGAAATTCAACAAACCCGACACGTTTCCAGCATCCGGTAGCAGGTACTTTTAAGAAAGAATGCAACGAACAGGGCAAGAAATATTTCTCCGTAGCATCCGGCGGCGGTACAGGACGCACGCTTCACCCGGATAACATGGCAGCAGGCCCGGCTTCTTACGGCATGACCGATACGATGGGACGCATGCATTCCGATGCACAGTTCGCAGGCTCCTCATCCGTTCCGGCACATGTAGAAATGATGGGACTCATTGGCATGGGCAATAACCCGATGGTTGGCGCTACGGTAGCAGTTGCTGTTTCCGTTGAGGAAGCGGCGAAGGAAGGCAAGTTCT
>OFGA01001085.1_pt1 | contig 19903 bp, 18 predicted proteins | sample 1521471 | NCBI WGS metagenome assembly OFGA01 (sample SAMEA3504086, study PRJEB24116) | mouse gut metagenome | biome: mouse gut; feature: mouse-associated habitat; material: faeces | place: Denmark | collected 2011
CACCCGCCAGGTACACCGCGTCCGCGCCGTACAAAACCGCCATCCGCAGCCGCTCCATGTCCCCGGCGGGGGCGAGGAGCTCCGGCTTTATTCTCTCTCCCATGGCCGCTTACTCTTCCGCCTGGGCGGCGGCCTCCGCCGCCGCTTTCTCCCCGGCCTTCTTCTCCACCGGGGCGTCGGGGTCCTGGATGGTGATGGGCTTCACCGGAACGCCCGCGTCCCGGATCGCCTTGTACTGCTCGATCTCCTTCTTGTTCCCGTACACATAGTGGCCGTGGCCGATGCACACAAAGTCCGGCTTATCCTCCGAATAGTCGTGCATGGAGGGATCATAGGTATACAGCACCTTGTTCTTCTCCAGCTGGGGGTCGGGGATGGGGATGGCGGAGATCAGCGAGTGGGTGTAGGGGTGCAGGGGGTAGTTGAACAGCTCCTCGGCCTCCGCCACCTCCACAATCCGCCCCTTGTAGATCACGCCGATCCGGTCGGAGATGAAGCGCACCACCGACAGGTCATGGGCGATGAACAGATAGGTGAGCTGCTTTTCCTCCTGGAACTTCTTCATCAGGTTGAGCACCTGGGCGCGGATGGACACGTCCAGGGCGGAGATGGGCTCGTCGGCCACCACCAGCTCCGGCTCCATGACCATGGCCCGGGCGATGCCGATACGCTGGCGCTGTCCGCCGGAGAACTCATGGGGATAGCGGGTCAGGTGCTCGGGGAGCAGGCCCACCTCCTCGATCATTTCCTCCACCTTCCGCACCCGGTCGGCCTCGTTCTCAAAGAGGTGGAAGTTATAGAGGCCCTCGGAGATGATATAGTCCACGGTGGCCCGCTCGTTCAGGGACGCGGCGGGGTCCTGGAAGACCATCTGGATATTCCGGATGACCTCCCGGTCCAGCGCGTGGGGGATCTTGCCGGAAATGCGCACGCCCTTATAGTCGATCTCGCCGCCGGCCAGGGGATTGACCCGGATGACGGCCCGGCCGATGGTGGTCTTGCCGGAGCCGGACTCGCCCACCAGGGAAAAGGTCTCCCCCTTGTAGATGTCGAAGGAGGCGTCTTGGACGGCGCGGACCGCGTCGTCCCCCTTGCCGAAGGTGATGTCCACATTTTTCAGGGACAGCAGGATCTCCCTGCCGTTCTCTGCCACAGGCCCGTGCTCCGGCAGGCGGCCGGAACGGACGTGATTTTCTTGTTTCAGTGTAGCCACGTTTTTCTCCTCCCCCTAAATATTGAACGCGCGGATCAGCTTTTCATGGATATCCTGGATGCCCTCGGGCTTTTCCAGCTTGGGGGCGTTGGGATCCAGCAGCCAGGTCTTGGCGTAGTGGGTATCCGTCACCTTGAACATCGGCGGCTCCATGAGGGTGTCGATCTTCAGACAGTACGGATTACGGGGAGCGAAGGAGTCGCCCACGATCTGGTTGTAGAGGGAGGGCGGGGTCCCGGTGATGGAGTACAGCTTGGTATTCTTCTGCGCCAGCTGGGGCAGGGAGGAGAGCAGGGCCCAGGTGTAGGGATGGCGGGGATCGTAGAAGACCTCCTCCACGGTGCCCAGCTCGATGATCTGCCCGGCGTACATCACCGCCACCCGGTCGGCCACGTTGGCCACCACGCCCAAGTCGTGGGTGATGAAGACGATGGTGTAGTTGAATTCCTTCTGCAGCTCCTTGATGAGCTCCAGGATCTGGGCCTGGATGGTCACGTCCAGAGCGGTGGTGGGCTCGTCGCAGATCAGTATCTTGGGCTGGCAGGACAGGGCGATGGCGATGACGATCCTCTGGCGCATACCGCCGGAGTACTGGAAGGGGTAGTCGTCGAACCGGGCCTCCGCCTTAGGGATGCCCACCTTCCGCATCAGCTCCAGCGCCCGGCGGCGGGCCTCCGCCTCGGTGCAGTTCTGGTGCTTGAGGATGATGGAGGTGATCTGCTTGCCGATGGTAATGATGGGGTTGAGGCTGGTCATGGGGTCCTGGAACACGGTGGCGATCCGGCGGCCCCGGATCTGGCACCAGTCCTTGGCGTACTGCACCCGGGCCAGATTCAGGACGCAGGTCCCGTGGAGGGCCTCCGCCGTCTCATCCAGATAGCGCACCCGGAAGGTGACGCTGTCAAAGACGGCGTTGCGCTGGCTCTCGTCGTCCAGGTCCACGCCCAGCTTCATGGCCTCCTCCAGCCCCTTGAGGAGCTTGTTGACCATCTTCACCCGCTCATAGATGCCATACCGGCCCACGGAGAGATAGATCTCCTTGGCCAGGATCTCGTTGCGCTTCACCTTCGCAGGAGAAATTTCACCGGCGATGGCCTTCTGATACTGGGCCTTCAGCGCGGCGGACTGCTCCTGATACTTCTTGTTGAAGGCGGCGTCATTGGCGGCGGCGGCCTTCCGGTCGTGGGCCAGCTGCTCCTCCTTCTTCTTGAAGGCCTTGATCTGCTCGTCCAGATCCTTGATGAGCTTTGCGGTCTCCCGGATCTTGTCCTTCTCGTGAGCGGGGTCGAAGGTCTGCTTCAGATTGAAGGCGTCAGTGCGCTTGGCCACCAGGTCCTTGTACTCCGCCTCGGCCGCGGCCTTCTCCTCGTCGCTGAGGCTGGTCTTCCGGCGCTTTTCCGCCTCCAGCTCCAGGATCTTCTGATAGACGTCCGCTCCGGCCTCCAGCTTGGAGGCCTCGTTGAGCTTGTGCAGCGCCTTGCCGATGAGCCGGTGGGCCACCGGCGTCAGCCGCACGCGGGTATCGGCCAGCTCCTCATCGTTGAAGATGATGCTGCCGTTATCGATAAAGCCATTGGAATCCAGCATCCCGGCAAAGGTCTTGGTAAACACGCTCTTACCGGAGCCGGACTCGCCTACGATGGCGATGGATTCATTCTCATAAATATCCAGGGAGACTCCCCGGATGGCTGTCAGCACCCTGCCGCGCACCCGGAACTTGACCCAGAGGTCATTGATGGACAGCAAAACCTTTTTCTCTTCTGCCATATCCACTCCCCCTTACATGTGCGTCCGCGGATCGGACGCATCGCCCAAGTTCTGACCGACCACGTACAGCACCACAGTAATAACGGCTGAGATGACCACCGGGCTCCAGAACTCGAAGCCCCAGCCCGGAGTCACCATGGCGCTCTCAGACTCATAGATCAGGCGGCCCAGACTCATATCCGTCATACCCATGCCAATATAGGCCAGGAACACCTCATAGGAGATATAGGACGGGATCTCGGTTGCCAGCAGGGTCACGATCACGCTGGTCATGAAGGGCAGGATGTTCTTCATGGCGATCTTCACCGTGGAGGTGCCCAAGCACCGGGAGGCCAGATTGTACTCCCGGTCGCGGATAATAATGACCTGGGTGCGGATAAAATAGGCGATGCCCAGCCAGCCCGTGATTGTCAGTGCCAGGACCATAGTCCAGAAGCTGGCAGTGAAGAGCATGACCATTACGGAAATAAAGAGAATATAGGGGACATTGCCAATGATGTTGTAGACCTGGGTCATCAACATGTCTACCTTCTTGGAAAAACCCCAGATGGCACCCACGATCACGCCTATGCTCATGTTGATGGCCGCGCAGATAAACGCCAGGGAGATAGATATCTGCGCGCCGTTCCAGATGGCGTCAAAGGTAGAGTTGCCCGACGCGCCGGTACCCAGGATCCACTTTATGGAAAAACCGAACTTACTCAAAGCGGCCGCAGGCGCCAGATGCTTGGCCTCCGCGTTCATCAGCTGCCCAAACCGGTCGTACTCTGTGAAGGCAGGGTAGAGGTAGGTGAAGAGGATCAGCGTAGCCAGGACCACCAGGATAATGATGTTCAGTTTCTTCCGGAAGAACACCCGGAACACGGACTGCCAATAGGAGTATCTGGGAGCGGTGATCTTCTCGGACTCCAAGTCGCTGTGATCCGTCACGGAAAACAGCTCCGCCTCGCTCAGGCCCAAGTTGCTGTAATCATATTTCATACCGGTCACCTATCCTTTGTCGCGAAAGAGATCCGCGGGTCTACTGCGGCCATGAGGAGGTCTCCCAGGATCAGGGAGATCACGCTCAGCACCGCGTAGAACAGCGCCACGCCGACGATGACGCCGTTATCATACTTGTTGATCGCCTCGGTCAGCAGATTGCCGGCACCGGGGACCACGTACACGCGCTCGGTGATGATGGCGCCGATCATGGCGCTCAGGATGCTGCCTGGAATGCCGTGGACAATGGGAATCACCGCGTTTTTCAGGATGTGCTTGGTGAAGATCTCGCCCTCCGTCAGACCGCCGGAGCGGGCGAACTTCACGTAATCAGAGTTCATCTGGTCGATCATGTACCGGCGGATCCATTTCATCAGGTTGGCAATGGAGGTCAGCGCCAGGGACACGATGGGCAAAACGAACATCAGCTTGCTGGAGGATTCCATGTCAAAGGTGGTGGGCAGCTTGAATACGCTCCCGCCGATGGCCTTGAACAGGAAAATATAGGCCAGGGACGGCACGGCGATGATAAAGACGATATAGGCCGTGCCCAGCTTATCCATCAGCTTATCCTTTTTCCGGGCCATGACGATGCCGATGGGGACGCCCACAAGATAGGCCATGATAGTGGCAATAATACCGATAACGAAGGAATACCCCATCTTCGACATGCCGGCGCGATAAGTCTCTACATTGGTATAGTCATCCAGAAAGCGGTCAGCGTAGATGATGTTGCCCTCCCTGGAATTTGCCTGATAGGTGGCGGAGTGCAGATTGTCCGCGCTGTTCTCATGGAGCCCGGAGGGGAAGGTGGTGGGCTGCAGCACGTAGGAGCCCTGAGACCGGGTCATCGTCTTAAATACGTCGGTGCCTTTGTTGACCGAATAGGATGTGCCGAGGTTAAGGGTCACTATATTCTGATGAATGAACGGGAAGATGGAATCCACATACAACAGATATTTATGGTTGGTCCCGTTGCCGATAATGGCCGGCGAGAATTTTTCTCCGCCGTAGACGGGGTCGTTCCAGGTAAATTGGAGCCCCCGATCCGGGATATCCTCTTCCACGTAGTGTACGGAATCAATGGTCAAGAGTCCTGTGAAATACTTCAGCAGACGGCTGGCCAGAGGAATGTCTTTATGGGCGAAAAGCTGCTGCTGTCCGCCCTTGGCGAGCTTCCTGCCGTTGAGGACGGCTTCCATCCGCCGCACGGTGTAGCCCCGGGACTGATAATAGTCGGTGAATTTTGCCACATATTCCGCGACAAGCTCCGAGTCCTTGTCGGCAGTTCTGCCGATGTTGACGGCTTCGGAACGGGTGTCCTCGTCCAGCTCGCCGTTGTCGGTCAGCTCCTGGAGCCATTCCGCGTATTGGACAAAGTCCAGATAGCCAAATTCTTCCCATTTGGTGTACTCATATACTGTCTTCTGATTGTTGGACTGCTTTCCCCAGGCGCCGTCCTGGGCAAAAACCTGTTTCCGGTCCAGCAGTCCGTAAATCATCACCATGACGATGGCGACGACCGCGATGATGGAAAAGATGCCGTATAGGATTCGTTTGAGCAAGTATTTTGTCATGGCTGGTTCACCCCGTCTCTATATGGCTGCGGGAGAATGGAAGGGTCTCCATTCTCCCACAGCATAACATTATGAATCGATACTGCCGGTGATCTGCACGCTGTAAATCAGAACAGACCCAGGCACTTCAGCATGCTGCCGTCGCCATCGGCGTACAGTGTGTCGAGATAAGAGGCGGGATCGCCGTAGTCGGGGCCCCAGCCGGAGTTGTCGGAGTAGTTGCCGTTCATGCCGGCGCCGCTGGTGGGCCAATAGGTGGCGTCGTTCCACTCGGGGGCATCGGTGCAGGCCACCAGGTTGACCTGGATCAGTCCGCCGGTGCTCTCCTCAATGGACTTCTTGAAGACGTTGGCACGGTTGCTGTACTGCTCAATGTTGGAGGCGAAGGTGATGTCGATCTGGATGGGATTCTCCGCGGAGATCTCCAGACCCTGCTCGGCCAGCTCCTCAACGGCTTTGTCCAGATAAGCCTTGGAGTTGGCAGGGCTATACCAGCCTTCAAAGGAGGAGGAGGAACCGGCGCCGTCGTTCCCGGCGGGATCATAGACCTTCAGAGGCACGCCGTCAGCGTCCAGCTGATCCTGGAGGATCACGCCGTAGTTGGTGTTGGCGGGATAGGTCTTGGAGGTACCGTTGATGTCTACGGTGACGTCCTCCTTCAGGTGGACGAAGTCGCCGGGCGTGTAGCTGTTGATCAGGCTCTTTTCCTTCAGCTCCTCACCAACGACCTGGGCGTTGTGTGCGCCGCGGTCAAAGCCGGTGCAGATCGCCATACGGAAGTTCTGGTTCAGCATGGCGGCATGGGTGCGGGCACGTGCCTCCTCGTCCTGGGGAGAGACGGCCTTGGTGTCGTCGTTGAAGTTGGCAAAGCCCACCTCGACCATCTCGCCGTCCACTTCCATGGTGCCGCCGCGGTTCACGTTCAGCCAGCCCATGTAAGAGGTAGCCTCGGTGGAGGAGATATAGTGATAATCATCGTAATTGCCATCGGCCTTGCACTGCTGCATGTTGGAGTCATTCAGGGAGCAGCTGTCGGTGATGTTGGCAATGCAGTCGTTGTAGCTCTTCATAACATCGGAGCCGTCGTTGAAGTACCAGGTCAGGGTCTTGACGTTGACGGCGTCGGCGTTCCAGTACTTCTCATTGGCCTTGAATACGAAGGTATTCTTCTCGGTCCAGTTGGTAATGAGGTAGGGGCCGCAGTAGGCGATGGTGTCGGGGCCGGTGCCGTAGGAGCCGGAAGTAGCGCCGGCGCCGAAGGTGCCGCCCTGGGACTCATAGTAGGCCCGGTTCAGGGGGGCCAGCAGGCCGCCGTAACCCAGCATGGTGATGAAGTAGGTGCTGGGGTGCTCCAGGGTGACCTCCAGGGTCTTCTCGTCCACGGCCTTCACGCCCACATTGGACATGTCCAGGCTGGTGCCGTCCAGATACTCACTGACGCCGGCGATAATGCCGCTGAACAGGTACTCCAGGTTGCCGGGGTTGTCCATCAGGTGCTGCAGGCCGGCCACCCAGTCGTCGGCGGTGACGGGACCCAGCTCACGGCCCTGGGAGTCAGTCCACACGGCGTCGCGGATATGGAAGGTGTAGGTCAGGCCGTCGTCGGATACGTCATAGCTCTCCGCCAGGGCGGGAGCTTGCTGGCCGTAGATGTTGTACTCCAGCAGACCGTCAAAGGTGTTCACCAGCACCTCATGGTCGCTGGCCCGGTAAGTGGCAAAAGCATCGAAGGTCTTGGGGTCGTCGCTGTAAGGGATACCGTAGCTGTCCTTTGTTTCATAGCCGTGGTCGGCCAGATACTGGCGGACCCAATCCAGATACTCGGCCTCGTCGGTGGCGGTATCCTTGATCTCGTTCCAGTGGGTCTTCATGGCTACCCGGTCGGCGTCCTTCAGCAGACCGTCGGCAAGGACGATATTGCGGTAGAAGCGGGCGTCGTCAGTGCCCCAGAGAGTGGGGGTCACGCAGTAGGGGACCACGCGGCCAATGGCGTAGCGTCCGCCCTTGGAGGTGGTGGGCACGAACACGCCGGACTGGAGCAGCTTCGCCTCGGCGATGGCCATCAGGGCAAAGCGCTCAGACTCGTTGTCGCAAGCCAAAGCCTTGGCATAAGCCTCGGTAAACTCGCCCAGGACCATCTCATAGATCTCCTGGCTGTCATGGCTCGCGTCCGTGTAGGACACGGGGGTATCGTCCGGGGTCTCCGGGGCATCGGTGTTGTTGTCCTCCGCGGGAGGGGTGTCGGGGGTCTTGTTGTCGTCCGCAGCAGGGGGATTGTTATTCCCGCCGCAGGCGACCAGGCTCAGCACCATGACCAGTGCGAGAGCCAGGCTTAGAAACTTCTTCATCATGATTTTCCTCCTATCAGAATTATCTTTAACCAGTATCAGGCGGGCGCAGGGTCCGTTCCGTTCCGGCTAAATACTAGGCGGGCAGAGCCATGGCAGCCGCGAAGCGGCTGCCGCTTTAAAGGGACTTTAAAGCGCTAAACCGCTCCGTCCAATAAAAAGGCGTGGTCTGGGGTCAAGCCGGGCCACGCCGAAATGGCAATTTCCCGAACCATATTATACTGAAAAAAACAGAGTTTGTCAATAATGCCATTTTCAAAAGCCTATCCAAAATAGTCAAAACTTTCCGGACTCATTCCGATAAATCTCTATATAACCCACAAAAACCAGTCCTGCCGGGTCTATTTTCCCCTCATAATATATTTTTTCTCATCCATTTTTTGCCGCCCGTCCCGCGCTCCCGGCTGGATAACCTCTGTATATATGCAAAAAGAAAGCCGGAGGAACTTCTTATAAGACGAGACATCTCAAAAATCCTTTCTCAAGCGAACAATTTATCAAGGAGCATCTCACCCAAAAGATAATATCCCCGATAAAACCGAAGGCCCGCTCCCCTCAGAGCGGGCCTTCCGCATAGCAGTCAACTCAAACGCTCCCCCACGGGTCCCCCTCCGGCGGCCTATGCCCGCCGTTGAAGGCTCCCCGTCCCACGCGCCTCTGCCCCTCCTCGAAGTAGGCCAGATCGCACAGCGTTATATAAGGGGTAAGCCACACGTTCAGCAGTCCCATGGTCAGCGCGCTCAGCAGGCTCCAGCCGATAAAGCTCAGATCCAGTATGAACAGCTCCATCTTCATCCCACTGGTCTGCTGGCAGCTGAGTCGGATGGCGCCTCCCGCCGTGATGGATTCGTCGGTCAAAATATTGTAGTACGCGAACCGGTACCGGTACAAGGCAACGATCCCCGGTATCCAGAACAGCATGGACCATAAAAAGATCTTCACGCTCATTTGAATAGAGCACCAGATCAGCTTTCCCGCCACGCCCAGCCCGTCGGCCAGCGCAGTGCAGGGCATTTCCACGCCCCGCCGGATGCCCATACAATAGATGTAATATCCTCCGTTGAGCACCAGCCCCACCAGGGATACCAGCACGGAGAAGAAGAACGTCATCCCCGTCGGGCGGGGCAGCGAATACAGCAGCGCCTCCAGGTCTCCGGGATCGCTGCTGATCAGCGCGTCATAGTACCGGCCCGCCAGCCCATAAGAATAGAAGAGGGACCCTCCCTCCACCAGATCGGTCACCCGCTCCAGCACGAAGACGATGACCATCACCAGCAGCGTCACCAATATGGGCGACACCCTGGCCCCCAGTATGATCCGTCTGGCTTCCTCCTTGACTGCCCCGCGATTTATCATGAAATAGACCCCCAAAAATAGAATTTCCCACGATTTAATGGAATTTTACGCTATCATACCATGTTTTCCCCACAAATGCAAGCAATATGGAATCCCTTCAATTTGTTGCCGTCTTTGGGAACAAACTTCCATATTACCTGTCAAATCCGCAAAAAAATCATCAAAACCGCAAAAAACTCCTTTACATGTCGAATAAATGGGAGTATGATAAGGGCGTATGATTTTCCCCTGACGGCAGCGGACCCGTATCCGCAGTCCATGAACACAGGCCTGAGTAAGAAGAAAATGAGGTGAAGATATGGCGCAAGCCTTTTTTGGCGGCATCCATCCCAACGATCAGAAGGGCGCCACCAACAAAAAGCCGGTCGAGACCCTTCCGCCGCCCGCCCGCGTGGTGATCCCCATGTCGCTGCATATCGGCGCGCCCTGTACCCCCTGCGTGGCGGTGGGGGACGAGGTAACGGTGGGCCAGAAGGTGGGGGAGGCCCCCGCCTTCGTCTCCGCCCCCGTTCACGCCAGTATTTCCGGCAAGGTGTCGGCGGTGGAGCCCCGTATCCATTTCTCCGGCGTCCCGGTCATGAGCGTGGTGATCGAGAACGACTTTAATGAGACCCCCTGTCCCTCCCTGTCCCCCGCCCCTGACCCGGACGACCTCACCCCCGAGCAGTTGGCCGGTATCATCAAGGAGGCGGGCATCGTGGGCATGGGCGGGGCCACCTTCCCGACCCACGTGAAGATCACCTCCGGCCTGGGCAAGGTGGATACGGTGATCGTCAACGCCAGCGAGTGCGAGCCCTACATCACCAGCGACCACCGCATCCTCCTGGAGGAGCCCGAGGCGGTCCTGGGCGGCGTGAAGCTCCTGGCCCGCATTTTCGGCGTGGACCGGGTCTATATCGCCATCGAGCAGAACAAGTCCAACGCCGCCGGGATGCTGAAGCTGAAGATCGAGGAGGAGAAGGCCCCCGCCGTGGTGGACGTCCTGCCCACCCGCTACCCCCAGGGCGCCGAGAAGCAGCTGTGCCAGTCCATCACCGGCCGCCAGGTGCCGCCCGGGGCCCTCCCCGCCGCCATCGGCTGCGCGGTGTTCAACGTGGTCACCACTGCCGCCATCTATAACGCCGTCTACCACGGCAAGCCCGTGACCCACCGGGTGGTGACCGTCTCCGGCTCCGGCGTGAACGAGCCCAAGAATCTCCTCTGCCCCATCGGCACCCCCATCGGCGACCTGCTGGACGCCTGCGGCGGCGTGAAGCAGCAGACCTTCAAGATCCTCATGGGCGGCCCCATGATGGGCCACGCCCAGTTCGACATGACCGCCCCCATCGGCAAGGGGACCAACGCCATCCTGGCCTTCGCGGACAAGGAGGAGCGCACCGTGGAGCACCCCGCCTGCATCCGCTGCGGCAAGTGCATCTCCGTGTGCCCCATGCGCCTCCAGCCGGTATTCCTGTACCAGTACGAGGCCGCCGGGATGCTGCCCGAGCTGGAAGCGGCCCACGTGATGGACTGCATCGAGTGCGGCGCGTGTACCTACATCTGTCCCGGCCGGCTCCACCTGGTCCAGGCCTTCCGTGCGGGCAAGCAGAAGCTGAACAACGCCAAAGCCGCCGCCAAGGCTGCCGCGGAGGCGGCCCAGGCCGCGGACGAGAAAAAGAAGGAGGGCTGACGCCATGGATTATAAAGCCTTGAACCTCATCGGTTCCTCCTCCCCCCACATCCGCACCAAGGATGGCGCGGGCCACATCATGGGGGAGGTCCTCATCGCCCTGGTGCTCCCTCTGGCCTTCGCGGTGTATAACTTCGGCCCCCGGGCCCTGGCGGCGGCGGCGGTGAGCGTGGCGGGATGCTGCGCCTTTGAGCTGCTCTACCGCCTGCTGCTGCGCAAGAACAACACCCTGGGCGACCTGAGCGCCGCCGTCACCGGCCTTCTGATCGCCATGGTCTCCCCCGTGACCACCCCCTATTGGATCCTCCTGATCGGCGACTTCTTCGCCATCGTGGTGGTGAAGCAGCTCTTTGGCGGCGTGGGCAAGAACTTCCTGAACCCCGCCCTGGCGGCCCGGGCCTTCATGCTCTCCTGGGCCGGCGAGATGACCACCTGGGTCGGCCCCAAGACCTCCGTCCCCCTCATGGGCGTCATCGACGCGGAGACCTTCCCCACCCCCATGTCCTATCTCCACGGCAACGACCTCTCCGGCCTGATGAAGGCCACGGACCTGCCCAAGATGTTCGTGGGCCTGGTGGGCGGCTCCATGGGCGAGGTCAGCGCCATGCTCCTCCTTCTGGGCGGCCTGTTCCTCCTGTGGCGGAAGGTCATCACCTGGTACATCCCCGTCAGCTATATCGGCACGGTAGCCGCCCTGACCTTCCTCTTCCCCCGGGGCAACGATCCCCTCCAGTGGATGCTGTGCAACCTCCTGGGGGGCGGCCTGATGCTGGGCGCCATCTTCATGGCCACCGACTACGTCACCTCCCCGGTGAGCCACCTGGGCCAAGCCATTTTCGGCGTTGGCTGCGGCCTCATCACCGTGTTTATCCGCTACTTCGGCTCCTATAACGAGGGCGTGTGCTACGCCATTCTGATCATGAACCTGACGGTGTGGCTCATCGACAAGAGCATCAAGCCCCACCGCTTCGGCGTGGTCAAGGAGAAGGAGAAAAAGGCCCCTGCCCAAATCAAAAAGGAGGCCGCTAAGAAATGAGCAAGCAGAAAACGACAGCTGCCCCCAAAACCTCCGCCCTTCCCTCCCTGGACCTCAAGTACATCCTCCGCATCACCGGCGTCCTCCTGGTCATCTGCCTGATCACCGCCCTGCTTCTGGGCATCGTCAACGCCGTCACCAAGCCTCGTATCGATGCCATCCAGGCGGAGAAGGTGCGCGCCGCCATGTCCCAGGTGCTGGAAGCGGACGAATACCTCCCCATCCGGCTGCAGAAGGACCTCAGGGGCGTGCAGTCCGTTTCTGAGGCCCGCGCCGGCGGCGGGACGCTGGGCTACGTCGTCCAGGTGACCGCCAACGGCTCCCAGGGAGAGATACAGATGATGGTGGGCGTGGATGTGGAAAACCGCGTCACCGGCGTGTCCGTGATCAAGCACAGCGAGACCCCCAATATTGGCACAAAAGTTGTGGCCGACCAGTCCGTCCTGGACCGGTTCATCGGCATGGACCACGCGAAGGGCGAGATCACGGTCAATTCCGGGAGCAACCGCTTTGACGGCATATCCGGCGCGACGGTCAGCTCCAGGGGCGTGGCCGCCGGGGTAAACACCGCGCTGGCCGCCGCCTATGAAGCGGCGGCCGGGCTGGTCAAATAAGGAGGGCTGACACCATGAACATAGGAAAGCAACTCAAGGACGGGCTCCTGACCCAGAACCCGGTGCTGGTCCAGCTCTTAGGCATGTGCTCCACCCTGGCCATCACCACCACTGTTTCCAACGGCATCGGCATGGGCCTTTCGGTGACCATCATCCTGACCCTCTCCAACATCTTCATCTCCCTGCTGCGCAGAATCATCCCCGAGCAGGTCCGCATTGCCTGCTACATCGTAGTCATCGCCGGTTTCGTCACCATGGTTGATCTTCTGCTCCAGGCCTTCTTTCCCGACATTGCTGAGAGCCTGGGCGTCTTCATTCCCCTGATCGTGGTCAACTGCATCATTCTGGCCCGGGCAGAATCCTTCGCCAGCAAGTCGAAGCCTCTGCCCGCCGCCATCGATGGCATCTGCCAGGGCCTGGGCTATACTATGATCCTGCTGGCCATGAGCGCCATCCGCGAGCTTTTGGGCGCGGGTACCCTGAACGGCTCCCGTATTTTCCCTGCTGAATACGCGGCCAACATGCTGGCCCTTCCGGTGGGCGGCTTCCTGACGCTGGGCTGTCTCATCGCCCTGATGCAGTACATCCAGCGCAAGGTCAAGGGAGGGAAATAACCGATGGAATGGACCACATTATTTGACATCGCCCTGGGCGCGATCCTGATCAACAACTTCATCCTGGCCCAGTTCCTGGGCATCTGCCCCTTCATGGGCGTCTCCAAGAAGATGGAGACCGCCGTGGGCATGGGCTTCGCCGTGATCTTCGTCATGGGTCTGGCCTCCGCCCTGTGCTACCCGGTGAATCTCCTGCTGGACGCTCTGGGCCTGCGCTACATGCAGACGGTTGCCTTCATCCTGGTGATCGCCGCCCTGGTGCAGCTGGTGGAGATGTTCCTGAAAAAGGCCGTCCCCACCCTCTACCAGGCCCTGGGCGTCTACCTGCCCCTCATCACCACCAACTGCGCGGTGCTGGGCGTGGTGCTGCTGAACGTGCAGAACGGCTACAATTTCATCGAGTCCGTGGTCTACGGCATCACCGGCGGCGCGGGCTTCCTGCTGGCCATCGTGCTCTTTGCCAGCATCCGGGAGCGCCTGGAGTTCGCGGACCCGCCCAAGGCCTTCAAGGGCTTCCCCATCGCCCTGGTCACCGCCGGCCTCATGGCCCTCTGCTTCATGGGCTTCCAGGGATTGAAGATCCCCTGGTAAACGGACCGGCCCCCTCTGGGCCGCGATAGCGAGTCAAATTTACTCCGCCGCGCTGGCGGCGAAGCTCCTGGGTCGGGCGTTCTCCTTCCCATGGAGAGAGGAGGAATATTTTGAATATCTTCTATGCTGTACTGACACTTGGCATCCTGAGCGGCCTGTTCGGCCTGGTGCTGGCCGTGGCCTCCAAGGTCTTCGAGGTCAAGACGGACCCCAAGCTGGACCTGATCCTGGACTGTCTGCCGGGCGCCAACTGCGGCGGCTGCGGCTATCCCGGCTGCGCCGGCTGCGCGGCGGCCATCCTGGCCAAGGAGGCCCCCGTCAACGCCTGCCCCAGCTGCTCCGGCCTGCAGACCAGCCGTATCGCCGCCGTCATGGGCGTGGAGGTCAAGGCCCAGGAACGCCGGGTGGCCTTTGTCCGCTGCTCCGGCGGCGACCGGGCCAGCCGGAAGTTCGAACGCTACGTGGGCATTGAGGACTGCGTAGCCGCCATGAAGGTTTCCGGCAACGGCACCCTGGAGTGCTCCTTCGGCTGTCTGGGCCGGGGCACCTGCGTCCGGGCCTGTAAGTTCGACGCCATCCGCATCAACGCCCACGGCGTAGCCGAGGTGGACCAGGACAAGTGCACCCACTGCATGCAGTGCGCCAAGGCCTGCCCCCGCCACGTCATCACCGACGTCCCCTACGCGGTGGACATCGTGGTCCCCTGCGCCAACCTGGAGAAGGGGGCCCAGGCCAAGGCCAACTGCTCCGTCAGTTGCATCGGCTGCCGCCTGTGCGAGAAGAACTGCCCCACGGGGGCCATCACCGTCCAGGACAACGTAGCCTGTATTGACTACAGCAAGTGCACCTCCTGCGGCGCCTGCGCGGCCAAGTGTCCCCGGAAGCTGATCACCGACATCCATGCCACCGGCAAGGTGGAGCCTGTGGCCCCGGTAGCTTGATTATTCTGAAAAGGCGGAATGTTTCACGTGAAACATTCCGCCTTTTTCTTTGCAGGAAAAATTGACCCTCCCGCATGCTTGCGGAACAGCTTTTGCTGTGGTAGAATGGCCCTATCCGCTCATAAGCGAGGTGAAGGCTAATGCTGTCCTTCGTTCGAGATAACTGCCCGGCGCGGTCAGAAAGCTGACGGCACGCCGTTCCGGGTACCTCATACGAGAGAAACTGTGCTGTCAGTTGACTGCGCCGGATCGCAAGAAGAACCGACAATTGACGAAAAGGAGCAGTTATGATGAAACAGAACGATCTATTGGCCCAGTGGCTGGCGGAGGAGCAGGCCGCCCATATCCACGGCTGGGACTTCTCCCATATCCGAGGCCGCTATCAGGAGGAGGACATCCTCCCCTGGGACTACGGCCGGATGGTCCGGCAGTACCTTCAGCCGGAATCCCGCATTTTGGACATCGACACCGGCGGCGGCGAATTCCTCCTCTCCCTGGGACATCCTTACGCCCTGACCGCCGCTGCCGAGGGCTATCCGCCTAACGCGGACCTCTGCCGGAGGACCCTGCTTCCCCTGGGAATTGATTTCCGGGAGGCGGACGGCGGCGGGCCCCTTCCTTTTCCGGACCGGTCCTTCGATCTGATCCTCAACCGCCACGGGGACTACGACCCCTGGGAGATTTTCCGCCTGCTGCGGCCCGGCGGCGTCTTTCTCACCCAGCAGGTGGGCGCGGAGAACGACCGGGAGCTGGTCAAGCTCCTCCTTCCCCAGGAGCCTCCCCTCCCCTTTCCGAAGCAGTATCTGGCCATCGCCCGGGAAACGGCGGAAGCCTGCGGGCTGACGGTCCTGGAGGGTCAGGAGGCGTTCCAGCCTATCCGTTTCTGGGACGTGGGCGCACTGGTATGGTTCGCCAGAATCATCGAATGGGAATTCCCCGGCTTCTCCGTGGAAGCCTGCCGGGACCGGCTCTATGCGGCCCAGGCCATGCTGGAGCGGGACGGCGTGCTCCAGGGAATGACCCACCGCTACCTGCTGATCGCCAGAAAGGCGGAACCGTGATCCGAGCTGACAAAACCCATGCTATAGTTGAAGACCCTTGCCGGTGGCAGCACCGGCAAGGGCTTTTTGTTTGTCAGCCTTTGTCTGCCTTGGAAGGCCGCCGTCCATTGATCCATTCCCGGCCCGGAGCAGGCGGAGAAAGGCCTCAAGCGGCCCCAACGCGCCTTAGATCGGGGCAGATGAGAAAAGGGTAGATTTATGAGCCGCTTTGTGTTATAGTCGAAGCGGTTTCCGCTGAAGGCTTCATAGGCAACGCAGCAGGCGCATACGCGCTTTTTCAGCCGCGTTGGCCATATGCTTTTTAAGAGGAACACACTTCACAGAAGGAAGGGGTACACGGAGGATGTTTACAAAAATCTTATACGGAGCGGCGCTGGCGGGACTGCTGCTTTCGTTTGTGAAAGACAGGGCAAAAACTAAGCTCGTCTTGAAGAAGGCATGGCGGTCTTTCGAAAACATATTGCCATCTATTCTGGCGATTCTGCTCCTGATTGGCTTTATCTTCACCTTTCTGGATGCGCAGGCAATTTCCAAGCTCCTCGGCACGGATTCCGGGGCCTTAGGCATGATGATTGCCGCCGCCGTCGGCAGTATTACTTTGATTCCTGGTTTTGTAGCGTTTCCTCTTGCATCCTCGCTTCTGACCGCCGGAGCGGGATACGCGCAGATTGCCATTTTCATTTCGACGCTCATGATGGTCGGAGTCGCTACATTGCCCCTTGAGATGAAATGCTTCGGGAAACGCATTGCGCTGAAAAGAAATATTTTGTCGCTGATTCTTGCGGTCATCACATCTTGCCTGGTGGGGGTGGTTATGTCATGAACAAACTCAAGAAACTTGTAAAAAGGTACCTATTTTTTCTGCTGCTGCTTCTGCTGAACGTTCTGCTGCTGATCGCCGAACCGCAGTTGGGTCGAAAGGTTGTGTCCCTCTCCCTGGATAACCTTTTGGAAATGCTGTCTATCATACCGCCTATTTTTCTGCTCCTGGGGCTGATGGACGTATGGGCGCCGAAGGAAACCATTATGAAATTCATGGGAAAGGACGCGGGAATAAAAGGCGGAATTCTCGCTTTTGTTCTAGGCTCGTTTTCGTCAGGCCCCTTATACGCCTCCTTTCCTGTCGCAATGGTTTTTCTCAGAAAAGGGGTTTCCCTGGCCAATATCTTTATTTTCCTTGGCGCCTGGTCGACGACAAAAATCCCGATGATGTTATTTGAAATAACGCAGCTGGGAAGCAAATTCGCATTCGTCCGCTGCGGCTTGAATTTAATTGCCATTATTGTACTTGCCATGATTATGGAGAGGACAACGACAAAAAAGGATGCAGACGCTCTATATGAACACGCTTCTCAGCAAGCGGACGAAAATTAGATGTCCAATATCAAATCCATGGAGGCCCGCCGCTGCCTGCTGAACGCAGGGAAAGCGAAGCCGTCAATCGACTTCAAACTTACCGGCAGCGTTTCACGTGAAACGCTGCCGCAAATTTGACAACAGGAGGCAACGCATGCACTGCATTTTAATCACCGGCATCCCCGCCGCCGGAAAAAGCGAGATGGCAAGGTTTCTGGGCAGAGAACTGGGCCTGCCCGTCCTGTCCAAGGACCGCATCAAAGAGCTGCTCTATGACACGGTGGGGTTCCAGTCCAGAGCCGAAAAGGTACGGCTGGGCACGGCCAGCATGGAGATCATGTATGACATGGCGGAACAGCTGATGGCCTCCCGGCAGGCGTTTATTTTGGAGAACAATTTCGAAAACGCTTCCCGGGAGGGCCTGACGCGGATTCTGGACCGGCACGGCTATCAGGCCGTCACCGTCCTGATGACCGGCGACTATCCAACCCTGTACCGCCGCTTTCTGGAACGAAACCGGAGCCCGGACCGCCACCGGGGCCACGTGGTCAACGACCGGTACCCGGAGGGCGAAAGGACCGCGCCCCCCAAGGACCTATCCTTTGAGGACTTCGCCGGCGGCATCGCCGCCCGGGGTATGGACTGCTTCTCCGTCCGAGGGCCCCGGATCACGGTGGATACGACGGACTTCGCCCGGGTGGACCGCCAGGCGGTCCTGGAGAACATACGCGGACTTCTGCGGGAACAGGAGGGCGCGGCCCCATGTTTCACGTGAAACACTCCGCCGCGTCCTGAGAAAGAAATTTTCATTTGGTCCAAATTTTTTTCTTTTCCCAGTTGAAATGTGGCTTTTTTGTGATATACTACCAATATATGCTGAAAACATAAAAATGGGGCGGCGCGCCCCTTTCCCGGAGGCGTTTTATGGGCAAGATCATTACCGTTGTGAATCAAAAGGGCGGCGTGGGAAAAACGACCACCTGCGTCAGCCTGACAGCCGCCCTGCGGGAAATGGGCCGGAAGGTCCTGCTCTGCGACTTCGACCCCCAGGCCAACGCCACCTCCGGCATGGGGGTGGACAAATCCCTCTCCCTGGGGATCTACGACGTGCTCCTCAACGAGGTGGAGCCGGAGAAGCGGGTGGTCCCCACCCGGTACGGCGACGTGCTCCCCTCCTCCAAGGGCCTGGCGGGAGCCGGCGTGGAAATGGTGGGCATCCAGGACCGGGAGCACCTGCTGCGGCGCGCGCTGGAGAAACTGGCGCCCAAGTACGACTACATATTCGTGGACTGCCCGCCCTCTCTGGAACTGCTGACGCTGAACGGGCTGTGCGCCGCGGACAGCGCGCTGGTGCCGGTGCAGAGCGAGTACTTCGCCCTGGAGGGCCTCAGCGACCTGATGTATACCATCCGGGCAGTGCGGAAGAGTCTGAACCCCCATCTGGAGCTGGAGGGGGTGCTGCTGACCATGTACGACAGCCGGACCAACCTGGCCCTGCAGGTATCGGAGGAGGTCAAGCGGTTTTTCCCCGGGAAGGTCTACAGTACGGTGATCCCCCGGAACGTGCGGCTCAGCGAGGCTCCCAGCCATGGGAAGCCCATCTGCGCCTACGACCGGGCCAGCCGGGGCTGCGAGGCGTACGCCGCCCTGGCGAAGGAGTTTTTGCGTAAGAATCAGAAGTAAGCGGAAGGAGGAATTTCCCTGTGGCAAAGGAAAAAGGAATGGGCAAGGGCCTCAGCGCCCTGTTGGGAGAGGACTTTTCCGCCGATTTTTCCACACCGTCCTCCACCCTGCCGGTTTCCCAGATCGAGAGCTGCCAGAGTCAGCCGAGAAAGAGCTTTGACCGGGAGAAGCTGGAGGAGCTGGCGGACTCCATCCGGCAGCACGGGCTGATCCAGCCTCTGACGGTGCGGAAGCTGTCCAGCGGGTATTATCAGATCATCGCCGGAGAGCGGCGGTGGCGGGCGGCCCGGCTGGCAGGGCTGGACGAGGTGCCGGCGGTGGTCATCGAGGCGGACGATCAGAAGGCCATGGAGCTGGCTATGATCGAGAACCTCCAGCGTGAGGACTTGAATCCCATCGAGGAGGCCGAGGGCTTCCGCGCCTTGGTGCAGACCTACGGCATGACCCAGGAGCAGGCGGCGGAAAAAGTGGGGAAATCCCGCAGCGCCGTAGCCAACGCCCTGCGGCTGCTGGACCTGCACCCGTCCATCCAAAAATCGGTGGAGGTCGGACAAATCTCTGCGGGACACGCCAGAGCGATCCTGCCCCTCCCCCCTTCCCTGCGGACCAAGGCGGTGAGGGAAATCGTCAACGGCGGACTGAATGTGCGGCAGACGGAGAAGCTGGTAAAAATGCTGCTGGCCCGCAGCCAGGAGCCTGCCGATGAAAGGAAGAGCGTAAAAGAGGTGGATTACGCCGCGGAGGCGGCCAAATCCCTGTCCTCCAAGCTTGGCCGGGCCTGCCGGATTTCCCACGGGAAGAAAAAGGGGAAGGTCGAGATCGAGTACTACGGGGTGGATGACCTCAATAATTTGCTGGAGGCGTTGGAAGGGCTGGGGACATAGTACGATGTTTCACGTGAAACATTGTACTGTGTCGCCGCTGCGCGGCGGCGCGTGCAATCTGTGTCCCTGCGGGTTGCTCCGTTCTTTTTTTCATGCTTTGTTGAAGAATTTTTCGTACCGCCCCTGCAGGGCGGCGGGGCTTTTTTTCTTTCGTTTAGCTTCGCGCCTCGCCGGCGCGGGGGCCTTCTTTTCGCGCGAGCGAAAAGAAGCAA
>OFGA01001087.1_pt1 | contig 19892 bp, 16 predicted proteins | sample 1521471 | NCBI WGS metagenome assembly OFGA01 (sample SAMEA3504086, study PRJEB24116) | mouse gut metagenome | biome: mouse gut; feature: mouse-associated habitat; material: faeces | place: Denmark | collected 2011
TAATAAGCCCTTATAGGGCGAGAGCAAACCACCGGCTAAGCCGGTGGTTCTGATTAATTGATTGAAGGTAGGCAGAGAATATATTACAATATATGAATAATCAAGTAAGAAGGAAAGCATTATGAAATTAACAGAAGAAGTAAAAGAATTATTATGTCGCGAAGGTGCCGGCTTAGTTGGAGTTGGAGATATCAGTCAAGTCCCGAATTGCGGTTATAAATCAGGAGTAGCAATAGCTGTTCCAATTCCAAAAAAAATTATCATAGATCTACAAAAAGCACCAACTAAAGAATACTATGATTTATATAGTTCTCTTAATAAAAAATTAAATAGAATAGTCCTGGCCGGAGAGGAATTTTTGAAGAATAAAGGATTTGAAGCTTATGCTCAGACGACAGATAGGGTAAAGGTAGAGCCGGATCATATTACAAGGCTTCCGCATAAGACTGTGGCTGTAAGGGCAGGTCTTGGATGGATAGGAAAAAATTGTCTGCTTGTAACTTCAAAGTATGGATCAGCCATACGTATCTCCTCTTTACTGACGAATGCGCCTTTAGTGTGTGCTGAGCCAATCGCTTATTCCATGTGTGGGAATTGTACTTTGTGCGTAGAAAAATGTCCTGCGCAGGCATTAAAGGGAACTTTATGGGAAGCTGGTATGCAAAGAGAAAAGCTTGTAGATGTAAAAAAGTGTTTTAAAAAGCAAGTAGAAATTATGTATGAGGAAACAGGAATTAAAGAGGATTTATGTGGAAAATGTTTTGCCGTCTGTGCATATACTCAGAAATATTTACAAGAAAAACCAGAGCATATATGAGAGGAATCTGCTCTGGCGCTTTTCAAGTTCTTTCTTAGTTTTGTATGATTTTCAGTGTATTCCGATATTTGGTCGGCGCCATATGGTAGTTTTTCTGAAAATACCTGCTGAAATATAATGGATTCTCGAATCCGCACACAGTTGAAATCTTGCTTATATTATAGTTGGTAGAGCTGAGCAGCTCTTTTGCATGGTTCAGCCGGACTTCATTAATATATTTTTTCGGAGTGCAACCGGTATATTTTGAAAATTCTTTTATAAACCAGCCGGTGCTTGTTCCATATGTCCTTGCCAGTTGTTCTGTTGTTAAATCCTGATTGTATTTCAGATGGATGGTTTCCAGGATTTCTTCCATTTCCTCATTATAGCCATTCCTGTTTCTGTGCTTCTGCTTCTGCGCCTCCCGTGCAAGCATCCAGATCAGCTCTTGTCCTTTCAGATTGGTAATCTGAAGATAGCCCGCCTGTTTCATGCTAAGCTCGCGTATGATTCCTTCAAACAAAGCTGGAATGTAGGATGCCATTCCGGTATTTATTACCTGCTGGTCTAACCCTGCTTCCTCTAATAGATTGGGGATATCATTTCCGGAAAAATGCAGCCAGTAAAATTGTGCATTTTCTAAATAACGAAAAGAATACTGCTGTATTTCAAAAGGCTGGTAAACTATAGTACAGCCTTCGTTTAATATAACCTCCTGGTTATTTAAGAAAAAATGACCCTTTCCCTGATGGATATAGATAATCTGGAAGTCTTTTCTGCCGTACAGTCGGTTTATACTCATGTTTTTATTGCCGTTAAAAGAAACCCTGCCGCAGCTATGAACCAGAAAAGGAAGGTTTACATTATAATTATCAAGATCTTCATCATAGAGATATGCTGAAAATTGTAGCATATGGAAGACTCCTTTCAATCTATGGGGACAATATTTTTGCCGCGCATTACGGGTTCAATTTTGTCTATATATCAGATTATAAATGATATTCCCATTACGTCAATGATTTTCTATAATTTGGTTAATATTTGATTAATAGAATTGAGAGGAAATAATTATGAGTACAATGAAGAAATCATATTGGATTGGATTTTCTGTGCTTGAAGTTTCATACTGGAGTTTTCATGCTTCATTTATTGGCTTTTTAATGTCATATCTTTTGACAAAGGGAATTACCAATACGGTTGTAAGTATATTTCTGGCCTCCTATCTCCTGGCGGCGTTTCTGGGTTCATTTATCTGGGGGATGGTGTGTGACCGTTTTCATACGAACCGGAAGGTTTCAATCCTATGCTTTTTGGCGGCAGGGGTGTTGATGTATTTGATTTACTTTTCTTACGACAGTATTCTCGTACTTGCCGTTTTGTATCCATTGCTGGGGTTCGTGTCTCTGCCCCATGCGACAAATATAGATTCATGGCTTTTGCTGACCTGCGAAAATAATCTTTCGATTTATGGGAAAATCCGCTGCCTGCCGTCTCTTATGTTTGCGATTACGTCTGTGATACTTGGACAGCTTGTCTCAGCTTTTGGCTATCATTTTATGCTGATATTCGGTACATTTTTCCTGCTGACGGGCATTGCAGCAGCGGTTATGCTTCCGGACAGTAAGGATGCGGCGCAGGAGAAACCGGCTGGCGGTTTTAGCGTCCGTTCCCTGAAACAAATGTTTTCCACATGCTCCAACGATGGGCCAGGATATAGTTATCTGATTATCATACTGTTGTTGGTTGGGCTGGCGGTTGCGCCGATAAATAATCTGAAGACAGCGGTTCTTCAAAGTGTTGGAGGTACTGTCGCGGACATTGGAATAGATGCGTTCATCTGTGCCATTACACAGGTGCCGTTTATTGCTTTGGCAGATAAGCTGGAGAAATATTCCCTCCGTCTACGGTATATATTGATTGCATTGCTGCCCTTTCTGACAATGGCGCTGGCATTTGGCGCTGTATCGCCGGTCATGATTTTCGCCGGTTCATGTCTCCTCAATATGGGCGTGGGGATTATGCTGCCTACAATGCGAAGTGTAACAGAAAGAAATGTTGCGCCTGCGTATCGTAACCTGGGGCACAATATTGCAGACGCGGTATATAACAGTGTGGCGGGAATTGTCAGTCTGTTGTACTCTGGCTTCGTGATTGACCGGTTTGGAGTAAAGAGTATGCTGTTTCTCTGTATCCTGATTGTTTCCATACCGGTTATCATAACCTTGTATGATGCAGTCCGACATTGGGCATCGGCGCTGCGTCTGCATGGAAATATACTGCATAAAGAATCATAGTGTCGATGTGATGTGTGAAAGGAGTAGAAGAATGATGAAACAAATAATTTATGGCGTAGACTTAGGATGGGCGACCCAGTTGGAGACAATGGGATATCGCTGGCTGAATGAAGCAGATGAGGAGACGGATTTATTAGAAGCGTTAAAGGAATTGGGGGTAAATGGGGTTCGACTTCGTGTTTTCGTCAATCCGCCAGAGGAGGCTTTCTGGCAGAAAACAGAGGATGAACTTTGTATGCTTGGCTTCTGTGATGGAAAAAATGTGCTTAAGATGGCAAAGCGCGTGAAGGAGAAGGGAATGAAGCTGATGGTAGGCTTCCATTACAGCGATCATTTTGCCGATCCAGAGCACCAAGATATCCCACAGAAGTGGAGGAATGATACAGATAATCAGTTAGAGAAACGAATCGCAGACCACACGAGGGAGGTTATGAGGCTGTTTGCGGACAATGGTGTTTGTCCGGAATGGGTGCAGGTGGGTAATGAGATTAACAATGGGCTGATGTGGCCCAGAGGGAGCCTAAAGGATGAGCCGAAGCAGTTGGTTCGCTTCCTGAATATGGGTTATGATGCGGTGAAGGAGGTGTGTCCAAAGTGTCAGGTAATTACCCATCTGGCAGAGGTATGCAACAATGATTTTTGCGGCGCTTTTTTGGATAATTTCTTTGCTGAAAATGGAAAGACGGATATATTAGGCTTCTCCTATTATCCCTACTGGCAGCAGTTTAAGAGTGATAAGGATATGCTTTCTGAGAAATTAAAGGGCTATTCCATGGCCTTTCATAAGCCTGTCATGATTGCAGAGGTGGGCGGACTGGAATATGACGACGAGGGCAGTTATAAGATTGTGAGCGACTGTGTAGCCGCTATGATGGAGCAGGACGGGCAGGAGGAATGTGGAGTTTTCTACTGGGAGCCGGAGGCGGCTTCGGAGATACTGCCGGACCATTATCCCCTGGGGGCGGCTAAGCTGGTGGGGGAAAAGACGCTAAAGTTTAATAAGGCCCTTCGGGCGTATCGGGACTGTGAGGCTGCGAGATGAGCCTGTATGTCCCTTTCCCCAGTTTTTTGACTAATGCTGCGTTTTCACACTGATTCAGAATCCTTTGAAGCTGCCTTGCGCTGCAATGAAGATGAAAAGCAGCCTGTTCAATGCGATAATCTGTACATTTATGTACATGAAAGATATAAATTCAAGTTCAATAATTAATTCTTAATAATAAATTTTTATATGTCAAAATTCATTGTAAATGGGTTATTTTTATGTTATACTCTTCAACAGTTAAAAAAAATATGCGGAATTTGCAAAGGTACACTTTTTGCAAACGATGAGGCTGCTGAGATTGCGCATATGAGGTCGAAAAGAGAGTTGTTATGAGAGGTTCGAGAATATTTCCGATATTTCACGCTAAGAGGATGATTTTGACAGGTATGAATATGGGCAATGGGCAGAAGTGAGTATTTATGTTCACTTTTCCAAGGCGACTGTAAAATAGTGTGGTTCTTACCATACTATTTTGTTTTTTACAGAAGGTTCTGGTTGGGGTTTCAAAAAGTATAACGTAAAGGTGGAGAAAAGCAAAGGAAACACATGAGAGAATGAGCCTGGTATTTTTAGGCTTTGTGAAGGAGGAAAAAATATGTTAAAAAAATTGAAGCTGGCTCAAAAACTTGCCTTGGTGATTGGTTCGATTCTGGCTGTCAGCCTGGTAATCCTTGTAGGGATTACGGTCTTTATGTCCGAGTCGGCAATTACAGAGGCTACTTACGGTGAACTGGAGGCAATCTGTAGTTCAAATGCCAAGGATATTCAGACGATATTTGATGAATCGGAGACTGCTTCAAAGGATATGCAGGCATTTCTGGAGAAGTCTTATCAGAAGGCCGAGGCTGACCCGTCGCTGAATATAGTGCCTACGGATCCGGAGGCAGTAGCTCTTTGTCAGAGCAGTATCTATGGAAGAGTGATGACGCCGATTAACTATGATATTGAAGTGTACCTGAGTGAGACGGCGCGGAATGCAGCGGTCAATAACGAAGATCTTGAGGGCGTGGGCGTAATGTTTGAGGCGTATAAGTTTCAGGAGGATATGAAGGATTATGCGTTCTACATAGGGGCGGATCATGCAACAGGAAAGGTGGAGCCTTTCGGTGCGTATGAGGTCTATTCTCAGGAGAATTATTATAAGCAGGCGGCTGAGAAGATGGACAGCGTGGTTACAGACCCTTATGATTATAACGGAGTTTCTATGGTTTCCTATGCAAGTCCGGTAGTCCATAACAGTGAGCTCAAGGGGATCGTGGTGGCGGATATTAATGTCACCAATTTTGATAAGGTTGAGACTACCAATGAGGATTATCCCAGCATGTACTGTACGATTTACAATGCCAGTGAGATGATTATCTATGACAGTGAGGCCAAAGAAGATATCGGGAAGTCTCTTTCAGACTTTACTCCGAATGCCAAAGAGCTGAAGGCAATTCAGGAAAAGATGGGTGGAGATACGGAATTCCAGATTGAAACGACACGGGAGGACGGTAGTAAGGTTACGAGGTTCTTTACGCCAATCAATGCAGCAGGGGAGACTTGGTGGGCGTTGACAGCCGTTCGGACAAGAGATATTGACGCTTTGATCAAGAATACGATTTATTTGATGGTTGCCCTTTCTGTGGTGGTTTTGATTGTTATTATCGCTACGATTATTTTGGTTTTGAGAAGAGTGTTAAGACCTGTTCAGGGTATTGTTAAGGCGGCCAACAGTATTGCAGAGGGTAATCTGGATGTGACTCTTGAGGCGGCAAATGAGGATGAGATTGGAATGTTGTCGAATACATTTGCCCGAATGGTAGACACATTGAACCGGATTGTTACGGATTTGAAGTACGTCCTGGAGGAGATGGCAGAAGGTAATTTTACGGTCAGGACAAAGGCAGAGGAGAGCTATATCGGTGCATTTGAAGGGGTTCTGCTCTCTGTGCGTAAGATGAACCGAAGACTTAGCAGCGCGTTGGGGCAGATTGATGTTTCGGCGGACCAGGTGTCTATGGGCAGTGACCAGATGGCGTCAGGCGCCCAGGCTCTTTCTCAGGGCTCCGTAGAACAGGCGGCTTCGGTTGAAGAACTTACGGCAACGATTTCAGGAATTGCTGAGCATGTCCAGGGGACAGCCCAAAATGCGGCGGACGCCAGGAATATTTCGGCTCAATCCGGAGAGGAGACAGCAGTATGTAATCAGCAGATGCAGGAAATGGTTGCTGCCATGGATGAGATTGGAAAGCGGTCGGCGGAGATTGGAAAGATTATCAAGACTATTGAGGATATTGCTTTCCAGACAAATATTTTGGCGCTGAATGCGGCTGTGGAGGCTGCCAGGGCGGGCGAAGCCGGAAAGGGCTTTGCGGTTGTGGCTGACGAAGTGCGGAATCTTGCAGGGAAGTCTGCCAGCGCTTCTAAGAGCACGTCTGAATTGATTCAGGGAGCTGTCAGCGCTGTGGATAAAGGTATGGAGATTGCCAATGAAACGGCTCAGTCGTTGGAGAAGGTGGTAGAGAGCAGTCGTGCGATTTCGGGTCTGGTGGACAAGATTGCGGAGGCAGCGGTAGAGCAGTCTATGTCTCTTGAGCAGGCTACGAATGGTATGAATCAGATTTCCAGTGTTGTTCAGACGAATTCGGCAACGGCAGAAGAAAGTGCGGCGACAAGTGAAGAATTGTCCAGTCAGTCTCAGATGCTTAGGAATCTGGTGAGACAGTTTAAACTGAGAAAGTAATAGATGGATGAAGCCGGTATATAGGTTCGTTTAGAAATAAGGCGTGATCTATATGTCGGCTTATTTTTACTTATGGGTAATCCTGATTGACATTTATAAGGATGTGGAATACAATCATTACCAAGACAAACTGCAGACGGAGGCGTAACTTTGATGTAAAAGGCAGACAGATATGGGGAATACAATAAGATTGGATGAAAAAGATGAAATTAATATCACAATATAAGGGATTGCGCAGGGAGATTTATATCCTGTGCTTTGGAAGGCTGGTTACTGCCATGGGCGCCATGATTTGGCCTATGCTGACAATGATTCTGAGCCAGAAAATGGGGATGAGTGCAAAGCATATCGCATGGGTTATGGCATTAGTAGGGATTTTGTCCCTGCCTGCTAATCTGATTGGCGGGAAGATGGCAGACCATCTAAATAAAAAAATGAATATTGTTTATCTGGATATTGTTTCCGTGGTCTGTTATGTGGTCTGTGCCGTGATTCCGTTATCGGGCAAGTCTATTGTTCTGATGTTTATTGCGGCCACATGCCAGAGTATGGAGCATCCGTCCTATAATGCGCTGACGGCGGATATTACGGTGACGGACGACCGCGAACGGGCATATTCTCTACAATATCTCTGTACGAACCTGGGATTTGTCATGTCTCCGACGATTGCAGGGTTTCTGCTTCGGGATTATCTATGGCTGGCTTTTCTAATCAGCGGGGCAGCCATCGGCTGTTCTGTGGTACTGATTTTCTTCATGGTGAAGGATATCACTCCGGTAATGGATACCAGCCAGAAGGCTGTATATCAGGCTGACAGGGAAGGAGAGGGACTGTGGACGGTCTTAAAAGAGAATAAAATGATAGTTCTCTATATCCTGGCAGTCAGCGGTTACTATGCTACTTACCAGATGTATAATTATTTGCTGCCTCTGGATTTGGCCAGGCTGCACGGTGATAATGGGGCTGTGATTTTCGGTTCCATTACCAGTGTGAATTGTGTGGTGGTTGTGGTATTTACTCCCTTGTTTACCAGAATGTTTCCATGGATTTCGGAAACGGTCAAGACGCTTTTAGGCCAGGTGCTTCTGGTTGCGGGGTTCGGGATATTTCTGCTGTTTATGGGGTGGATACCTGTATATTATATTGCCATGATTGTGCTGACCTGGGGCGAGGTGTTCAGTATGCTGGCGGAAAGCCCGTATCTGACGAAACGAATGCCGGCAAGCCACAGGGGAAGGATTAACGGTCTGTCAGAGGTGCTTAGGACAGGGCTTACCAGTGTTTATCAGTTGTTGATTGGTTATATATACGGAATCGGGGCGTCGTTTGCGGCATGGATGACGGTTCTGGCCTTTGGAGGAGTGTTTGTGTTGCTGTGTGTTGTGCTGGTGGTGAAAGACCGAAAGGTATATAAGAATCTGTATCTTTAAGACATTTATAATGTAAGAAAGGAGCTGTCAGGAAATGTTGAAGAAAACACAACATTTCCTGACAGCCTCATTTTATAATCAGAAGCAATACTATGCGTGAGAGCTATGGGTAATCTGCCTGATATCCGGTACTGCCATTAGAATCGGGTACAGTACAAATGCAATGATAAGTCCGCTAAGCCCCTGAATCAGATTGGCGGGAATACTTGCCATTGCCGCGGTCACTCCATAGAGAGGTATCTCGCAGAGAAAATACCCTCCGGCTACAAGGACGATATCTGCGATTCCTCCAAGGATGACAGCCGTACATTGACTCTTAGACGTCTTTCCAACCTTCATGTAAAGTATACCCGCAATCCATGCAATGATTCCCTTGACTGCAAATGTAATCGGCACATAGATAAAGTATCCGCCCAGCAAATCTGCCATAGCTGAGCCGATTCCTGCCGCCAGAAGCCCCCAGATTGGGCCAAGGATGACGCCGGAGAGAATGACGAGGGCGTCTCCGGGATGTATATATCCGCCGGTTCCCGGCGTGGGAATCCGGATGGACATGGTCGCTGCACATGCCAGTGCGGCGAATAATGCTGTCATGACAATTTTCTTTAGATTCGTATTCATGTTCACGTTCATTACCTCTTTTCTTATTTTCTTATAAATATTATGTAGATACTTTATACCATATCTGGATTGAAAGAAAGAGCCAATAATTGTAAATATAACCATACCAGTTTGGCGTAAACGGTTCTCATTTTTCCATAATAATATTCATTTTTCTATGTTCAAAATACCATAAACTGTTCCCATTATTTCATTCCTTATGAAAATCTTAAAAAGTATAATGATACAGAAAATAAAAGGTCATTATGACGAAAAGGAGGAAGTTAAGCTATGAGAAAAAGGAACAGGCTCATTGCGGTACTTCTTGTATCTGCAATGACAATGGCTCTGTCTGCCTGCGGCGGCAGCGCAGAAGGAGAGTCAAAGGGAGAGTCAAAAGGCGACGGAACTCTTACGGTTGCGATCTGGGATGTAGGGCAGCAGCCAGGATTAGAGGAGATTATGGCTGATTTTACGGAAAAAACTGGAATTAAGACGAGCCTCCAGGTTATCGAGTGGGACAGCTATTGGACGCTTTTGGAGGCGGGGGCGTCAGGTGGAGAGATGCCAGACGTATTCTGGATGCATTCCAATGAGGCTTACCGGTACATGTCTAACGACATTCTGCTCGATTTGACGGATAAAATCGAAAAGAGTGAGGTTCTTGAGATGGATAAGTTTCCGGAGGATTTAAGGGAAATGTATCAGTTTGAGGACAAGACATATGCCGTACCGAAGGATATGGATACGGTTGCAATCTGGTACAACAAGGATATGTTTGACGAAGCCCAGATTCCTTATCCAGACGGAAACTGGACCTGGGACGAGTTCTATGAGATTGCCGAGAAGCTCACCAAGGATGATGGAAGCCAATTTGGGTTTGCGGCAAGTACCGTAAACGAACAGGATACATGGATGAATATTATCTACTCCATGGGCGGATGTGTGCTGACGGATGACTGGAAGTCTGGATTCGACGATCCCAATACGATTAAAGCCATGGAGTTTGTTGACAAATGTGTCAAGAATGTGATGCCGCCTGCGGCCACCATGTCAGAGACCGGTACAGATGTGTTATTCAGTTCCCAGAAAGTGGCGATGATTTCTCAAGGCTCCTGGATGGTGTCTGCATTCAAGGATAACGAGGACATTGTAGCCCACGGTGATGTTGCAAGGCTTCCGAAGGATGAGGGGACAGGCAAGAGTGTTTCCATGTACAACGGCCTTGGATGGGCTGCGTCTGCCAACACTAGTATGCCGGATGAGGCGTATCAGTTAATCGAATGGTTTGGTTCAAAGGATATGCAGCAGAAGCAGGCAGATTTGGGAGTAACAATGTCTGCGTATGAGGGGGTATCCGATAATTGGGTGAACTGTACAGATGCATTTAACCTTCAGCCATACCTAGACGCTTTGGAAGGCGACCTTGTGTTCCGACCCCACACAAATTCTACGCTGGCATGGTGGAATCCGATGGTGGAAGAACTAAAAGCGCCCTGGAACGGAGAGGCTGACATGGCAGAAACTTGCGAGAAAATTGCCGACATGATGAATGAGACGATTGCAGAAGAATAGTGAAAGCAGGAAGGAGTGAGACCCATGGCAATGCCGAAGAAAGGGACGACTCAAGAGAGAAATGAGTTTATATGGGGATGGCTGTTTATCCTTCCCACTATGGTGGGATTGATTGTATTAAATATAATTCCGATTTTCCAGACAATCTATGAGAGCTTTTTTAAGACCGGAGATTTCGGAAAGGGGAATGTGTTTATCGGGGTAGAGAATTATGCCAAGATGTTCGGAGATCCGGAAGTGTGGCAAGCGGTAGTGAATACGTTTAAATATGCGTTAATCGAAGTTCCGTTTTCTATCGTATTTGCACTGGTGCTTGCCGTACTGCTAAATCGTAAAATCAAAGGGCGAGCAGCGTACCGTACCATCTTCTTTCTGCCTATGGTGGCGGCCCCGGCGGCCATTGCCATGGTATGGAGGTGGCTGTTTAACTCAGAGTTCGGTCTGCTGAACCATATTTTCGGGACAAAGATTAACTGGATTTCTGACCCAAAGATTGCAGTGTATGCTATCGGTGTGATTGGTGTCTGGTCTATCATTGGTTACAATATGGTACTGTTTATATCTGGACTTCAAGAGATTCCAGGGGACTATTAAAAGCAACATCCGGCAGATGGCTCTGTCAATTACCGGTATATGTGAGGGGAGGATTAGTATCGGAGCGATTCCAGGAGTCGGCAGACAGTGGCTTCCTGATATTATTAAAGGGTTTTCTGTAAATTATCCGAAAGTATCTTATGATTTGGTGCATGGTGTGGCGGAGGAGATACAGAAGGAACTATGTGGGGGAAGGATTGACTGTGGGCTGACGACGGCCTTCCCTGTGAGCCATGAGCTTAAGTTTACGCCTCTTTATGAAGATGAATTCATTGTCCTGCTTCCAGCGGGGCATTTTCTGGCGGACAGAGAGGAGATTGGACTTAGTGAGATAGCAGGAGAGCCGTTGATTTTGCCAGATTCGAGACTTGATTCCAGCCTTGAAGATATTTTCATCCGGAATCATTTTACGCCTAATATTTATCTGAGGGGGAGGGATGAGATTAGTATGCTTAAGATGATTGAGAATGGATTGGGGATCGGGGTGCTATCCGGCCTGGGGATCGGCGGGCTTCCGATATCTGACGGTGTTGTGTGCCGGCGGTTTCAGGAGCGTTATGTGAGAGTGGTGGGGATATCAGTGCGCAAAAACCAGAAGCAGCCGCTTCTTACGGATAAATTTACGGAGTTTGCAGGTACATATATAAAGAAAGCGGCCGGTTGTTGAACTCAGGGAGTAGAGATGAAGGATAAGCTTCGGGCAGATTTTTCCATTGCATTTCCTAATAGATAATTTTTTGTTTTTGGAGAGATTGCCTATTGTACCTTGAGATAGAAAACGAGATTCAGTATAATTAAAGGAGAGGACGATACCAAAAGAAGGAGGACAAATACGAGGAGGAAGGCAGTATGGGAATCTATGTGAATCCAGGTAATGTTTTGTTTGAGACAGCTCGTTTTTCGGATATATATGTTGATAAAAGTATGCTGATTGCAAGGACGAATGCATTGTATAGGAAAGAGAGAAGGTTTATCTGTGTAAGCCGTCCGCGGCGGTTCGGGAAGTCTATGGCGGCAAATATGCTGGCGGCTTATTATAGCCGTGGATGTGATTCGGCAGAAGTGTTTGCAGGATTAAAGATTGGGAAAGAAGCGCAGAAGGCGTATCTGGATTTTTTAAGAGGGCTTTTTAAAGATTCTGAATACGTAGAGTTAGCGTACATGACTGGTATTTTGCCAATCAAGAAGTATGGGGAGCACTCGGCGGTGAATATTTTTGATGAGTATTCCTTGATTTCGCCAAAGAATCTGGGTGAATATTTTGGATTTACAGAAGAAGAGGTATGTCTGCAATGTGAGCAGCAGGATATGGAGTATGCAGAGGTAAAGAGATGGTATGACGGTTATCTTATCGGCAATCTTCATATTTACAATCCTAAGTCTGTGGTTGATGCGCTGACATGGAAGGAATTGGAGAGTTACTGGACAGGGACAGAGACTTATGAAGCGCTGAAAATCTATATTGATTTGAATTTTGATGGGCTAAAGGAAGCGATTGCTATCATGATTGGAAATGGAAGATGTCTTATTGATTCTACAACATTCCAGAATGATATGACAACATTTAAAACAAGGGATGATGTACTTACCCTTCTGGTACACCTGGGTTATCTTACTTATGACAGGAAAACAAGTGAGGTCTTTATCCCGAATCAGGAGATAGAGCAGGAGTTCATGCGCGCAATGAAAGTTGGGGGATGGGAGGGAATCATCCAATCGCTGAATGGTTCTGCCAGACTTCTTGAGCAGGCAGATTAAGGATAAGGAATATGCGTCATGGATTGAAGGGTATACAGGGGATATTCTGTTAGTTGGGATTCATTATGACAGAAAAACGAAAGTACATGAATGTATGATTGAAAAATATAGTATTTAATTACATGGAGGCAGCAGCATATGAAGGTGGTTATTGCAATAGATTCATTTAAAGGATGCATGAATTCCATGGAGGCCGGAAATGCGGCGAAAGCCGGAATTCTTAAAGTTTGTGATGCGCAGATAAGTGTAAAGCCTTTGGCAGACGGCGGAGAAGGGACCACGGAGGCTTTGGTGGAGGGAATGGGAGGCGAGTACGTTTTCGTGGAGGTTACGGGGCCTCTGGGAACGAAGAGAAGGGCAAGATATGGAATTCTCGGAGATGGAAGGACGGCTGTGATGGAGATGGCGGAGGCGGCGGGAATTATTTTACTGAAACCAGAAGAATTGAACCCATCAAGGGCAACGACTTATGGTGTCGGTGAGATGATTATGGATGCCGTTAAACGTGGATGCCGTGAGTTCATTATCGGCATTGGCGGAAGCGCCACAAGCGAGGGCGGAGTGGGGATGCTTCAGGCATTGGGGTATGAGTTCAAGACGCAGGACGGCAATCCTATTAGAAGGGGGCTTCAGGATTTGGACCGCATTATGGCTATTTCCAAAGAAAATGTACCAAAAGTGTTAAAGGAGTGTCACTTTAGGGTAGCTTGTGACGTGACAAATCCTTTATGCGGTGAGAATGGGGCTGTCTATGTGTATGGTCCCCAGAAGGGCGTCAAAGAGGAGGAAAAGCCAATCTTTGATGGGATGATGGCGCATTATGCGGATAAGACCCAGGAATACAAAGGCGTGGATTATCGGATGGCAGAAGGAGCAGGCGCGGCGGGCGGTCTGGGTTTTGCCTTCTTAAGCTACCTTCCGAATGTGGAATTGAAGTCAGGAATTGATATTGTCCTTGAGGCAGTCGGACTTGAGCAGGAGATAAGGGATGCGGATATTGTCATTACCGGCGAGGGGAGGCTGGATTCCCAGACAGCTATGGGAAAGGCTCCTGTGGGTGTGGCCCGTCTTGCAAAGAAGTACGGGGCAAAGGTGCTTGCATTTGCCGGAGGTGTAACGAAGGATGCCGGAGAATGTAATGAGGCAGGTATTGATGCATTTTTCCCCATTGTGAGAGGCGTCACTACGCTGGCAGAAGCGATGGAGCCGGAAAATGCAAGGGAGAATATGGCCTTATCTGTAGAACAGGTTTTCAGGGCAATATTATGAAGGGGTGCGGATAAACATAATCCAGAACAATATACCTGCAAGCGTCAGCGCACAGCCAAGGCCAGTGTAAAACACAGCAATGAATAAATCCGGAACCAGATTTGTTCATGATTTTGCCTCCGGTTCCACTTTTTTAAGAGAGAGAATCAACAGTATCATACCAACGCCGGTCAGAATATGTCCAATACCTGCAATTCCGGAGATGGAAGCAGAAGCGCCGGCAGACAGTGAAAGGCCGAGTACTTGTGTGACTCCTCGTACGGCCAGCATAACGGCGGTAAGAGGCACTCCCATATTGTAGACCCACATGAATGTCCGGAAGGTTTTGATTTCCTCAAGGTGATAACGGGACGCAAACAGGGCGGTTAGAAGAAAGATGACCATCCCCAGCAGGAACAGATGAGTATGTACCTTGCCAAGAGCAGTAGCCTCTGTGTAATTGTTGAATTAATTCAGAAGCCGCTGTTTTTTTAGCCGCGACCTAAGGCTCTCCAGGAACTTCTCACTCCCAATCACCGTAAGCATAGGCCCAAAGGATATGACTTCAATCAGCAGTTCCGTTTCCATACTCTGGTTATAATAGATGAGACATTCATAAGTGTTCTCATCTATTTTTGTAGTGTTTTTCTCGTAATTAGCGAAATGCAGCATGGCCCGTTCAAGGGCATTTCTCTTGTTGACAATATGCAGTATGAGAGGCTCCTTGTAATAAGAATTCCGAATCAGTGAATTCAAATCAATATTGGAGGAGAGGGTTTTATCCGTAAGTTGTACACTCTGGATGCGGGCAATATTCAGTATATCCAGCCTCATGCGGCCGTTTCCAGTATTTTTCAGGGCAAGAAGGCGGAACTTATCGTTTTTTACAGAATACTCAAGCCTGGCAGGAACATAGTGATGGTGAACCCGCGTACCTGCAGGGGAGGTATAATCTAGGTCAACATACTGACGTTGCTTTTGCGCCTTAAGCAGAGTGCGGAAATTACGGCGGTATTTCTCAGCCGCCGCAGCCTGGTCTGGAGGCATTGCTGTATTTGTCGATATTGTTTGGCTTAGATGCATTGATGTATCAGCCGCCGCATCCCGCGGTGATAATGCAGGATAAGGGTCGCCGTCTGTAAAACGATCGTAGTACCAGAATTGCTCCTGACGCCAGAGTGGTTTCACGTCAGAAAGCATTTCATCAAGTGTATCAAGCTGCTCCTGCTCAAGAAACAACCCAATACGAGGGTCGGATAACAATGCCTTAAGGTAAGATTTTTCCAGGGCAGAAAGCGGGACGTTAAAGGAGGAGGAAAGCTTGGAGAGATAGAGCTCGCCCTCCCTGTCAAACAGATTCCATGCGCCGCTTTCCAGCTTAGGAATAATAGAAATCATGCTTTCTGCGAAGCCTTCGCTGCCAATCCGGTTACAGATTTCCTGTATGGTCATGGTATTTTGGCAGCACAGGAGATGCCGTAATAATTGATAATAGCAACTGTATATTTCCGAAAATAATTCCATATACGAACTCCTTCTCTGATATATTAAAGCTTACTTATATGTCCTGGGGTATCTCATACATTTCATACATAGCCTGCAAGTCCCGATAAAATCGTTGTTCTACGGATTTTGAGGTACAGGTAAGACTTAGGATTCTTCCGATAAATGTGCGAACCCAGGGAAGCATCTCGTTGCAGTCAAAGACTTCAATCTCATACTGATAGACATTCCGCGCAATTCTAGTCACAGAGCCGCCTCTGCCTTCCCGCTTCAGGCGTTCAACAATATAATTTTCAGTTGGCTCAAAAACCTGAACGGTCATGGTCAGCTTGTCCAGACGGCGTCCATTTTCCCCCTGAAAAGAGACGCCCCATAGCTTTGACCGGTTCTGCTTCAGTTTGTTAAGTAAATCGTCATATTCTAAAGAGGAATCCAAAGGCGTAATACTTTTGATGGAATCCAGGCGGAAACAGGAAAATCTTTGCCTTCTGTGCATATAACCGCACAGATAACGGCGGCCGGTTCTGGCGCTTATCAAGATCTGCAAAGGCACACAGGCAGAAGCAGCGCTAGTCCCATTTTTAGAGCTCTTTAATTCAAGCCGTATCCGCAGCCTTTGGTTCATGGCGTCAAGAAGCTTTAAAAGGATTTCATCCTCCAGTGTATGTACGCAGAAGCTATGTTTTACACGAAAGGTCTGATTCTCGCAATCCAGTTGCTCTGTCAGTTCATTTCCAATGATTCCAAAGACCTCCGACATCTGGTAGAAGGAAAGGGCATCCAGCATATTTTCGTTGGATTTAAGCCACTGAACCAGTGTAAGCGAGAGAGAGAATACTACCGCCTTTCCATCCTTTCGCTTTTCCAGTAAGCCCTCTTTTGCATAAGCATTACATTTCCGGCGAACGGTCTGGATATCAAACAGAGCCTCGTATTCTGTGAGAAGGAGGTCTGTGATTGCCTCCGCTGTCAGTGGGAGTCCTTCTTGCAAAAGGTCCAGAATCAGAAAATGCAGTACAATATCATTGTCGGTAAAGCTCTTTGTCTTCCATACCCGAAACAGGGGATTCGTATCCAGAAGGCTGCTGTCGATGGCCAGGGAAATGTTTGAACCGCCTGACACATGGTCTTTTCGGACATATGGACTAAGCCAGCTCTCAAGACGTCTTCGCTCATTGTCATAGGTGCGGGGACTTTTATTCTTGAATTCATTGCGGGTCTTGAAGCCATAGACAAAAAAGTCACGGACATATTCTCTTGTCTTGGGGAAGCTTTTTACCAATTCCTGAAACTCGGACATGACTTTAATCCTCCTTGGGTATACCTTGCTGGACGAAGTCCACCCACCCGAAGGGTATGCTTTACGGTGTGCCCTTGGGTTTACCTTAGTGGCAAGTATACCATATATATTTAGATTGTGGAATACGTTGGCAAATGCTTTTCACAGTTCGCAACTTTTTTTAAATGATATTTTGGTAAATGTTGGATATAATACAGTCATCAGAAAGGGAGGGAACGATATGTTTGTAATCTGTAATGAAAATACAAGATTTCCTATAAAAATATGGTTGGAGCAGGAGAGTCAGTTGGAGGAATCCTGTCTTAAGCAGGCATATCACCTTGCAATGCTTCCGTTTTTACATAAGTGGGTCTGCCTGATGCCGGATACCCATACAGGAAAAGGGATGCCAATAGGCGGGGTAATCGCGGCGAAGGATGTGATTATTCCGAATGCAGTAGGCGTAGACATTGGCTGCGGGATGGCTTATATCCCGACCAATATTCGTGTGGAGGATATTCGTGAGGTTCAGACCGGAAACGGTACGATAATACAGGCAATGATTGGAAATATTATGCGTTCGATTCCGCTGAATACAGAACGTTACAGAGAACCTCAGGAGTCACAGGTGCTTGACCGTACAAAACAGGAGATGGAGAAGTATGAGAAAAACGCAGAACTTCTGCCGTTGCTTGAGGACGGATATTTCCAGGTGGGAAGCTTAGGAGGCGGGAATCATTTCATAGAACTGCAGGAGGATGAAGAAGGGACGCTTAGCATTATGCTTCATTCCGGCAGCCGCCATCTTGGAAAGGAAATCTGCGATTATTTCCACAAGAAGGCAAGGGAACTGAACCAGAGGTGGTACAGTGAAGTAAAAGAGGAATACCATCTGTCTTTTCTGCCGGTTCAGTCAGAGGAGGGGCAGCAGTATATCAACTGGATGAAACTGGCAATGGACTATGCGTTTGAGAATCGGGCGCGTATGCTTCATAAGACCTGCGCTATTGTGAAAGAAACGATTGAAAAGCATACAGGGCAGACGGTAGAATTCGGAGAAGAAATCAACTGTCATCACAATTATGCGGCTCTGGAGAAGCATTACGGCGAAAATGTCTGGGTGCACAGAAAAGGCGCTACCAGAGCACGTAAGGGAGAGCTGGCGGTGATTCCTGGGGCAATGGGCTCATACAGTTATGTAGTGGAAGGAAAAGGCAATCCCTTATCTTTTTGTACCTCCTCACATGGGGCAGGAAGAAACTACTCAAGGTCAGGGGCAAGAAAAGAGTTCAGTGTGGAAAATGTCATGGTGGACTTAAAGGAGAAGGGCGTTGTCCTTGGGAAGCGCAAGAAAAATGATGTGGCAGAAGAATGTAGGTTTGCCTATAAGGATATTGACCAGGTCATGGCGCAGCAAATAGATTTGGTTACACCGGTCAGAAAATTAAAGACGGTGGGCGTTGTGAAGGGATAGGGAAATAATTTATGATGTCAGGGTATTGGGAGTCACTCTCTGCCCGACGGTGCCTGCAGCGTGCTGTAAGGTATACTATAAATATTTCATATAAACTTAACTTAAGGTTAAGGAAAATGTGCTGTCGAGGGTTCAAACCCCTCCCGTGTTAGACGGTAGCTCAGAGGTAGAGCACACATGAAAATGGCAAAGACTTTCAATAGTCTGCGGTTCGATTCCGCTCTCAAGAATACTTTTATCCCGAGTTCGCGCACAGGATGCGGATTGGCCTGCAGCCTGTAAGTCTGCCTCCTGTCTGGAATGTATGGCGGTTATTTCCGCAGATAACGAGGTAAGTGTGCTGCTTATGTGCATTTGCCTCGTGAAGCAGAGGGACAGGGGGATTTTCGGTTCTGCCGGGATTGATGTATGAGGTGGGGACACAGCATATGTCAATGGCTGACGGTTGTCAACGGCAGGAGTAAAGGGAAATGCAGCCAGAATGGAAGAACAGCAGATGCCCTTCTTTCGGACTAACTGCAGCCCCGGGCTTCCGCAGCAGGTCAATGAACGAGGGATAAAAGTATACCCAATGGCACACAATAGTTAGGAGGAATGTGATATGAAGTATATGATTAAGGATAATCAGGCAGGATTTGTGTTAAAGGACGGCGTATTTCAGAAAATGATTACATCCGGTACATATCATTTTTCTAAAATGCTGGGCTACAGTGTTGAAATCGAGGAAATGTCCGGCGAGGTCGATTACATGGAAGTACCGTATCAGGTATTGGCAGGAGATTCTGCATTCCTTGGGGCAACCTTGCACGCGGAGATCCCGGACGGCTCGGTAGGGTTTATTTACATAAACGGAAAATTAACGTCATTTGCTAATAGGAAGGAATATACATTCTGGAATGTATTTGACAAGTATGAGATAAAGATTGTCTCTATGGCGGAGACGGAGATTGGAGAGGATGTTTCAAAGCAGATGCTGTCATTGGTTCCTATGAATCTTTATACGGAGATGTCCGTAGGAGAGGGGGAGACGGGGCTTGTGTATTATGACAATGTACTCCAGAAATCAGCTTCAAAGGGGGTGTACCGTTTCTGGAACTATGCCCGCAGCGTGACATATCGCGTATTCGATCTGCGGCAGCAGGAGCTTGATATCGTGGGGCAGGAGATTCTTACCAGAGACAAGATTGGTATCCGTATGAACGTGTCCTGTATGTATAAGATTCGCGATGCCGTAGAATTTGCGGCAACAGTCTCGGAGCTGAAAAGACCGCTCTACTCGGCGGTGCAGTTAGTTATCCGGGAGATTGTGGGGAATTATAAGCTGGATGAGCTTCTGGAGTCGAAAGAACAGATTTCTAAGGAAATCTATAAGGCTTTAAAGGCGCGGGAGACGATGTTCTGTGTGAATTTCCTGACGACCGGGATTAAGGATATCATACTGCCAGGGGAGATTCGGCAGATTATGAACTCCGTCCTTGTGGCGGAGAAGACGGCGCAGGCAAATGTGATTTCACGGAGAGAAGAGGTTGCTTCTACCCGGTCGCTGCTCAATACGGCGAAGCTGATGGATG
>OFGA01001091.1_pt1 | contig 19782 bp, 14 predicted proteins | sample 1521471 | NCBI WGS metagenome assembly OFGA01 (sample SAMEA3504086, study PRJEB24116) | mouse gut metagenome | biome: mouse gut; feature: mouse-associated habitat; material: faeces | place: Denmark | collected 2011
CAGGAAGTCTGATTGTCACATATAATATTGTAAATGAGATTGCCCTATGATAAAATAAATAAGGAATTGCAGAGGGGTATTCTTGAGATATACAGGGTCATTTCGGCAGGATGCAGGAATGCTGGAAAGATAATTTACGGATCATCCAAAGATGTTTGAGAATATGCCTTGAACATCTTTGGGTGATTTTGTTTTTAAGGGGTAAATCGAAGAGATGTATATGAGTGAGGAAAGAGAATTGCAGGAGTTGAAAGAAAGGAATCTGAAAGGAGCGCCGACGATCTTCATCCTGTTTGCGGTTTTAGTTTTGATTGCGGTATCGGGGAATTATGTTACGTTTCTGGAGTACCAGCTTTTTGAGGAACGCAGGAAGCATATCGTAGAGTTTACGGATAAGGCATCTGAGATCGTGGATGGGGTGATAGAGCATTCCTGGCAGCAGGTTTTGGCCTGTGAGCATGTGATTCGGCATGAACAGATGGAGACGACGCAAAAGCTGCTGGATGTTCTGGTATCTACATCGGATTTTATTGACGAGACCAACTCTATTGTTCTCGCATATGATATGAAAGGGAATTATTACGCGTCGGATGCCAGTATGGGTCGTTGGCAGCAGACAGAGCTGTTGACTGCAGGATCGGATGCCAGGCAGCTGGTGGTGACGGAAATACCACACAGGGATGATTCCTATTTTGTATTTATGAAACGGCTTTCGGAACCTGTCCGGGTCCTGGACGGCGTAGAGATCACACATCTTGCCCTGGCGGTGGATATGGAAACCATGCGGGAGCGGATTTCGGTGAGAGGTTTCGGTGAACAGTGCTATACTTACCTGATCAATGAGAACGGAAGAAGGCTTTATAAGTATACTTATGCTGACAACTTTATAGAGGGGTATAATGTGCTGAATGCTATGGAGGATTTCACGATCATACATGGAGGCACCTATGAAGCTTTTGTCCGGCAGATGAAAGAGCGGAAAAATACGGCGCTGGAATTTCGGTTTACCGACGAGGAAGGACAGAAGAGTGACTGGTATGTGTCAAACGGCGTACTTTCCTCGGAAAACTGGCAGATCCTTTTGTTCGTTCCCACGGAAGTACTGGGGGCGAACACGTCGCGGCTGTTAGACCGGACAATACTCTTTTTCGGAGTTGTTTCTCTTGTCTTTCTGGCTTCGGCGGTGGTGATCATCGTGATCGCCATGATCTCTAAAGCAGACAAACAGCTTGTGAAACAGAAGGACGAGGCAAACCGGCTGCTGCAGACGGCTGCGGAGGAGGCCAACAGTGCGAATCAGGCCAAGAGTGATTTCCTGTCACGGATGAGCCATGACATACGGACTCCTATGAATGCCATCCTTGGCATGACTGCCGTTGCCGGTATGCACATTGACGATAAAGACCGGGTTTTAGACGCGCTTGGCAAGATCACGATCTCCAGCAAGCATCTACTTGGCCTGATCAATGAAGTGCTGGACATGAGCCGTATCGAGAGCGGGAAGGTCAGCCTTACGGAGAGTATGTTTAATCTGTCTGATACCATTGATAACCTGCTGTCCATATTCCACTCCCAACTGGAGTCCAAGAATCTGGAACTCTGCGTGAACGTCGCCAATGTAGAGCATGAGAATGTGATCGGGGACGAACAGCGATTACAGCAGATCTTCATGAATATCATGGGCAACGCGGTCAAATTTACCCCGGCGGGCGGCAAGATCAATATCCATATCAAGGAGAAGCCGTCTCATATCGCCGGCAGCGGATACTATGAATTTGTCTTCGAGGATACCGGTATCGGCATGGAACAGGATTACATCCAGAAGATATTCGAGCCGTTCTCCCGTGCCATGGACTCGCGCACGAATAAGATCGAAGGAACCGGCCTTGGCATGAGCATTGCAGTCAACATTGCCCGTATGATGAACGGCGATATCAAGGTAGAGAGCACTCTCGGCGAAGGCTCCAGGTTCACCGTTCAGATCTATCTGAAGCTTAACGACGTTACCCAGGCAGATATCGACGCTTTCGCTTCTCTTCCGGTGCTTGTAGTAGACGATGAGGAAGCCGCCTGCGAGAGCGCATGCGAGATCTTAAACAGCCTTAATATGAACGCTGAATATGTGCTTGACGGTGACTCCGCCGTAAAACGGATCATCGAAGCAAGGGAAGCGGCGAGGGATTTCTCCGTCGTGATCCTTGACTGGAAGATGCCGGGTAAGAACGGATTGGAGACGGCAAAGGACATCCGCGATATGGCGGGAACCGATATTCCGATCATCATCCTGTCCGCTTACGACTGGTCAGATATCGAGACAGACGCGCTGAACGCAGGTATCGATGCATTTATCGAGAAACCGCTGTTCAAGTCCAGACTCACGAAGGTATTGAAGGATGTTCTGGGATTGGGGAGCGCTGAGAAGCCGGCAACGGCGCTTGAGACATTCAAGCAGCAGGATTTCTCAGGGAAAAGAGTTCTGCTGGTAGAAGACAATGAACTGAATATTGAGGTAGCTGCGGAGCTTCTGGACATTGTAGGTATCCAGGTTGACCAGGCGTTAAACGGACAGCTTGCCGTTAACTGCGTTCTTGAACATGAGCCAGGCTATTACGATCTGATCTTTATGGATATTCAGATGCCGGTTATGAACGGCTACGAATCCACAAGGGCGATCCGGTCTTCCGACAGAGAAGACCTTAAGCGCATCCCGATCGTTGCCATGACGGCAGACGCATTCGCGGACGACATCAGGAAATCTGAAGAAGCCGGAATGAACGGGCATATCTCTAAGCCTGTGGATATCGAGAAGCTAGAAGAAGCGCTGCGGACATGGATCCGCTGAACCGTCTGGTAAGCACAAATGCATACCAATACATTCATTATATTAACTTAACTGCCCGCGGCAGCGCACTAGTACAACGAAAATTAAGTTTTGGATAGTTTGACGCAGAATATTTTCCTGAGAGTGCTGCTTCACAAACGCAGGCGTAGCGGTGGCTACGTCGAGGCTTGGGGAGTAGTGCTATCAGGGAAATAAACAAGTCAAACTGCCAATTACTTAATATTCGTTGTACTAGGATCAGGTCAGACCTGACTTCGGCGCGCTGCCTGCGGGCTTAAATATTGCCCTGAAGGAGCGCCAGCACATGATTCCATGCTTCGCCGTCGAATTCCCTGTCCTTGTAATATAGCTTCCTGTCTGCCTCCGTGATCTTCCTGATCACTCTGCACGGATTGCCTGCCGCAACCGCCCAGTCCGGGATATCCCTTGTCACAACGCTTCCCGCTCCGATCACGGTGTTGCTTCCTATATGTACGCCCGGGCAGACCACAGTGTTGCCGCCGATCCACACGTTATCTCCGATCGTTACCTCTATCCCGTACTCATACAATGTATTCCGGGTATCAGGATGCAGCGGGTGCCCCGCCGTATAGACCGCTACATTCGGCGCAAACTGGCAGTTATCGCCGATCACCACCTTTGCCACATCAAGAATCGTACAATTATAATTGGCAAAGAAGTTCTTCCCCACCTCTATATGTGAGCCATAGTCGCAGTAAAACGGCGGATTGATAAACGCTCCGTCAGACTTGCCGAGCAGCTCCTTCACGATCCTTCCGATCGTCTCAAAGTCCGTCCTGTCAACCGTATTCAACTCCTGGGTAAGCCTTCTCGCCCTCTTCTGTTCCTCGATCACTTCCTCATCCGAGATGTATGGCAGCTCCCTGTCTCTTCTCTCCCGATTTGTCATATTCATATCCTTCCCTTCTCCCTTTGATCTCATTTTAAGCTCATTTTAACCTCATTTACATAACAGTTCGGACAAGCTCTGCCCTTGCTATGCTGATCCTAAAATAGTATAATAGTACAATGCTCTGGATGTATCTATCACTTTTATCTTTGATTATTATAACGATCGTATTATTTGAGCCCCGGAAAGGAAGCCAAGATGACCGATAAGAATGTAACGAACATCATGCCGGACGCATCGGAAATCGTCCATTATGACAGGCAGGACTTCCCCGTTTATATTAAAGACGACGACCTGTCAGAATATCCCGGCGGGAAAGCCCTGTGCCACTGGCATGAAGATATCGAACTGATCTGTATCATAGAAGGAATGATGAATTATTATGTCAACGGGAAGACGATCCTCCTGACCGGACAGGACTGCCTTATCGTCAATTCCCGTCAGCTTCATTACGGGCATTCCCACCTCCGTCAGGGATGCCGGTTCATCTGTGTCCGTTTTCATCCCAGAATCCTTGGCAGCAGCCCGGCAGTTTTTAAAGATTATGTAGCCCCCTTCACGGATAATCACAGGATCGAATACCTGCACTATCCCGCGGATTCTCCCAATCACAAAAGTATCAGGGAATCCATCATCCGTATGCTCTCCCTGAAAACCGGACAGGAAGCTGCCTTCGAACTGGATATCACAAGCACCCTCTATTCGCTGTGGCGCACCCTGTTTTGTCAATGCAGGGATATCCTTACCAAGGATACGGTCACAGATGACAGCGACCTTGCCCTGCAGAAGAAAATGGTCTCCTACATATATGAGCATTATCAGGAACCTTTGACACTGGGACAGATCTCAGCATTTGCAAATATAAGCCGGAGCAAATGCTGCCTCATCTTCCGGCAATACCTGCAGCAGCCTCCGATCGATTTCCTGAACAAATACCGGCTGGAAGTCAGCCGCAATCTGCTCGCCACCACTTCGTCCAGTATCACGGAGATCGCTCTCTCCTGCGGCTTCAACCATTTGAGTTATTACTCCAAGATATTCTTCCGCGAATACGGGTGTACACCGACCAGGTATCGGAATTCCCGCCAAGGTCCATGAAAACCTTGACGTTTTCCGCCGCATATTCTATCATGATCATATATAAATCCGTATAAAAGGGACCGCACTATGGATGGAGGAATGAACTTATGACAGAAGTAAAATTTTATGAAAATATAGCTGATGAATTGCTCAAGTTTGCTGTAATTATATCTAAGGCACAAAATAAATATGTATTCTGCAAACACAAGAATAGAGATACATGGGAAATCCCCGGAGGTCATCGGGAATCCGGGGAAAATATCATGGATACAGCGAAACGGGAGCTGTATGAGGAAACAGGCGCGTTGGAATTTGATCTAAGACCTGTCTGCGTGTATTCTGTTGCTTCACCTGATAATCTTAACGGCCACGAAACCTTCGGAATGCTGTTTTTCGCCGATATAAGCCGTTTTGAGGCAGAGTTACACAGCGAGATCGAGAAGATCGCACTGACGGATGAACTGCCCAGGAATTGGACATATCCTGATATTCAGCCACATTTGATGAATGAAGCAAAGAAGCGGGGATATCTATAAAATACGATTCAGAGAAGGATAATATCAGCCGTATCTCCTCTCTCTAACCGGGATGTCCCTGCCGGGATCTCGATCAGGCAGTTGCATCCGCACATCGTGCTTAAGATTCCCGACGCATTCGACCCGTCAGGGATCCGCACTTTTCCATTCTCATAATATCCCCGGACATACCTGGTCACCCGGCTCATCTTGGGGAACGTACTCTCCGTCACAGCTCGCACCCTTCTGATCTTAAGGTCCGGCCTTCCCGACATCTTACACAGGAGGGGACGCACCAGAAGCTCCAGATTCACTGTCGCACCGTAAGGATTCCCGGACAGACAGATCAGAAGCTTCCCCTGATACTGCGCGCACAGAGTCGGCATCCCAGGCTTCACTGCAATCTTCCAGAAGATCGTCTCGCATCCGAGCAGCTTCACCACCTCATGCATGATATCCTTTTTTCCTACGGACACACCGCCTGTTGTGATCACAAGATCTGCATTCCCTGCCGCTTCCCTGATCCTCTCGGCCGCAAATGCCGCGTCGTCTCCCACCCGCTCCTTTGCCGTCACTTCCATTCCCCACATGCGAAGTCTCGTCACTAGCGTATAGAGATTGGAATCATAGATCTTCCCGCCTGCAAGCTCTTCTCCCGGAAGAATGATCTCATCCCCGGTGGTGATCACCGCTGCCTTCGGGCTTCTGTACACGGAGACACCCTCTAAGCCAAGACTTGCCAGTATCCCGACCTCCACGGCGCCAAGCAGCAGCCCTTCTCCTAAGATCTTCGTGCCCGCCTTATAATCCTCGCCTGCATAACAGTAGTTCTCATAAGAACCAATCGGTTCGTAGACCTCCACGGTCTCTTCCCCGTAGTCCGTATCCTCCTGTCCGACGATACAGTCCGCCCCGTCCGGTATGGGCGCCCCCGTCATGATCCGCACGGCAGTCCCAGGCTCCACACATCTGCTGCCTACATGCCCGGCGTCCACCTCTTCTAATACCCTAAGGCGCACAGGATGATCCTTCGAGGCCGTGCTGATGTCCGCGCTTCTGACCGCATATCCGTCAAGGGGCGACCTTGGGAACGGGGGCTGGTCATGTTCGGCGTATATGTCCTTTGCAAGCACACGGCCGCCCGCATCCCACAGCGTTATCTCCTCTGCGTCCTTAATCATATTCACTCTCTCAAGCAGTAGATTCTGTGCCTGCTCTAATATCAATCCGCTCAATCTTTCTCCTCCAGCCATTCAATCAGTTTTTATCTTCTTTCCCCATAGCAAACGAGACGCGTCCGCACAAATACAACGGAACCGAATATTTTCTCCCGGATATCCCGCCGTAAGTATTTTTCAGGTGATAGATATAGTCTAATTTCCCTCTTTCCAGCAAAACATTCGCCGTATTCGCCTGATTCTTCCCTCTCTTTACTTCTAATCCGTAGTCCTTATGATCCACACGGCTTCTCACGTAAAAATCCAATTCGCCGCTTGTCTTCTTATCCGTCGCAAACCACGGCACCTGCCCGGCGATCTCACCTTTTCTGATCCTCCTGACAAGTTCCAGATAGACAAAATTCTCACACAGAATCCCTTCTATCTCACTCATTGGCTCTCCAGTTAATTTTAAGAAATGTCCGGCAATTCCAAGATCATTGAAGTAATAACGGCAGTTATCCACAATGTCCAGATTACTGCAGTCGACACTCATACTGCAGTACCCGATCTGATGGGATAAATATAGCCAGCTTATCGCATAATTCGTCGTTCTCTTGGCAATCCGTCCGCTCTCCTCCTTGAAGATTATCTTCGTAAGATCAGTCGTAAGGTCAGACGTCCCCTTCTTCTCCTTTAACAGTGTAATCGCAATAGAGGAAAAAACCTTTTCAAACATTTCTAATTCCAACGGTCCCTCAAAATATCGGGAAGATTCCTTGACAAATATCCGGATCAGATTGTCTATCACAGATACACACTCCTGAATATTCTCATTTTCCAGATATGTGGTCACAACTTCCGGGTATCCGCCTATCTGAAGATAGATCTTGAAATAAGATCTCAACTCATCATATGCGGCATGATCGGATTCTCCGTACAATCCAACCGAATCATACAATTCCCGCTTATGAAATGCATCCAGAAATTCCGGGAATGTAAGGGTCGTCATTGTAAGTGATTCTACGTCGCCGGCCGAGAGGAAATATTCTTTTTCACGGGTTTTCCCCAGATAAGATCCCGTCACAATAAAGTGAGCTTTAAAATTCCTGGCAGTAAGTTATCATCGTCTTCAAAATCACAGTCATATAACTGAAATGCCTTATAAACCGGATTCTCCTCCCGCTTCTGCCCCGGCTCCCACTTGGCGGCAGTCTCCAGACAACGCAGGAAATCACTGCCGGAAGAAGCAAGCATATTGATATAGATATGTTTCTCGTATTCTCTCTTCGCAAATTTATCTAAAATGTATGTTTTCCCTACCTGCCTCGCACCTTCAAGTTCCAAAACCTTGCGGTTCTTTTTCCCTTTCCATGCCAGCAGATTTTGATAAATATCACGCTCTAATTCCATACTTCACCGCCTGTTTCAAAAAGCTGTATTCCTAAACAAATCTATCATATCACATTAGAAATAAAGTTGGAAATATATTTTTATGATCTCTTTACTCTGTTTAAGAGACACACACCCTCATCATATCCCGCCTTGCCGAGCACACCAGCGTAAGTCCGTACTCCCCCGCCAGCCGCACTGCCTCGCAGGTCGGCACCGCCTTGGCCGCCAGAACCGGAATCCCCGCCCGGATCGCCTTCACCGCCATATCCACCGGGATCCGCCCGCTGGAATACACGATACATTGCCTAAGATCGATCTGATTGCGAAGGGCGTACCCGATCACCTTGTCAAATGCATTATGCCGTCCGATATCCTCGCACGCGAACAAGAGCTTCCCCCTCATAGACAGAAAACAGCTATGCACTGCGAATGTCTCCTGATGGAGCGGCATGCCGTCCGCTAACCGGTCCGCAAGAGCGAAGACCCATTCCTTCTCCCACATGACCGGCTCTACCGGAGACAACCTGCACTCCGTATTCCATTGCCCCTTTGGCTCCCTTAGGATCACTTCCCCGGCTTCCCCGGACTCACTGACACAGACGGATTCCACCTCTTTCGCATCTTCAATGATTCCCGCGGTGAGAAGCCTTCCAAGTATCACCTCCGCAAGATACTGCCCGGTACAGGAGATCTCCATGACCTCTCTTCCGTTTACACAGACCGTCACAGAATGCTCGACCGGGATCGCAAATTCATTCTCACGAACGCTCCCGTCCCGCAAAATTTCCCGGACCTTCTCGTATCTGATCAATTCCAACCCTTCATAATCATTCAGGCATCTGCCCGTCTCCAAGTCCTTATATTTATTCGGGCATGCCACATGGCATGCCCTCCGAATGTATTTTTCTTCTATATACATTATGATATCTTCTCCACTTTTACCGCGCACACCTTGTACTCCGGCGTACTGGAAATACCGTCTAACGCGTCGTTGGTCAGCCAGTTCGCGCCGCCCTCGATATAATGGAACGGCATCCAGCATTCCCCTGCCCTGGTCTTCTCAGATACATGCGCCGTCGTCTGGATCGCTCCGCGGCGTGAGGATACCGAGATCTTCTCCCCGTCCTCAATACCAAGCGCCTTCGCATCCAGCGTATTCAGCTCGATAAATGACTCTCCGGCGATCTCGTTGATGCCTGCCGTCTTATCCGTCATAGCGCAGGCATTGTAGTGATACAGGATACGTCCGGTCATCATGGTAAGCGGATACTCCTCATCCGGCAGCTCCGTAGCCGGAATATACTGAGCAGGACGGAAATACCCGACTCCTCTTGCGAACTTGCCCACATGCATGATCGGAGTTCCCGGATGGTCTGCCGCAGGACACGGCCACTGCAGTCCCCGTCCGCCGACCTCTTCGCTGTCAAGACGCGCATGGCTGATTCCGCCGTAGGAAGGCGTCACCGAAGCGATCTCGTCCATGATCTCGGCAGGCGTAAGATGTGGCTGAGGATATCCCATACGGTTCATGATCTCCGTGAATATCCAGGTATCCGGCTTCGCCTCTCCCGCGATCGCAGCAGCCTTGCGGATCCTCTGAACACGGCGCTCCGTATTGGTAAACGTCCCCTCCTTCTCCGCATAGGAGATTCCCGGAAGAACTACATCTGCAAGCTTCGCGGTCTCCGTCATGAATAATTCATCCACGACAAAGAAGTCAAGCGACTGAAGCGCCTTGATCACATGATTTGTATTCGGGTCCGTTCTCACAGGATCCTCTCCGAAAATGAATAGTCCCCGGATCTCCTTGCTGATCATCTTCGGGAAGCAGTCCGTCGCCTTCGTGCCTTCCTTATGGTTAAGCGCAACGCCCCATGCTTTCTCGAACTTTTCGACAATTCCCTCTTTGGAAATGTTCTGGTAGCCCGGGAACTGGTTCGGGGAAGCGCCCATATCACAGGCTCCCTGTACGTTGTTCTGTCCGCGGATCGGATTCACACCGCATCCCGGACGTCCGATCTTGCCGACCATCAGCGCCATATTAGACAGGGACATAACCCCTTCCGTACCCGTATGGTGCTCTGTAACGCCAAGACAGTACATCACCGGCGCCCTATCCGCCGCAGCGTAGATCCTTGCCGCCTCACGCAGCTTATCCGGGTCGATACCGCAGATCTCTCCTACCTTTTCAGGAGTATACTCCCGCACGGCTTCCTTCATAGCCTCATAATTTTCCGTTCTCTCGCTGATGAATTTCTCATCTGCCAGTCCTTCTTCGATAAAAATATGCATCATACCGTTGGCAAATGCGACGTTGGTGCCGGGACGCAGCTTCAGATGGATGTCCGCCTGTTTTGCAAGGTCGATATCCCGGGGATCCACAACGATCAGCTTCGCCCCTCTTGCCACGGCCTGCCGGATCTGCATACCGATGACCGGATGTGCACATTCCGGATTCGTCCCCACCATCAGAATGGCGTCGGACTCATGTGTAATATCATAAATGGTGTTCGTCATTGCTCCCGAACCTAATGTGGTTGCCAACCCGGCAACAGTAGGAGCATGTCAAACGCGCGCGCAGTTATCGGTATTGTTGCTCCCAAATACCGTCCGAACCATTTTCTGAAGCATGTAAATGTCTTCATTGGCTGAACGTGAGCAGGCAAAACCGGCCAGCGCCTCACCTCCGTATTGATTTTTGATCTCGGTAAACTTAGAAGCCGTAAGGCTTAAAGCTTCCTCCCAGGTAGCCCTCTCGAACTCACCCGTCGCCTTATTCTTAATGAGCGGATAACGGATCCTCTCCAGAGAATCCACGAAATCAAAGGACCCGCTCCGTCCCTTGACACAGAGAAGTCCATGGTTCGACGGTCCGTCTGCGCCGACCGCATCCACGATCTTCCCGTTCTTGACCACCAGATCCATCTGGCAGCCCGTAGCACAGTGCGGACAGGTGGTCCGTACCTTCTCAACCTCCCACGCACGGTAAGCCTTTCTGCGCTTCACCGTCAGAGCGCCCGTCGGGCACGCCTGGGCACAGTTTCCGCAGGACTCGCAGAGCGTATTCTTCCAGTCTTCTCCAAACGGAGCGTCGATGATAGAGAACATTCCCGTCTTACCAAGCCAGATCGCTCCCCGGCCGGTCACATGAGAACAAGTCTTCACACATCTCTGGCATTCGATACAGCGGTCAGGATCATAACTTAAGAACGGATGAGCGTCTTTCTTCTTGAAGTTCTTCTCCTTTCTTGCGCCGGTAAATTCCGTCGTCTCCACGCCATACTCAATACAGTATTTCTGCAGCTCGCAGTCCCCGTTCTTCTCACAGCTGAAACAGTCCCCGTAGTGCTCGGACAACAGAAGGTTCAGTACCATCCGTCTCGCTGCCTTTACACGTTCACTGTGGGTCAGGATCACCATGCCTTCCTTCACCTTCGTATTGCAGGCGGGAACCAGTTCTTCCGATCCGCTAAGCTCTACCACACACAGCCGGCAGGAGCCGATATCATTGACACCCTCGAGATAACAGAGTGTCGGGATCTCAATTCCCTCCCTGCGGGCCGTCTGAAGGATCGTGCTGCCCTCGGCGGCCTCTATATTTCTTCCATTTATTGTTATCTGCATCTTCTTCCTCCGAATTATATCTACATACTCTTTTCGTCTCCCTATAATACCGGCACATCTGCCGGCCTGTACGGGAAACACAGAATTACCGATCTACCGCACCGTCAAGCTTTCCGCATCCAAATACATCACACCGCAGGCATCTGCCGCACTCCTGCTGAATCTCCTCATAGGTCATCGGACATTCCACATGCTCGAAATCATGCTTCCTTAGGTAAGCCGGACGCTCCTGGATATTGACGCGCCCCGTCGGGATCCGGTTATTAGGCCTTGCATCCGGCGCTTTTACGCCGCAGTCAAGCTTGTGATGATATCCCAGATACTCGTCAATATTATGCGCCGCGACCTTGCCCGCCGCGATCGCACGGATCGCCGTAGCCGGTCCTGTCGCACAGTCGCCGCCCACGAAGATTCCCGGCATATTGGCGATCGCCGTATCAAGTCCCGCCTGGAACACATTTCTCTGGGCAGGCATTCCGAATTCTTCAAACGGCGCGCTGACAATATCCTGTCCCACAGCGATCAATATCACATCACAGGGGATACGCAAAGGCTCCTTGGAAGCTGCGTCCACAGGCGCCGGCCTGCCGCTTCTGTACGGCCCGATCATCTGAGGCTGGGTCCACAGAGCACAGCAATTCCCTTCCTCGTCCTTCTCGATACTCTTCGGCGCCTGCAGGAGCATCAGCTCGATACCTTCCATCACGGCAGACTCGATCTCCGTATCCAGCGCAGTCATATCCTCCTGCCGTCTCCGGTACACGATCCGCACATCCGCAGCTCCGCAGCGAAGCGCGCTTCTTGCCGCATCCATGGCAACATTGCCGCCGCCGATGACCGCCACCGTCTTGCCGGTGTAATCAGGCTTCCTGTCATGCCCGATCTCGTCTAACATCTCTACCGCCGAGAACACATTCTTCGCGTCAATTCCTTCAAGCCTCAACTTCTTGCCTGCCTGAGCGCCGATCGCCACATACATGGCGTCATAACTCTTATGTATCTCTTCGACCGGAACATCCACACCCACATTGACGCCGTATTTTACCTCAATATTTCCAGTTGATAGGATGGCGTTCATATCCTCGTCAAGCCTGTCCTTGGGGAAACGGTAGTTCGGGATCCCGTACATCAGCATACCGCCGAGCCTCTCCTTCGCCTCATACACGGTCACCTTATGACCCATCAGAGACAGATAATATGCCGCCGTCATTCCGCTTGGGCCTCCGCCTATGACGGCAACCTTCTTCCCTGTTGCCGGATTCGCCCGGGGAACCTCCACCTTATCCGCAGCGATCTGATCTACCGCGTATTTCTTAACGCCCCGGATATTAAGAGAAGTATCGATCAGGTTCCTTCTGCAGCGCTCCTCGCATGGGTGCTCGCAGATCATGGCGCACGCCGTCGGAAGCGGGTTATCCCTTCGTATCAGGTTGATAGCTTTGTCATAATTGCCCTCCTGTACATGGGCTATATATCCCGGTATATCCACATGCGCCGGACATAAGGTCACGCACGGGATCTTCTGCCCGGTAATGCCTGTACATTCCTGCCTGCGGATGTGGCTGATATAATCCTCCTTGAACGTCTCTAAGCCCTCCAGAACCTCGATGGCCGACTGATAGCCGATCGCGCAGTCCGCACTGTCGCGGATCATTGCCGCCAGCTCCTTCATCTCGATCAGAGTGTCCATATCCGCCCGCCCGCGGAGGATCCTGATCAGCATCTTCTCCAATTGCCTAAGGCCGTCCCGGCAGGGTACACATTTGCCGCAGGTCTGGTTCCTTGATGCCTGTAAGAGCGACAGCTGAACCGTAAGCGGACAGGTTCCCGGCGGGTACACATTGACCTTGTTCGAGAACTTCTTAAGCAGCGGCCCGATCTTCGCGTCACTGAGCCTGCTGTTTGCAAGATAAATCTTACTCATTCTTGTTTCTCCCTTCTAGAAATATGTAAAATAATTACTTCTCTTTCCTCATAATATCCTCTCTACTTCACCTGTCCCTTGCGCAGATAGACGAACCAGTACGCGCATCCGACACAGATCGCGCCGCCGATGATGTTGCCGATGGTCACCGGAAGCAGATTGCCCCCGAAGAATCCGCCCCAGGTGACCGCGTCAAGATTCACCCCGGCTTCTGCCGCCGCTTCGGCATACTCTGGAATCCCTTTTGCAAAAAGCCCCGCGCTGATGTAGTACATATTGGCCACGCTATGCTCGAATCCGCACAGCACGAACATCATGATCGGGAAAAATAACCCCGCGATCTTTCCCGCAACATCCTTCGCCGCAAAAGAGATCCACACCGCTATACATACCAGGAAATTACATAAGATTCCCTTGATCAGTGCGTCGCCAAACGGCATCGTACATTTCCCCGCCGCCGTAGACAGAACCGAGACCGCCATCTGATTGCCGAATAAGCTGACCTGGTGCGAATACACGATACCAGCCGCGATCAGGAATCCGCCGACGATATTACCCAGGTACACGACAACCCAGTTCTTCAGCATTCCCGCCGGGCTGATCTCCTTTTCCAGAAGCGGGATCACAAGCAGCGTATTGCCGGTAAATAACTCGCTTCCGGCAAGAAGCACCATGCTAAGCCCTCCCGGGAACACACACGCCCCGACAAATTTCCCGACTGACGCAAGCGGGACTGACACTGCCACCGTCGTAGCTCCCACACCTCCTACTGCAATGAACGCACCTGCAAGAATCGCCAGAACAAACATCTTACTGACCGGTGTATTCACTTTCGCTTTTCCTGTTGCAATATAATTTTTTGCCACCTCGGCCGGTGTAAATAAATTCATAATTGCATCCCTCCCTTTTCATTTCTTTTTCAACCTATACAATCATAAAATTATTTACCAGATTTTTGTATGTGAAAAAAAACATTTTTTTGTCGATTATCTATGCATAATGCACATTTATTATGCTATTCTATAATAAAATGGTGATTTTTTACGATCACACAGTAGTTTGACAAAAGAACGTCAATCCTGCTAATATTTTAACACAATTTTAATTTTAGGGGAATAAGTTATGCAATTACCATTGAATGTAATACTGTACCAACTCTCGGCAAACAGTTTGTACGAATCACAGAACATCAACCTGACCACCGACTATGACGGCGTCAAATTCTTCGATATTAACTTCACTTTGGAAGACAGCAAGCGGTATCTCTATCTCCTGTCAGAAGAGATGCTTCGTACATATTCAGATCAGATCACGAATTCAGACACCTTCCTGTGCGTCTGCCAGAACAGAGAAACACACTTAAACGAATTCAACCATGAACTGTCCCTTGTACTGCTGTACTCCAACGACAGCTTCCCCACCGTATTCAACAAGGTGCTGACCATCTTCCATGATTTTGAAGTGTGGGATACAAATTTTCATCTGGCGCTGCTTAAAGACCGGCCGCTTAAGGAGCTTCTCGAACTGACGAATGTCTATATCGTACACCCCATGGTGATACTGGACCGGAATTTCTCCCTGCTTGGATACGAGAAGACCCCGGGAACCGACGACCCTATCATGGACGATATCTTAGACGCCGGATACGTCACGCCGGATACCATGACAAGGCTTCGCCAGGACGGGCTGATCTCCGCCTCAGAACAGGCGGCTAATCCTCTGATCAACTACTACTGTCTCACCACCCACGAATGCTACTACAGCATGATGTACCGTTTTACCGCGAACGGACACACCGTGGGTTACGCCCTTGTATTCCGGTGCAGCATTCATCCCAAGACCAATTATCTGGATCTGATGAATATCATCTCTGAGAACCTTATGCTTTATTTCCAGCAGGAACGCTTCAAGAGCCGCTCCTCCTCAGAGATCTATGAATCCCTCTTCACAGAGATCCTGGATCATCCTGACGCCCCGAGCAAACAGTATGAAGACCAGATCAGTTTCATACCGGGGCTTTCCATGGAAGGATATTTCCGTCTTGCACGTGTCAGCTATGAGAATATTTCCGAGATGCCCTACTCCTTCGTGAGCTGGAATCTCAGGAATGCTACGCCTAACTGGAAGCCCTTCGTCCATCAGAATGCATTGTATGTACTTCGTTTTACCAGCGATTCCGACAAGCTTGGCAGCTTCCTCTCCCCCGACCAGGAGACGCTGTTCCGCAACTGTATGGGCGGCATCACTTACACCTGCGGCATCTCCAATACATTCTTCTCGCTGATGGAATTGCCGACCGCAGTACTGCAGTGCAACGAAGCCATCCGCTTAGGACGGCTCAAGGATGAAAAACCACGGGAATTCTACCAGTTTAAAGATGTATTTGTACCATATATATTACAGGAATTAAAAAGATCTGTCCCGTCTCCGATGCTGACATCGCCGTGCTATGAAGTGCTTAAGAGATACGACCGGAAGAACCATACCGACCTGTGCGAGATCTTTATGCACTATCTGGAGAACGGACGCAGCATCGGACAGACCTCCAACGCCATCTTCCTTCACCGGAACACGGTTCAGAACAAGGTGAAAAAAGCGGTCTCCGTAATGGGAAATGAATGCGACGGGTCGCAGGCTATGGTGGCTTTTGTGCTGGCCTATGCGGGGGATCACGAAGTATAGCCCGCCGTCCCCATTCATACTGATAGTGTAACAGTTCAGATACCTTCACTGTTACAGGCATCCGGCCATTAAAAATCGCTTCGCGATGGGCCGTATGCCTTCAGGCTCTACTCTATGACACGGTCAGCGCAGTGAATGCGCAGACCTGTCTGAACTGTTACCTGATAGTACATTGCCGAAACTTTAAAACATATATCTTGTGTATACTCTCAAAATGATATATACTGATAATACATTTTATATTTTAGAAAGGTAAAAATCATGAGAGGTAAAAGAAAATTGTTTTTTATGTTTCTGGCACTCTGCCTTATGTTGGCCATACGGTCGGAAACAGCATCCGCAGCCGACGGATCGATATCCGTAAACGGAACCGATATCCTGTCGGCGACGAATCACCAGGTCTCCTGCGGGAGCGGTACTGCAGCCTATGATTCTGACACGAAAGTCTTAAGACTTGAAAATGCCGTGATCGGAAGCTTGGCAGGAAGCTCTGTGCTATATGGGGTAGAGATTACGGAACCCGGCGTAACTGTTGAATTAATTGGGGAGAATACAATCAACGCGCATTACGGGATCTGGAGCGAGCACCCATTAACGATCAAAGGAACGAACGGCGGCAGGCTTTCGATCAATACCGCCCCGTCTTCTTCTCTTCCAACATTTTCCTGTGCCGGAATCCATATGCGAGGCGGCGGACTGACCATCAGAGATACGGAACTGCAATTAGCAATCGGCGAAATGAGTGATGCCAGTGCATACGGGATTGAAAGTTGGGGCAGCGATAATCTGATCAGTAACTCCAAGATAAAGATCGCCATGAATTCACTCGCCAATCCTGATATGAAGTGTATCGGAATCAATATGCCAGGGGCAGATTCCCTCACAGTGACCAATAATTCCAGTATTACCATGGAATCACTGGATACCGGTATTTCTTTTTACGGGAATCTGAACATCTCTGGCAGCAGCCTTACAATCAAGGAAGCTGCTATGCATGGAGTTGTCGCCGGTAAGACAGAGATCTCCGGAGGATCTGTACTGGATATCTCTGCACAAGACGGACAAGCCCTGCAAGCGGCCGGGAAAAAGATAACCATTTCCGATTCTTCCGCCACGCTGGTATCAACCGGAACGAACGGCATCTTCTGCAATGATCTTGAGATCATAGATTCTTCGAAGGTGGATGTCAAAGGCTACTGGCCAGCCTTGTTTGTGGATAACAATACTGTTATCAGGGATTCTTCCGTGGATGCGGTTACAACAAATGACGTAGGAATCTTCTGCAAAGGCCCTACGGAAATTACGGATTCTGAGGTCATAGCTGTCTCCGATCAGAATAAGAGCGGTCTTCGCATCTTAGGGGATCTGGCCATAAAGGATTCGGATATCACAGCCTCCGGCAATGCCAATAACAACAGCATTTCCGCGGTAGGAAGCATCTCCATTACCGGAGGTACGACAGAGATCGGGGCGGGAGGAATCGCTTCCGAAAAGAATGTACATATAGGCGGTGTCATCCTTTCAAATGGGACGCCTTCTTATGATAATATACAGAACGGTTCCGATGATGTCACATTCTCAGAGGCAGATTACAGCGCCGTAGACGCCGCGGTCAAGAAGGCCGAAGCGCTTAAGAAGGAAGATTACACTAATTTTGAGACCGTAGAAGAAGCTGTACAGGCTGTAGTCAGAGGAAAGCTTTTCTGGGACCAGGACGTTGTGGACGGATACGCCGCCGCAATCGAAGCGGCCCTGGCAGCCCTGAATCCTGTTCCTCCTACTGAACAGATCAGCTATGAGATCACCGAGGGAGCAGATCAGACAGTAATCAAGAACGGCGATAGCAGCGTTACTATAAGAGTCAACGGGGATTTTGATAAATTTGTCAGCGTATCGATAGACGACAGCGAAGTAGCTGAGGAACACTATACCGCGGTATCCGGTTCCACGATCATTACGTTCAAACCTGAGTACATCCAGACACTTACGGCAGGAACCCACAGGGTCAAGATCCATTATACCGACGGTCTGGCTCAGACCAGTCTAATATTGCAAGCAGACGAAGACACCGAAGAACCGCCGAAGGAACCCGACGCTGACCCGGATGATCAACCCGATGACAATCCGGATGATCAACCCGATGACGATCCGGATAATCAACCCGGCGGCGATCCATCAGATCAACCGGACAACAATCCGGATGATAAGCCTGATAATAAGCCATCGGGCAACCCCGATGATAAACCGTCTGATAAGCCATCGGGCAATCCTGGCGATCAGCCGTCAGGTAACCCGTCAGACAAACCGACGAACGCTCCTGACAGAAAACCGTCGTCACAGACGCCGAATACGAACGCAGCGAACCAAAAAGCTCCTAAAACAGGTGATGATCTGCCGATCATATGGCTGCTTGCCTTGGCTTTCTCCTATGTCATGATACGGAGATCCAGACCGGGGAAGATCACGAAAAACAGCTGATTCGCACTCTTACAAAAGAGAGTTAAAAGTTATGACAGGGACAGACTATGTCCCTGTTTCATATTATGGGAAATAATATTGGAGTACCGGGAAAATGCCATCTGGAGTCTATTGCTCGCAACTGGTTATCTGTGCGTGAAGCAGCCTCACTTGGTCTGACGGTAGATCTTGCCGGTCGGTATTCTATGAACTCCTTCTCTGGAGGCAAAAGGTATCGCACCCGAACGTATTCGGAAGTATGGATTTGCATTTGAAGGGAAAACGGTGCTTATTCGATAGAGAGATCAAAAGCTGCAGCAGGAAATATATCCTCTCCTTGCTGCAGCTAAAATGATCACCGTTTTTTATATTCTTAGACGTCTCCCGCAAGTTCTACCCTCCGATGCCCTATCCTCCCGGCCTGTGCAAGATCATGGGTCGCCACCAGGACCGTCATCCACCTCCTGTGCACTAACTCAAACAAATCCATCACCTCCGCCGAAGCACCAGGATCCAGATTCCCGGTAGGTTCGTCCGCAAGCAGGATCGCCGGATCATTCATAAGCGCCCGTGCAAGCACGATCTTCTGCTTCTCCCCGCCCGACAACTGCTGCGGGTAACGCTTATGCAGCGTCGAAAGCCCCAGGAAGGACAGCATCGACGCCACCCTCTGGCTGGTATCCCGCCTGCGGCCGTAGATCACCTCCCGCACAAATGCCAGATTCTCGAACACAGTCCTGTCTTCTAAGAGCTTCATATCCTGGAATACGATCCCAAGACTCCTTCTGTAGACGGGAATCTCCCGCTTCTTTATCTTCAAGAGGTCTCTCCCGTCTACAAGTATCTGCCCTTCTGTTGCAGCGGTTTCCATAGTAAGAAGCCTGATCAGCGTCGATTTCCCGGAACCGCTCTTTCCTGTCACGAAGAGAAATTCCCCCCGGTCAACATGCAGGCTTAAGCGATCCAATACAACCGTATTATATACCTTTGTCACATCCTTAAGCGTCATCTGACCGCCCTTGGCATTCGCCGTCTTCTGACCGATCATCAGCCCGCGCAGTCCGGCGCTTGCTATGTACGCCACGTTTTGGAAGTCCAGCTCGATCGTCTTCATCTTCTGAAATGCCTTATGTGAAAAGAACTGCAAAAAACAGAAAAAATGATCTTACAAAAAAGAACGTAAAAGATCATAAGCA
>OFGA01001092.1_pt1 | contig 19781 bp, 16 predicted proteins | sample 1521471 | NCBI WGS metagenome assembly OFGA01 (sample SAMEA3504086, study PRJEB24116) | mouse gut metagenome | biome: mouse gut; feature: mouse-associated habitat; material: faeces | place: Denmark | collected 2011
CCGCGTTCTCCGCAGTGATGGTGATATATTTTATCGCCTGCGCATAGGCTTTTTCTCTTATCAAACGTTGGGTATCCGGCGAGGCTGCCGGTGCTTCAAAGCAGGCGTACCGTGCGGAGATGCCCCGCAAGATCAGGGCCACCACGTCCTCCGGGTGTTCCGGCCTCTCCAGCCCCCGGTTGATGGCGTTGGTCAGGCGGACGGTGTCCTCAGAGGGAGTGTATCCGCCCTCTGCCGGAGGCGTGTACTCCGCCGCTTGCCGCTCTACCTCCGCCAGCAGTTCCGCATCGGGGATGACGGCCTCCCCGCCGCACTCAGCGCACCGAAGGTACAGCGTGTCGGGTCTATGTACACTGCTGAACCACCGCTTCAGGCGTCCGCCGCAGGGACAGCGCAGTGTCTCTCGCAGGACTGACACCGGACGCTCCCGATGAACGTGCTTCCCCCATTTCTTTTGGAGGAACGTCTGGACGGACTGGAAGGTCTCGCTGCCGATCAGGACAGGGTAGCCGTCAGCGCCGGCGTATCGTTGGTTTCTGAGGGTCAGGGATATCTTGAACTTTGTCCACGCAGGGCAGTCCGGGCTGTACTGTATGCCCTCCGCGTTCAGGATGTCCGATATTTCCCATTGAAATTTCCCCTCCAGGCAGAGGGCAAATATCCGGCTGACCACCGCCGCCTCCTGGGGCTGGGGAACCAGCTTCCCGTCCTCGATCTGATAGCCATACAGCACTTTCCGATTCATTTTGCGTCCTCCCTGATCCGTTCCGTTACCTCGATGCCGCCGTACAGCCGGAACCGCAGGGCGGTGGGGCTGACTACGACCTGCTCTACCAGCTCCTCGAACAAGGCTTCATCGAATCGCTCCAGCCGTTCCGGGCCTTGACGGATGGCGTCCACCGTTTGCCGCAGGGCCTCCGCCGCCTCGCCAATGTCATCATTCTTCAGCAGCCTCCGGCGTTTGGCCCGGAGCTGGGTCAGTTGAGCGGTGTTGGCGGCCATCTGAGCGGCGCAGGCGTCCGCATCCAGCAGGCCGTTGGCGCGGAGCTTGCTGATCTTATAGCCGCGCTCGGTGGCCTGGGCGATTGCCTTGTTTACCTCCAGCATGGCGGGGTTGTCCCGCTGTACGGCGGTCTCCAGGGCCTCCATCTGGCTCAGGGCAGGCTTGAGGATAATGCCGTCATGGAGCCGCAGCTTGCTGTACATCCGCAGGAAGGCATCGTAGATGGTTTCCTCCGGGATAGGGCCTGTGGGGCAGTTGGCGGCGCTTCTCAGATGCCGTCCGCAGCTCCAGGCACCAGTGCCTCTCCGGGTCACCCTTCGGTAGATGGTGAAGCCGCAGATCCCGCAGCACATTTTCCGGGACAGCGGGTAGACCGCGTCCGGGCCTTTGGACTGTTTTTTCTTCATCTGCCGCAGGGCCTGGGCCTTGTCATACACCTCCTGGCTGACGATGGCCGGGTGGGTCCCCTCCACATAGAATTGGTCCACCTCGCCCCGGTTGATCTTCTGGACGAAGGGGAAGCCGGTCTTGTAGGTTTTTTGGCAGAGGGTGTCGCCCACATATTTCTCATTTGACAGCCAGTAGTAGATTTCCCTGGTGGTCCAGTGGACGTTGCCTTTCCGGTCCCGGACACCCCGGCGGATCAGCTCGTTTGCGATATCCTTGGCGCTCTGTCCGCCGAGATAGGCGTCAAACACCCAGCGGATGATCTCCGCCTCCTCCGGCACGATCTCCAGGTCTCTCCGATTTACCAGCCGGTAGCCGTAGGGCGGTTTTGTGGTGATGAACTCGCCCCGCTCCATCCTCCGGCGATAGCTCTGGTGGATATTTTGGGAGATGGACATGGACTCCTGCTGGGCCAGGGAACCGGAAACGCTCACCATCAATTCTGTGGTGAGCGTTCCGGTATCGATATTCTCTTTTTCAAACTGGACAGTCACGCCCAGCCGTGTCAGCTCCCGCAGAGCGGAGAGGCAGTCCTTGGTGTTCCTGGAGAAGCGGGAGATGGACTTCACCAGCACCCGGTCGATCCTGCCCTTCCGGCAGTCGGCCATCATGCGGTTGAAGTCCTCGCGCTGGTCCATACGAGTGCCTGTCAGACCTTCGTCCGCATAAATGTCCACCAGCTCCCAGCCCTCATGCTGACTGATCAGCTCGGTGTAACTCCGGATCTGGGAGGCGTAGGACGATGCCTGTTCCTCCAGGTCTGTGCTGACACGACAGTACGCTGCCACCCGAAGGGTTTCGGGCCTGCCCTCACTGGGAGGAATGATTGTGATATTTTTGCTCATCGTGTGCGGCCTCCTTTCCTCTGGGTACCGACAACACTACCACATCCTGGCGGGAATAGCTATCACTATTCCCACACAGTTGCGGGACGGTATCGCTCCAGTGCCAGCCGTTTAGCGGCCCACAGCTCCTCGGTGGACAAAAGGCCGGCCTCCTCCGCCTGCTCCAGCAGGTGGGTCACCAGGATGTAACGCATCTCGTTCTTCACATTGATCATGCGGATGCCTCCCGGAAATAGTCCGGTCCTTTCACCTGCTGGATAAACTTCGCCACGTCCTCTAAACTGCTGGTGACTGGCATCTCCGGCAGGGCGGCCAGCACATCATTGCTGTAGCGTTTACCCTCGGCAGCCCGCTCATCCAGAATGGCCACCACGCAGGTGTCGGTCTCGGTGCGGATGGCCCGACCGAAGCCCTGCTTCAGCTTGATCTGCATCTCTGGCACCACCACCGCCCGGATGAACAGATGGAGGTTGGGATGGTTCTCCCGCTCTTTTTCCTTCAGTGCGTCCGGGACGGCAAAGGGCAGGCGTGGGATGATCAGCAGGGACACGCAGTCACCGGGGAAATCAAATCCTTCCCAGGCGGCTCCCGCCGCCAGCAGCACACTGCCGGGACTGGCCTTGAACTGCGACCTAGTATGGATGGCGCTGCGGCCCATGGTGAACAGCGGATAGCGCAGGCCGTGATCTGGCAGGCGTTCCTTCACCGCAGACATGGCGGCGTAGGACGTGAACAGCGCCAGGGCGTGGCCCTGGGCTGCGTCCAACAGGGCGGCGATCTCTTTCGCCAGCTTGTCATAATAGGCTGCGGCCTTTTGCCTGGGCGGAACCTGCGGTAAGTACAGCAGACAATTCTTCTGGTAGTCGAAGGGCGAGAGCGAAACAGATTCCCTGACCCGGCTAGTTGTCAGGAGGCCCGTCTGCTCTCGGAAACGGCGGAAATCCGCGCCCACAGCCAAGGTGGCGGAGGTAAGGACTGTAGGCTGCTCCTGCCGCCAAAGGGTCTGGCGTAGCTGGGCGGTCAGGTCGGAAATGGTAGCGCACAGCATGGTGCCGCCGTGAGTATCCTCCTCGGTATAGAAGACCATATCCGGGTGGCCCTGGTGGAACAGGGCTACTGCAGAGGAGACGTCCTTCAGCTGCCTGCGGGTACTGGGGGTGAGCAGGCCGTGGAGCTGATTGTTGATTACCGTCAGGCTCCGCTCCGGCGCGGCCAGCGCCCTCTTGTAATGATCGAAAGGTTTCCCCTCCGATGGACGGCCCAGTTTTCGCAGCAAGGACTTGGCGCTGTCGTTCAGGACTTCCGCCGCCAGCAGGAAGCGTTCTCCCCGCAGGCTGCGGCTTAGAGTGCGGATATCGTCTGCCGCCAGAGTTACCCCGAACATTTGGCGGGCGGCCTCCGGCAGCTTGTGGGCCTCGTCCACAATGAGGGCGCAGGCATCCGGGAGTATGGGCCTGTGTCCGCTGCCCCGGTGGATGGCATCCGCCAGCAGCAGGTTGTGGTTGCAGATCTGGAAGAGATACTGCCCAGAATCGCACTTCTCCAAAAAAGAACGATACCGGCAGGTCTCCTGCGAACAGTCGCAGATTTGAGGGACACAGATATGCTCCCGGTCATAGCCGCTGAGATGGGCGATTTCATCCATGTCCAGTTCATTCCGCAGCGCAAGCAGGGCATTTCCGGCCCTCCAGTTTTTCTTTCTGAGATCCAACTGATCCAGCCGCCGTTCCAGACGGTCATCGCAGACATAATGGGACTTCCCCTTGCGGATCACTGTCCGGAGGGGCTGTGTGATCATGCCGTCTTCTGTCAGCAGATTGGATAGCAGGGGGAGGTATTCGTCCCGCGCCGCGGTCTGGAGGGCGATGCTGGAGGTAGAGATTAAAATGGGCCGGACGGGGAGCCCGCTGGCGGCGCGGAAGCGGTAGTACACTATCCCAGCCACCAAATAGGCGTAGGTCTTGCCGATCCCCGTCCCAGCGTCACACAGGGCGATGCCGCCCTCCAACATGGCGTCTAGCATCCGATGGCAGAGCGCCAACTGCTCAGGGCGCTCTGCCATGTTCCGAGTGGGGAGTAAGTCCTTGAATATGTGGTCTATCTCATTATGGGGGTTGTGCCTATTATCGTTGGTATTCATCCTAAAATTCCCCTTTGTCGGTTCGTTTTTTGTACTCATCGTATTCTCAGCTCGACCCCCGATGAGGTATAGGGAACAGTAACGGATAAGGCTTGGCGGACCTTCACGGACACATTCCAGGGGTCTCTACTGCTTTCAACCCATTGGGATGACGGGCTGCCTTGTCTTGGCTGCCCCGCACAGGCTTTATCGCGGCCTGGAGGGAGCGACTGCCCCCTCCAGGTCATGGCGCGCACTGTGCGTCTGTCCGTGTGGTCATCCGTACTGCTGGTATGAAATTTTCAAGGTGCAGGAGGCTTGTTTGCCTTGGTTTTATTATAAATGGCGCGGCATCCGTTGGATAGAGAACGATGGACACATCCCCGTGACCATTGGACACACCTACCGTCTTAGAGATGGGCCTGGAGCATTGTCAGCCTGTCGATCAACTCGGCAATTTCCTTTTTCAACTGCACCTTGCGCCCATGCTCCAGTGCATTATTCCGCTCCATGCCAAGGATGAGCGAATCTATGGGCACATGGAAAAATTCAGAAAGCTGTATGAACAAATCTACCGAACAGCCTTTTGTCCCGGATTCGATCCGGCTCAAATGACTCCGATCCATATTCAGCGTTTTGGCCAGTTGGTTCTGGGTGTACCCGTTTTGGATACGCAGGTTCTGTATGTACGCGCCGCTGCGCTTCATGTCATAGTTCATTTGTGATGTCTCCAATCTCAAATTTTTAGGGTGCGGAATTTGAAATCGGAGATCATGGATATTGGGCTATGTATGGTAGCCAATGGCTGAGATACCTGGTCACAAAGTGACTATTTGAAATACTGAAGATTTTCCTGTGCGCTTCCAGACGAAAAATCAGGTTTTTCGACATTTTTTATGAGATACTTTAATTTCAGATGAAATTAGATAAATTTCGCAGGCGTATCTCAAAAAAATCGGCTGCTTTCGACTGGATTCCCAAAAATACAACAGAGAATATAGTCGAAAAAAGTCGAAATAAAAAAGGGGCGCGAACAACCGTAAGGCTGTTCGCGCTTTTATAAAAAATTGGAGCGGCGGCTTATATACGTCACCCCAGTTTATGCCAGTATAGATTATCTCAAAAGGGCTGTCTCAATAGGTTCCCATCCCCAGCAAAAATAAAAAGGCATCGAGGGTGTTGTCTCCCTCGATGCCTTAATTGCATGTTACTCACGTTTCAAAAGAATTGCGAAAGTATAAATAAAATTGGACCCGCTGTACGTTCTGAACGATATTTTGAAATTGCTAATTCTCTCCTTTTGCTTCTTCTACCTTTGCTTTGATGAAATTGATGCTGTTGATATATCCTTTGAGCAACAATCCAGCCCCAATTAGGAATGGCGCATCAACTTTTTTATTTCTGTTTTACTTGTAAATCGAATTCATTTCTGCAACATACAGTTCTTCAACCACGATCTCCCCATCTGCTTCCAAAGAGAGCCCCTGCGATTCAAAAGCGCTGTAGGAACGCATACTGATGGATTTGCTGTCGTTAAAGAAACCTTCCACCAGCGAACGGTCGATATATACCTCTATTGTCATCTTTCCGTCTCTGACCTCCAGCGGACCTGAGACGAAAGGCTTTTTCGCCTCCTTGGTTTTGTTGGGATTTTTCCCGCTGATCGTCCCTTCCTGCGCGTTGTAGATAAATGCGGTCAGGTCCCTGTCACCGTTGCTTTTTACATTCAGCGTGATCTCGTTGGAATCTCCCATATCCACAGCAGCCCGAAGATACAACAGGTCTCCAGAGACCTCTGAGAGCATTTGGTTGGCCTGCTCCAACGTCAGGCCGGTACCCTCAGTCAACACCGCGCCCTCCAGTTCATGCAGCGCATCGGCGGGACTCATCATCACATCTGTCCCCTCGTCGTTTAGCCATATCTTCCGGGGCAGCCCTACACAGTGGGCCCACCCGGCTGCGCCTTCCTCCGCGCCTCCGCGCTGGTCCTGCATGATGCTGAACAGATAAACGTCCCCGCTCACTGGATCGACAAGGGCACTGGGGCCCGTGAATACGTTGCTGCCATAGTCCAGCAGGGCCGGACCATCTATAAATCGCTCGTCAGGGATGAATTTTCCGGTTTCCCTGTCAAAGTCCCCCACAAAATAATAAACCTTGTTATCCGCCATACTGGCGGGAGCTGGAGAGATGGAAAAGAAATACTTCGTGATCGTTCCCGCCTCGTTTGTCAGCGGAATAAGAATGGGCAGCTCCCAGCTGGTGCCGTAGGTCATGGACTGGTCCGGCCAGTCATAGACAGGGCCGCGATAGACCCAGTCCATGTCGATGACTCCATCCCCCTTGACCTCCAGGGGCCTGGTCTCATACAGCAGCGCACTGCCGCCGGGGCTGGTTTCACTGCCGCTGCAGATGAGCATGTACCAGGTATCGTCCTCCTTCCAGATATGACTGTCCCGAAACTCTCCGGGGCGGCCTTGGCCGGAGATCTGGGCAATGGCCAGGTCTCCGCACACCACCCAGTCGATCAGCTCCGGGTCGCTCAGGTCGGCAGGATAGGCCGCGCCTATGTTCTGGTTGGAAATCAGCCCGTCTTCAGCAAAGCTGTCGTTGCCCGCCGTGAAGAACAGGACAGGCACACCGTTTACATCCAGCGCCGCGCCGCCGGACCACACGCCATCCGGTACAACGGTATTTTCCATGGGCGTGATGGCCTCCTTCACCGGACGCCAAGATACCATATCCTCACTGACCAGATGGCCCCAGGAGATGTTTCGCCAGTAGGTCCCCACCATATTTTGCTGGAAAAACAGGTGGTACATGCCGTTGTAATACACCGGCGCGTGGGGCTCGTTCATCCAGTGCTGGTAGGGGCCGCCGTGAAACTGGGTTTTATAGATGTCTTCAGTGAGAATATTTTGCAGTCCGATGTCCTCATAGGCGATTTCCGGAGTCTGGAAGGCTGCCTGCGCCGTGATCGTATCTTTGTCGAGAGCTTTACCGTAAATCTTCAGCTCGTCCATGTATCCGCTGAACATCTGGTAGCTTCCGGCGGCAATGGATTCGCCGTGGGCGTTTTTGCCTATCAGCAGTTTTTCCTTCTCAGCGGGAGCAATGGCGGCACCCGTATCAATAGACCGTTCCCCCGCCAGTTCTCCGTTGAGATACAGCGACATGTCTCCGGACTTCCCGTTAAATACGGCGGCCACATGGTTCCACTCATACTTATGAAGATCCTCGCCGTCCGCCCAGAGCGTCAGCCACTCCTCTCCGGTCCCCACCTGAAAGCATAGCCGCCCATACCGCTGATAGCCCAGGAGGAACCCCTGCTTTTTTTCCTTGTTGTACTGTCCCGCGATGGCAGTCAGATGCTCGGTTCCGTTGGCGGCGGCATTGGGATCGTCCCATTCAAAGGCGCGAGGCGCCGCCCACACGCTGATGGTGAGGGCTTCCCCCTGTATCAACAGCTCTTCCGGTTCATATCCGATATAGTTGGAGCAGCCGTCAAACAACAGGCATCCACCGGACACGCCTTGGCTCCGCCACTCCGGGGACCGGGCGTCCATATAGGCGGCATTGGTGAAGAGATATTTTACCTCGGCGGGCTGGGCCTGCCCCGCGCCGTCCAACACCTGATTGCCAGATCCTTCGTCAAAATTGAGACTTAGCAACAGCTTCTCCGGACTCCCGCTTTCTTTGCCGGAGCAGGCGGTGCAGACCAGCGCCAGCAGGAGGGAGAGAACAGGTATGACCTTTTGGAGAAATTCTTTTTTCATGTGTATCTACTCCATTTGATTTTCAATTATAGCAACGCTTCCACCTGCTCCTGCTCTGGCATGGAGCGGATGGCTCCTTTCCTGGTGGTCACCAGATAAGCCGCCGTGTTGGCAAAGCGCAGCATGGCAGTCAAGTCCTCTTCCGCCAATCCATCCAACCCATGCTCCAGCACGAAGTTGAGAACGCAGGCGCAGAAGGTATCCCCGGCCCCGGTGGTTTCGATCGTCCCGCCCAACTTGCAGGCAGGGACGAACACCCGCTTATCCTCATAATAAGAGCAGCTTCCCTCCGGCCCCGCCGTCACGTTGAACAAGCGAATGTTGGGGTACTGCCGCCGCAGGGCGGCCGCGCCCTTATCAAGATCCGTCTCCCCGGTCATAAACTCCAGCTCATTGTCCGCGATCTTCAAAATATCGCACTGGGACAGACCATAGGCGATCTGCTCCCTGGCCTCCTCCAGGCTTTCCCACAGCGGGGGCCGGAGATTGGGGTCGAAGGAAACAAGGGCGCCGCCCATCCTGGCACAGCCGACAGCATGGCGGGTGGCCCGCCTTACGCCCTCATGGGTCATGGACAGCGTGCCAAAATGGAAAATACGGCTCCCGCCAATTACTTCCCCCGGCACCTCCGCCTCGGTGAGCATCATGTCCGCGCCGGGGTTGCGGAAGAAGGAGAAGTCCCTGTCGCCGTTGGGCAGCTTCTTGACAAAAGCCAGGGTAGTCCGCGCGTTCCGGTCCGTTACCAGATAATCCCCGCAAATCCCGGCTTCCTCTACCACGGCGCGAAGCTGCTGGCCAAACATATCGTCCCCCACTTTGCCTGCAAAAGCGCAGCTCCGCCCCAACTTTCTCAGCATCGCCAGCACGTTGCAAGGCGCGCCGCCGGGGTTGGCCTCGAAGAGGGGATTGTCCTGACGGCTGAAGCCGTTTTCCGTAAAATCGATCAGCAGTTCCCCCAGAGCAACCACGTCAAAGGTCTTCTCCACCATGGCTCACGCCTCCTCATCAAACACCAGATCGTATTTCTCTACATCCATCAACACCGAACCGCCGGCCTCAAAGCTGATGGCGTCCGCCTCCTGGCGGGTGTAAATCACCGCGCTGGCCGCCTGCTCGCCATCGTTGACAAAGACCTCCAGGCTGAAGCGGTCCAGCACCAGACGCAGCTTGATCTCTCCGCCCCTGGGACGAACAAAAAAGCTGCGGGTATGGACAATGTCGTGGGGCAGGCCGCTGCGGGTCCGGTCGATCTTGACGGTCCCCTGGTCGGGGCGGTAACGGATGATCGTCTCATGCTCCCCGTCCTTGGCCACCCGGATGCGGAACCAGCGGTAGGAATCCTTCCCAATGGGCCGGACGGTAACAGTCATGTCCAGCATCCTTCCTTGAACGCTGGGCAGGTTGACCTCACCGCTGACAGGGATGTTGTGGTGCATGACGCGCGGGCCGCGATAGTTCTCCAGCTCCCGCGCGGGTGTCTGATACAGCCGCCCGTCTTTCACGGACAGCTCGCGGGGCAAGGTCATCTGCCCAAACCAGCGGCAGTGATCGGGCTTAGCCCCCACAGTAGACCAGTTCTGCATCCAGGCAATCATAACGCGCCGCCCGTCCTCTGTAAGCAGCGTCTGGGGGGCGTAGAAGTCCAGACCGTAATCAATAGCCTGCACGAACTGCCGGACAAACCCTTTCCCGTCAGGGTCGTATTCTCCGATGAGGCACACCGTGCCATTGCCCGCATGGAACTCCAGCCCCACGGGCTGCATCTCCTGGGGGCTGGTGAGCAGGACCTGCTTCCCGTCCAGCGGGAAGAAATCCGGGCACTCCCACATTTTCCCGTACTGGTTATGGCAGGCATCCAGGGTACGGACGAACGCCCACTTCCGGCCGTCCCCGCTGCTGTAGAGCAGGATGGCCCCGCTGCCATCTGCGGCGCGGTTGCCGATGACGGCGTAATACGTCCCATCTGCCTCCCGCCAGACCTTGGGGTCCCGGAAGTCCACCGCGCTGCCGCCCTCCGGCAGATCCTTGCCGGTCAGGACCGGGTTCAGCTCGCATTTGTCGTAATCCACGCCGTCTCCAATGGCGACGCACTGGGTCTGGATATCCCGGATAAATCCATCGGCATCGTGCCCCCGCTGAACGCCGGTATACATGAGCATCTGCCGCCCATCGGGCATCTCCACCGCGCCGCCGGAGAAGCATCCCGCCGCGTCGTAGCCGCAGTCAGGAGCCAGGGCGGCGGGCAGACGCTCCCACCGGATCAGGTCCCGGCTCTTTATGTGTCCCCAGTGCATCGGTCCCCACTCGTTTGAGTAGGGGTGGTACTGGTAAAACAGATGGTACTCCCCCTTATAGATGGAGAATCCGTTGGGGTCGTTCATCCAGCCGATGGTGGGGGTAACGTGGAAGGCGGGCCGTTCCCCGGCGGGGATGTGGGGGCCGTACTGGGCCTCAAAATCACGGGCTTTCTGAAGGGCTTCGCTTATCATATCGTTATCCTCCTGAAATGAAAATGATATATGGAGTATTGTTCTATTCAGGCGGGCTTCTGCCCGGAGTTGACGAATTCATTGCAATTCCGGCTTTTCTGTGCTATAATCACCAGCCGGAGGTGATGTATACAATGGAATTGACCGACATTTTTCTGCTCTACAACGCTCATCCGCCGCTGGACTATGAAATCAAGGACACCAGCCACGGCGCATCGGACTTCCGGCAGGCAATCATTGTGGACTGGGGCGCGGAAAAGCGAGTGATCAAAATCACCTGCAACGCCTTCACCACCGCCCATCGGGTTGAGGGCTGGCGGCAGACAATAGAAGCATACCGCGCACTGGGTTATTATTGTCCCCGCATAGTTCCCAGCCGGACTGGAAGCATCTCCGAGACGTTGGAGTACAACGGGCGGCAGTGCGTAGTGTTCGCAGAGGAGTTTTCCATCTATCAGACGGCGGAACAATTCGGTCGGGAGCGCACCAGGAAGAACGGCCGGTATATCTTCCACGACGACGCCATCCGTATGACCGCCAGAGCGGCTGCTGCCCGCCTGGACTGCGCGGACTATCCTTCGGCGTGGTGTATCCTGGAGTGCTTTGACCCCTCTGAACCCGATGACGAGGTGATGGAATGCGCTCTGGGTTTCAAGAAGATCATGGACGAAGAAGTTTCCCGCTATCAGGAGCGTTTTCAAAGGATATGGGATACGTTCCTGGAAAACAAGGAGCGGTTGTCCCCCGTCTATCGCGATCTGCCCACCTCCGTATTTCAAGCGGACCCGAACGATTCCAATATTTTATTGGATCGTGACCTGCGGTTTATGGGCGTGCTGGATTTCAATATCAGCGGGCGGGAAACCGTGCTGAATATGCTGTTCCGGGATGCGTTTATTAACTTCGATGAAGAAATCCCGGAGGAAGCGGAAAACAACAGGTTCTATGTGGAAGGGATCAGCGAAAGGAACTTTGCGATTTTCACTGAAAACCTTCTGCTGGCAAAGGAAATCTACCCCTTCACGCAAGCGGAAATCGAGGCTGCGCCGATGCTCTACCGGTATCTGCGCCCCTTCTGGTGGTACACCCTCCACGCTCTGGCAAGGGACAAGGGGGATCTGTCCAAGGTAGACCGCATCCTTTCCTGGATCGAGAATGAGCAGACCCGCGAGATTGATTTTCAAAGGATTCTGGCATAAGGAAATACATCTCTTTTTACGAAAAGGGGCGGCGGGTCGCCGCCCCTTTTCGCAAAAGAGAAATGAGGAAGGTTGGTAATATCTGAATTACTCAGCAGCGGCGTACCGGTCGTAGGCGTTCTTGTAGACTTCCAAGATCTGCTCCATACCGTAGGTATCGACCAGGTCCTGCTTGTAGGCTTCCCACTCGGCGTCGCTGGGGCCGCCGTCCCGGAACCAGAGGGCTTCCTGCTCCTTGACGTGGTTCTCAAAGTCGGGCCTGTAAAGATCCAAATCGTCCAGCTCGCTCTGGGTGAACACGCAGTCCACGGGATAGAAGGTGAAATCATCCACATACTTGAACCAGAAATTCTGGAGATCGTCCAGACGCTGGAGGGCGCGGTCCTCCATGTGGAAGACGTTGGTGTAGTACTCAGAGAGGATCAGCTTGGGGCCCTGGACCTCGCTGGCGGCTTTCAGCTCACCGGCGGACTTTCCAAACTTCTCACGGGCCTCCTCGTCGGTTATGGAGACGTACATGCCCTGGGCATCCTTCTCCTCATCGAAGTACACGCCGATAGGACCGTACTGGAGCTGCATGACATTCTCGCCGGTATACCACTGGTCGTAGAACTTTAGCAGGTTGGCAGGACTTTCGCAGGCCTTGGTAATAGACAGCATCCCGGAGTTGACGGCGGAACCGGCGGACTTGATGGTCACAGTGCAGGTACCGTCGGGACCCTTCAGCGGAGGCAGGTAGACGTAATCGGCGGCGTGATCGGCCATCAGCTCGTTGATCTCCCACCAGGTCGCCACGCCCACGTAGCCCTGGGCGCACTTGGCAAGGTACTGTTTGTCATCCTGGCTGAAAACCTCGATATCGATAAGGCCGTCGGCGTACCAGTCATGGTAGTAGGTGATGGCCTCGCGGTAACCGTCGCTGACGCAGTCGAAGACCACTTCCTTGTCCTTGGTCAGGCGCAGGTCAGCGCATACGTCAGACCAGTTGGTCAGGCCGAAGGGGGCGTAGAAGATGTTCTGACCCCAGCACCACTGATCGAATCCGAAGGACATGGGAATGGTGGAGCCCGCGTCCGCGCCGTACATCTTGTGGGCCATGTCGTTGTCCTTGAACGCCTGAAGGGCGGTCCTCAGCTCCTCGACAGTCTCAGGGACTGCCAGTCCCAGGTCGTCCAGCCACGCCTTGTTGATCATGGAGAACTGCTGGATGGAATGGATGGAGTAGTCATCGGCAGCGCCGGTGGCGCCGGTGCCCATCATCTCGGCGGCAGGCAGGCCGTATATCTTTCCATCGTCCTGGGTGATAGCGGCCTTGATCTGGGGATACTTCTCCAGAATGGCGGAGAGGTTGGGCATTATGCTGGCATCGGTGACGTAGGGCGTCAGGTCGATGAAGGTGCCGCCCCGGCCATAGCGGCCCAGGTCATAGTTGGACCAGCCCACGGCCTGCACAGCATCGGGCAGCTCGCCGCCGGTCAGGCGGATGTTGACCTGCTCGCCCAGGGAGTCGCTCATGGTCTCCCAGTTGATCTTGATGCCCGCGTTCTCCATCATGGCGTTGAGGACCGGATTGTCGTCATAGCCGCCGGAGAGGGCGGAGATGCCGGAAATGATGTTGAATTCCGTCTGGTCGGTGTTGGTATTGGGCTCGCCGCTATTGGCGGGGCCGTTGTTCCCGCCGCCGCAGGCGGTCAGCAGAGCCAGCAGCATGACGGATGCCAGAACAAGGGACAATACTTTCTTCATAATGATTCTCCTTTTTGATTTGTTTCAAGCTTCACAACGATTTTGCTGAATTTCGCACAATATTTTCTCCATCGCGGCTTACCCCTTCACGGCTCCGGCCATGAAGCCCTTCTCAAAATATTTCTGGACATAGGGATACGCGATGAGCATGGGCACAGCCGCCACGATCATGGAGCAGAATTTGATAAGCTCCGTCTGCTTGTTCAGCTCGGCGTAGCCGCCGGAGATCATGCTGGCCTGCTCGCTGGCTGCGCTGGATTTCATCAGGATGCCCCGCAGTACCAGAGGCAGGGGCTCGCCCTTGCCCCCCAGGTAGATCATGGCGGTGAACCAGTCGTTCCAGTAGGCCACCATGGCAAACACCGCCTGGACCGCCAGAATGGGCATGGACAGGGGAATGACCACGCTGAGGAAGGTGCGGAACTTGGAGCAACCGTCGATCTCGCTGGCCTCCACCAGATCGTGGGGGATGCTGTTCTGGAAGTAGTTGCGGACGATGATCATGTTGCCCACGCCCACCCCGCCGGGGAGGAACAGGGCCCACATGCTGCCCATCAGCCCGGTATCCCGGACCACCAGATAGGTGGGGACCAGCCCGCCGCCGAAGTACATGGTGAACACGAAGAACAGACTGATCCACTTCCGCCCCGGCAGATCCTTCTGGGCCAGGGGATAGGCGGTGATGTAGAGCATCACCACGGAGAAGATGGTGCCGATGACGGTGTATTTCACAGAATTGAGGAAGCCGGAGACGATCTTCGGGTCTGCGAACACCGCCTTATAGCCGTCAAAGGTGAAGCCGCTGGGCAGCAGGAAGGTCTTCCCTGCATACACGTCGTAGGGGTCGGAGAAGGAGGCTATGAGGACATAGTACAGAGGGTAGGCCACGATCAGCAGGACTACAGTGCAGATGGTCACCAGGATGATATCGCTGGCCTTGTCGGACATACCGGTAGATTTTGATTTTGTCATATTCCGCCGCCCCCTTTACACAAACTGCACGTCCGAAGCCTTGGACGCGATCTTGTTGACGATAATCAGCAGCACAATGTTAATGGCTGTGTTGAACAAGCCCACGGCAGTAGAGTAGCTGTACTTGGCCTGCTCAATGCCCTGCTGGTAGACATAGACGGCAATGACATCGCTGGTGGCCTTGTTCAGATCGGTCTGGAGCAGCCAGACCTTTTCAAATCCCACGTTCATGATGCCTCCGGCGGCCATGATGAGGTTCAGGATCGCCATGGGCAGCAGCTCCGGGATGTCAATATTCAGGATCCGCTGGAACACCGAGGCTCCATCCATCTTGGCCGCTTCGTAGAGGCCGGGGTCCACGTTGGCCAGAGTGGCTAAGTAGATGATACAACCCCAGCCCGCGTCCTGCCAGATGCCGGAGGCGATGTATATGGTCCGAAAAGCCTCCGACTGGGTAAGAAAGTCGATCTGCGTACCCAGAAGCAGGTTCAGCAGGCCGCCGGTAGGACTGAGGAAGATCTTGATCATACCGCAGATGACCATGACGGAGATAAAATGGGGCGCGTAGAGGACGGTCTGAACCACCCGCTTGAATTTGTGGAACCGTACCTGGTTGATGATGAGGGACAGGATGATGGGGACGGGGAAGCTCCACAGCAGGCCGTAGAAGCTGATAAGCACCGTATTCTTCATCATCCGCCAGAAGGTGGGCGCCTTGAAGAACCGGATGAACCAGTCGAAGCCCACCCACCGGCTGGCGGTGAAGCCCAGGTTGGGGTCAAAGTCCCGGAAGGCGATCTGGATGCCGTACATGGGGATGTACTTGTAGACAACCGTCAGTACCACGGGGATCAGCAGCAGCGCGTAGAGCTGCCAGTTGTCCAGGAGCCGTTGTCCCAGCGTCTTCCCGGAACGCTGGGACAGGGCGGCGGAGCCCGCCGCCGAGATCCGGACGGGAGTTTCGCTTTTTTTCATGTGACTCACTTCCTTAAACACATAGCTTGTCGCTGGGAAAGGAGACTGCGATGCGGGGAGATTGTCCTTTGCAGGGTGCGCGCCGGCCGCGTAGCTCGTATAACGTTTCATCGATTCAACTAAATTTAAGCAGCCTGCAAGCTGCCGGAAATCTGTGAAACGTTATGCGCCTGTTGTGGTTATCTTAGCAAATGTTCCGCCTCCCTGTCAACAAGTTTTTGCCAATTTCTTTAAGTTCATCAACTTTGACAAACCAATTGGACTGTTTTTGGTAATTGCGCCAAAACGCAACGTTTCATGAAAAATATGTGAAATTTCTCTTTACATTTCATCATCGCTTCTGCTATGATACAAGCAGACACGGCGCAGGGCAGTCCATTTGCGCCTTGTATATGAAACATTTCACCAGGAGGCAGATATGAAAAACGCTATGCCGACGATGAAGGACGTGGCTCAGGAGGCCGGTGTGGCCCTGGGGACCGTGTCTAAGGTATTCAACGGCATCCCCGTGGGGGAGAGCTACAGAATAAAGGTGGAGGAAGCGGCCCGAAAGCTGGGATATCAGGTCAACCAGTACGCCCGGGGGCTGAAAACAAACAAAACCAACACGGTGGCAGTGATCCTGCCAGGGGTGAACCACCCCTTTTTCGCATCTCTGGCCCAGCACATCTGCGAGGCCCTGGCCCGGCGGGACTACCGGATGCTGCTGTATGTCACCGCCTCCAATCCGGAGATCGAGCAGAACTGCGTCAACATGGTCCGGCAGAACAAGGCGGACGGCATCATCGGACTGACCTACAACCCCTTGGTGGTGGACGAAGATCTGCCTTTTGTGGGCATCGACCGCAGTTTCCGGGCAGACATCCCCTGCGTGGCGGCGGACAACTACGGCGGAGGCCGTCTGGCGGCGGAGAAGCTGCTGGAGCTTGGATGCACGCATCTGGCGTTCCTCCGTACCGGCTCGTCCAGCCCCAGCGAGACGGACAAGCGTGGAGACGGCTTCGAGGCCGTCTGCCGGGCCCGGCAGATCCCCTGTGAGGTTCTGCGCCGGAACGATGGCGAGGACGGCCCGGAGGTGTTCCGGGAGTTTCTGCTTGCGCATATGGCGGAAGGGAAGCTGGATATTGACGGCATCTTCTGTTCCACCGACCTGCTGGCCTGGAGAATACAGAATATATTGGCGGAGCTGGGGCTTCGGGTGCCGGAGGATGTGCAGATCATCGGCTTTGACGGCATCCGGCGGTTTGGAGGCGAGGAGCTGTACTGCTCGACCATTATACAGCCCGCCGAGAAAATGGCGGAGACCTGCGTGGATCTGCTGCTGGCAAAGGACCGCTCCAATATTCCGGCGCTGGTGTGTCTGCCTGTCAGCTACGCCCCCGGCGGGACGACGCGGGAATAGGGAACAGTTATGGCAAGCGAATATCTGAAGAAGAAATACCGGGATGTCAAGCCGGACGCGCCTCTTGAATTGACAAAGACGGAGAAGTGGAAAAATTGACGGAAGGAGCAGTCTCATGAAAAGGCATATTTTTGCGCTGCTGCTGGCGGGATGTATCTGTCTGGCGGGGTGCGCTCAGCCCGTCCCCCGACAGGCGGCGGACGGCGCGGCCTGGGATGAACACTGGGTAAGCGTTGGGAATGTGATCGGCATAGACACGCCCGAGGGGATGACTCCCCGGGAGAACAATGACGCGCTGACTGCCAACGGTATGTATTACGCCACCTGGTCCATCGGCGAGGCGGAGCCTTATACCAACGAGGACGGCGATGAGGCCCAGCTCTTTGACGCGCAGGTCTATGTCCTGCTGGCAGGCTATAACGAAGCTGAAAAGGCCAAGAGCAGCGCGGCAGAGTGGATGAATATGGCTTCCAGCCAGTATGCAATAGAGGGGACCTCTACGGAAACCTGTAATGGCCAGGAATTTACAGTCATCACCTATACCTACGAGTCGGACACAAACCCCTACGCCAGGGGCGCGTCAGCCTTTGGCGTGTACCGGAACTATGCGATCAGTGTGGAGCTGTCCTGCCAGGAAAAATTTGATGGCAGCGCCCGGGAAATTCTGGTGGGCTTTCTGTCGAGCTGCCACTATGCCGCATAAGGAGGGATGACTCATGGGACTGCTGTTTCCTGAAGATCCGCATTACAATGAGAACGAGCGGCAGACGGGCTTTTACCGTTACCGCCAGCTGCTGTCCAACCGGTTTGGCCAGTGGTGGAAGATCAATCTGCTGACTCTGGTGGGCTTTGTGCCGCTGGCGGCGGGAATATTTTATGCCGTCGCCGTATCCAGCCTCCTGATACTTCTCCCCTGCTCCATCGCAGGCGGCGCGGTTGCGGGGCCGTTTTTGGCGGGGATGTATGACGCCGTCCTGCGGGGCCTGCGGGACGATCCGACCCCCTGGTTGGACGGCTGGAAGCGTTCCTGGCGGCAGAACTGGCAGGGAAGCATGCTTTTGGGCGCGGTAATGGGACTGCTTGCAGGACTGTACGCCTTTATGGGGATGCTGTTCTGGTGGGCGGAGACAGGGCCGTCTATGGGGACTATAGGCATATATCTGGCAGGGCTGCTGCTGATCCTGTCGGCGAATACCCTGCTCTGGCCGCAGATCGTGCTGTTCCGGCAGGCTCCAGCCATCCGGCTGCGCAATGCGCTGCTGTTTCTGATCAGGTACTTCTGGCGGGTCATGGGCACAGGCATTTTGCAGCTGGCGCACTGGGCGGTCTATGTGTTGTTTGCACCTTGGACGCTGCTCCTGCTGCCGGTGACCGGCGTATGGTATATCGTGTTTCTTTCACAGTTTTTGGTTTATGCGCAGATGGACGAGGCCTTGCGGATAGAGGAACTCTATGATGAAAACAAGTAAAACGCAAGTTAGTTATTGAGGAATATGGCGAGTAGATAGTGGTAGACCATGCATCTGACTGTGAAATGTCAAGGTGATTTTTCTTTTCTGAATTTGGGAAAGCGCTGGACGTTTTAATTATCTAAGGGACTTCTTTTCTTGAGTTATTCAAGGGAAGTAAGTCCCTTAGAAATTTTCATACATAAAGAGGTCAAAAGCATTGAAAAACCAAAAGTTATAAACGACTATTCCTATTTTTCTCTTAAAAAGTATCAACTACTCTATGGGCTGCACCCAAACTATGCAAGGGAAGATAGCTGTTTCGGTTTTATTCTGAGTGCTGTCCTACTATTCCCGACTGAATAAACACAACTTTTTCCCTGACTGGCATCGGCTTATGCCGTTCTTCTTCCGGGGCAATCACGGCGGCATCTTCTAGCGGTATTTCCCGAAGCTGCCGCCCACACTCGAAGCAGAAGTTGGAATGCTTAGATAGGATTGCGTTTCCGCAGTAGGGGCAATGTCCTGTCATGCTCTGCCCACGTCCTTCTTGTAGTTTGTTGCGGATCTCATTTGGAAGATGGGTGATCGTCCGTGAGACGGGGACAATGATAAATATTTCACGTCCTTGCTTTTGAGCATACCTCACGGTCGCTCCGGTCCCGCTGCGTTGCGTCCCATTATAACCAGCCAGCAGAATGGACGCATGATCGACCAGATAGTGGTTGCGTTCCAGCATACAATTCGATGTGTATTTCCGGCTTACATAAACCACGTTACTGGCCTGCTTCAGAATAGCGTGGTACTGCTCCTGCGCTGCTGCTGGCCATTTTGCTTCCTGCCCTTCACAGGGCAAAATGCAATGGAGTCGAATCGCAGGATATTTCTCTTGCAGTCCAAGGACGATCTGCGCGCTCCAGAGGTCTACCCCCAAGGCCATACCTGATAGGAACTCTGTCACGCCACGGTCTGCCAGCTTTATGATCTGTGCGTTCAGGACATCTTTCAGCAATATGCACTCAGGAGCAGCTTCATTATATTTCCATGGGAAACTTTTGGGGCGGTGCCCAGTAAAGGCGCAGGAATTTTGATTCATAGTCATAGTCCCTCCCGGCTCTCGGCCAATATTCCATATTCCTTTTCCTGCTCGGTCTTTTATATTTAGATGATCTGTTGACACAAATCCGGCTAAAATATCTTAATCCTCTATATCCAGCAGCTCGTCAGTTCCTGTCCCTCGCAATTCTATTATGAGTTCCATCGACCAGTTGCGTAGTATAGTCACCACAGTTGAAAAGCGGTAGCAAGGGCATCATCAAAGGAAGAGACAGCGGGAAGGATTTTTCTCAAAAAGCGCTTC
>OFGA01001094.1_pt1 | contig 19774 bp, 21 predicted proteins | sample 1521471 | NCBI WGS metagenome assembly OFGA01 (sample SAMEA3504086, study PRJEB24116) | mouse gut metagenome | biome: mouse gut; feature: mouse-associated habitat; material: faeces | place: Denmark | collected 2011
CCGTCCCAATCCGCCGTTGCCCAGCGCCGCGTCGGGCTCCTGGTCTTCCAGCACATTGATGTCCACACCCAGCTCCTCAAGGACTTCCTTCGCCCCCTCGTAGGCCTGGAGGTTTACCATGTTGTTGCCCAGCGCGCGGCCCATGAGGAATTCCATGGACATATAGTACACCATCTTGGGGTCTTCCCTGTCATAGGCTTTCTGGGTGTTCATCCAGTTGCCGATGACCCTGTCCTTGATAGAATAGGAAGCCGCCTGGAAAATCTGCTGGGGAGTGGCCTCCTCCAATGTCTTGCGGTACATGTTCATGACATTATACAGGACACTCCTCTTGAAAAGCTCCTTGTCGAACGTGGGCTTCTTCTCAGAGGCTTCCGGCATGTCCGTCTGCGTCTTTGCTTCCGTCGTGTTCGTCTTCTTCACTTCTTTCTCCTTTCACACTCTCAATCTATTTTAAGGCAAAACTCAATGAATCGGCCTTATTGCCCGACTGTTTTTTATTATACCAAAATTCGCCAGGCATTCCAACTGCTTTTTGCACAAAATTAGAAGACAAAATTACAATTTTTCAAAATATTGTGTGGAAGCCTGCCGAAATACCCTTCACCCAATCAGCACTTCCTTCCCCCGAAACGCAAGACCATACTTCCGAATCCTGTCCGTTGGAATGCCTTTCGCTTCCAGAGCCGCCGCATATTTCATGTCTTCAATCTGCTTCAATGCAGACTGTACCGTGTCTTCCAGCGTCCGCTCTCCCCCTTCCGGGTCATGTACCTTGAATTCCATAATAATCGCGTCTTTAAAGCGATTATTTGTTATCGCATCTTCCTCCTGGTCCTGCGGCTCCAGCATCACGTCGTACCTGCCGAAACCGCTCTCCTTGTTGGAATTGACCACATATTGCCCGCGCAGATCCACCAGCAGCCCCAGGACGAAGCCATGGTAGAACCGCTCCGGCTCATTCGCTTCGGATGGCCTGTTCCCGCTGTCAAAGAAGCTGAAAGTATCCAGGGCAACCCGGTTCATGTAAAGGTTCATCTCGCGGAGGTCGCCTTTCAGCAGGGCCTTCACGAACCCATTGTAGGCGGGGGTGTATTCCTTAAACCACTCGTCGACCATCCCTTCGAACATGGATTGGACTTCCCTGTTCGTCAGGGCCAGGTCATATTCCGGCCTTCCCCTTTCCATATCAAAGACGACCGAATCCACGCGCAGATAGCCGCTGGCAAGGAGCAGGCTCCAGACGGCGCTGCCCTTATAATCCAATTGATTGAAGACAATCTGCTCGTCCAATGCCGTATGATAGGCATCTCCCTTCAGAAGGCTCTCCATCACCATCTTCACCTCCGGGCCGCTCCCGCGGATCAGCTTCCCTGCCAGGCTGTTGGAGCTGGTGTTCGCCCAGTAGGCATCCAGCCTGCCCTTGTCCAGGAAGTTCAGGATGGACCAGGGATTGTAGATGCCCCGCTTGTCCCCAAAGGCAAAGCCATCATACCAGCTCTTCACGTCCTGCTTCTTCCCGCCCAGGCCATATTCGTCCAATGCGGCGAATACCTCTTCCTCTGTGAAGCCAAAGGAATCTGTATATTTATTGGACGTGGCAGTCACTACCTCCAGATTGTTCAGATCCGAGAACAGCGATTCCTTGCTGATTCGCGTAATCCCGGTCAGAATCGCCCTCTCCAGGTAAGGGTTCGTCTTGAACGCGGCATTGAACAATCCTTTCATGAAGTCCGACAGCTCCGTCCAATAGCCGTTCAGATAGGCCTCCTGCATAGGAGTATCATACTCGTCCAGCAGGATGATGACCTTCTTCCCATAGTAGCGCGACAGGTAATTGGATAGGGCATTCAGGGAATCGGTGGCCATATAGTCTTCCATATCCACCGATATCTCCTGCCATGTGCCCTTCTCGTCCTGGTTCAGACAGCCGCTGTCGGCCAGGAAGGCATATTTATTATACAGATTTTTGATAATCAGGCATATCTTCTTCCTCGCGTTGATGAAGTCCGTCTCCTTCACCTTGGCAAAGGACAGGCTGATGACGGGATAGGTCCCCTGCAGCTGCCTGTACTTATAATCCTCTTCCGTAGGCTTCTCCCCTCCAGGGGAACCGTCCTTGCCAGTCTTGGCCTGCCAGATAGAGAACCCTTCGAAAAGTTCCCCGCCGCCTGAATGTTCCACAGAGAAAAAATGCTCCACCATGCTCATGTTAAGGGTCTTGCCGAAACGTCTTGGCCGGGTAATCAGGGTGACTATGTCATTGTTCTCCCACCACTCCTTTATAAATTGAGTCTTGTCGATGTAGAAACAACCTGACCGAATCAACTGCCCGAAGTCCTGATGTCCGATACCTACCGTCCTTGCCATGGCGACACCCTCCTGGAAAATATTTGCCCTGTCTGCGCTGCCCTGCAGGGAGCTACCGCAGAACCTATAAGACTTGATTCTATGGTTCTATTCTAAGGGATTCTTTGGAAAAGTCAATGGAGAGTTCGCGTTACCAGCACTCGCAATCAAATGTGCCAGCGGCATCAACAGCCAGTACCTCTGAATTCCTTTCGAGGAACGAACCTGGTATCTGTCAAATGCCAGTTTGTCCTTAGACTGACGGAAGACGGCCACCTTTCCGTATATCTGTCCAGAATCTCCTGGGTGCCCAGAGAGGCATCCGTGCTGATAAAAGCCCGCAGGGCCCCTGGAGCATGGAACGCATCCTTTGGATAGCTGATCAGTACTGCTGCATCATCAATGCCATTGAAGCTTCCTTCATACCGATAGACATAATAGCTCTGATTGCCAATGGTCACGAGGCTGACATCGGCATCCGCCTTCCATATATGAATCGCAAGTTTGCTGACCTCCTGCACAATCTTCACTTCGAATCTGGACTTGTCGTACATGACGATGGTGTAATTAAGGACTAGGCCTTTCACACTCCATATCCGCCGCCTCGCCCTGTTCCCGGGCAAGGCAGCCAAATCATCACGTCAGTCCCTGCAAACGGCTTATGGCACCTGACGTAGATATCGCATAGTTCGCCTAACTGGCATGTAAGGCGAACTTTTTATCAAAAATTAAAACTAATTTTTGATTATCCTTTTATAAGTTCTTATATGCCGGTATAGCCTGTATTTTCAGGCTTTCCCGGCATTTCCCATGTGGAAGAAACTCACAAATACTTTTATATCCTCTCATGTTTTCGCTTTCAAAAGTAGTATAAGTAGTAGTAAAACCGCCTCGTACTACTAAGCCGCCAGCCGATCCATCTCTGCCTTTGCGGAATCGAATGTTGCATGAGCGTAATAGTTCAGCGTCATGGTGATGTTGGAGTGGCCCATAAGATACTGTAATGCTTTCGGGTTCATTCCCTTATTTGCCATATTCGTGCAGAACGTATGCCGTAAGGTGTGGGGCGTCATTACCTTGGGTAATGCTTCTTCATGGGTCTTGTTGTATTTCTTGGCAAGTCCCTTAAACATGCTGTCATAATTGACTGCAACTTTCGGCAGGCCGTCCCGATTCAAAAACAGGAAATTGCCGTACCCATCAATGATAATGGGTTTTGCACCTTTGCGGTTCTGCAACACTCGCTTGAACGCCTGATACACTTTGTCGCTCATGGGAATCTGTCTGACGCCGCTTTCCGTCTTGGGGACTTCAACATAGTAGCCAATCTTTGAGCTTTTCAAAAGCTGGTGGTCTACGTTGATGATCCGGTTATTAAAGTCAATGTCGGTATCAGTCAATCCGCATAATTCAGAAATACGAAGCCCTGTCCCCAATAGGATAATGAGTTCATCATAATACTTCTGATAAACCTTGTCACCTTGGGCAAAGGACAGGAAACTTTCTTCCTGTGCTGGTGTGAGAGGCACCTTTGGTTCCGTATTGTCTTTCAGGACGGTATTCAGCTTGAAGTCAAAAGGATTTTTCCTGATACAATCGTCCTGTATGGCGGTATAAAACGCCGCTTTCAAGGAGCGCTTGTCGTTGCTGATGGTCTTAAAGGAATAGCCTTTCTCTTTCATTCTAAGCGCCCATTCTTTCGCGTCTGACAGCTTCACACTCTCAATGCTGCAAGAACCGAGCTTATCCTGTTCGAGAATCTTCATCAACCGCGCACGTCCATTTTCGGTGTTGTGCCTGACGTTTCCCCTCTGCCTGATCTGCTTTGCATAAAGCTGGCAGACGGTCATTTTCTTTCCTATGGGGTCGATCCCGTCGTTAAGGTCTTTCAGTAAAATTGCTTCCTTTTCCCTCAACGATATATCGTCGCGTTTTCCTGCCGGAATCTTGTCCGTAGGCGTCAATTTCCACGAATAAAGGAACTTCGGTTTACCAAAGGTATCTGTATATTTGTAAGCATATCTTCCGTCTTTTCTCCGGCTCTCTCCGGACTGCAATAATCTATTTTTGCTGTCCCGTCTTTTCTCTGACATAGTGCGTCATGCTCCTTTCCCTGTCGGAAAGAGCCTTGATATGCCTACACCTATTATAGCATATTCAAGGACAAATTACATCATATTACGTCCAAAGTATCAATTATTTTTTCAAACTGTTTCCGCTTGATCTGAATCCGATTACCGTTGAAAATCACCCAGCCGGACTTGGTGTTTTCCTCCGCCAGCTTACGCAATTTGTTCTCCCCGATACGGAAATATTTAGACGCTTCCTCAATGGTAAGCGTGTATTTTTCCCAGATAGGCACATCAGTTGTTTCCATCATGTTGCCCCCTTTCACGAAGTAGAAAAATGGTTTCCAGTTACAAAAGGGGCATAATAACGGACGGCTGCTGGCACAGCTCCACGGGAATCTCACCCCCGCATGGTTCTCATGCGGCCCTGCTCGTTGCCTGCGACGCTTTTAACGCTCGGACTGCGACGACAAGGGAGTATCATTGTCCCGCCTGCATGTTATCGCCCGCAAGCTGCCACGCTTGCATTACGGCATGGTGTTGGTCGCTCCGCTTTCTCCGTAGGGGAAAGTATCATGGCGCACCCGCCGCCCGGCTCGGTACAGACGGAATGTGTCCGTTTGCCCTATGCTGCGCCGCCGTTGTCTTGCGTCGCTTTCTTTATCAAAGTGCAGCCCTGCGGCCTCCGGGGATCAGGGAAACGTGGAAAGGGTAAGGCCGTTTCCTCTGGCCGGGGGCCGTGTCATCAGGTAGTGATGACGATGGAATGAATGAGCTTAATTTGCAGACGGTGTTTCATAAACTCGTCCACGCGGACATGAGGCTGGCCGTATTCGTCGTAGAGCTTGCGGGTACACAGTTTGTTTATGTAGCCATCGTAGTACCGCAGCACGCGATCCACGGCGTCAGCTTCCCCAGCGCGGGCCGCTTCAATCACCGAATAAGGCAAAAGCTCCCTGCCTTTGTAATTGGGCTGCTTCATACGGTTCAACCTCCCTCCGGCATGATTGCCAATAGTTTTGTCCGAAGCTCTTTCAGCGTTTTCGCCCTGCGCCGTTGGACGGCGCTGCGGCTCATTCCCATAAGGTCGGCTATTTCCTGATCGGTCATATCCAGAACGCAGCGCAGGATCAAGATACTTTGCGCGTCTTTGGACAGACTGGAAAATGCGTCGGCCACAAGCTCATTGTCGATCAATAAGTCGTACCCATGAGAGCTAAAAATATAGCTGTCACTGGGGTAATGATCTTCCGTGCAGAGCTTGTCCATTTCTGCCTGCGGTAGAGCGTCGAACGACGTTTCACGGTCGCGGCGGCGCTGCATTTCCCGCAGGTAGTCAAGGGCCTCATGGTACAGCACCAGCTTACAGTAGCGGTCAAACTGGCACCGTTCGCCATAGTCACGGGGGATAGCTTCCATCTTCTCACCCCCTTTCTATGGGGGTATAGGTGGTTCTCTCCCTTTCCGCCAACAAAGCGAACGGTTTTCCGCCGCCTGCCCGCTAATCGCCTCCTATTTGAAAATTTCTCAAAATATTTATTAAGCGGTGAAGCAGACCGCAGAAAACGACAAAAAACGCCCGGCTGGTGGCAGACCAGCCGGGCGAAGAAAGAAGCGAAACGATATGAAATTACACGATATAGTTCATACTCATATGCGAGCTTATCCCGTGGCGGGGTAAGGCTTTTTTTAAGTGGTTATTGAGTGAATTAGGGCGAAGATAAATAAGCATGGCGGCGCCCTCTCATAAGCCGCCTACTATTGCCTGCTATGAATCGAAAAGCGCAGACAGAAAAAAATGACGGCTCCGATTTCTCAAAGCCGCCGTATATGATAAAAAGCACAGGGAAGTGGCTGCTATACGACGGCTTTTTTCTCTTGCCGTCGTGCGGCAGTCGTTTATTTATTTTGTTTCATTTTTGCAACACTAATCATTTTTACTTTCACCGGAAAAAGTTGAAGTAATCGGTTTTTTAGTCCCGGAATGATAATTTCTTTATTCTTTTGTAGGCCGCGAAAAGCAATTTGAGCAACTTTTTCCGCTGACATAGCAGTGTGCGGAGTAATAGTCCCCTCTCTATTAAAGAAATTCGTTTTGGTAGCTCCGGGGCATAAAGTGGAAATTACAACACCCTTGGATTTTGCTTCATATCGGATAGCCCTTGTATAGTTCAAAACAAATGCTTTGCTTGCAAAGTATGTTGAAGTATATGGGCCGGGCTGAAAGGCACCTGTTGAAGCAACATTAAGGATTTTACCTGTCCTTTGTTTATACATATCCAGTAGAAATAACTTGCACAACAAAACAAGGTTCGTTACATTTACAGTTATCATCTGTTCATCTTGTCGAAGATCAATTTCGTCTGTTGCTCCCACTAAACCAAATCCTGCATTGTTAATCAATACAGCAATAGAAATTTTTTCCTTTCTTATCTGGTGATATAATTGTTCCGCTGCATCGATTTTGGTCAAGTCTTGTTCAAAGATATAAATTGGAATGGAATAGCTGGTTTCTAAAGAATTTTTTACATTATCTAAATGGTTTTGGTTAGAAGATACTAAAACAAGCCCATAACCATTCTGTGCAAACAATTTTGCCAGTTCAAATCCGATACCACTTGTTGCGCCGGTGATTAATGCAAATTTCAAGCTGAACACCTCCTTTTGAGAATGATTATACTTCTCCAAAAAGCGGCTGTAATTCACCTATGTTAATTCATATCTGGTTTTTCAACTTTTTTCTAATTCTGCTCATAGAAGCAGCCTTAATACCAATATAGGACGCTATATATTTTAGCTGTAACCGCCTCTGCAAGTTTGGATATTCCCTGCAAAAAAATATATAGCGCTCTTCGGCAGTAAGCAGTAAAAGTTTTCTTGTTCTATCCTCCAACTTTCCGATTTCGTTTAAGTACATACTATGAATGAGTTGATTTACGCGTTGATCTATTGACATGATTTTCTGTATTAGAAAATAGGGAAGTTTAATACATTTACATTCTTCCAAACAATCCACAAAAAAAGTCGAAGTGTCTTTGGTACGATAACATTCCGAACCAAAAAAACCATTTTCATAAACAAAACATTTTGTAACCTCATTTGCATCATCATCAATATAATAGCCTCTGACAAGTCCGTAGATAATAAAATAGAAACAATTTATCATTTCGCCCATTTCAATCGGCATAGTACCTTTTTCAAATATTATAATTGAGGCACCTGTATCAATAATATTTTCAACGCTGTTATCAAAATCAATTTTTAGGCATTTTTTAATATATTCACTTGGACTAATAACCATTATATACCTCCTGTTTATGGATACTACTCTCCTACAAGCACGCCCTGTACCGGCCCTAAGAGCAGGCCGGAAAGCAAGCATATCACATTTCCCATATGTAGGCGCATGTTATCTATGACCGTAGGGATTGGTATTTGCAGAAACGCGGAAGCCACATAGACTGCCGCAGCCATAACGCCAACCATAGCAAAAAATTGCGGTAAAGTTCGTCATGGCCTGCCCCAAATTCAGAGCGGGCATTTCCGCAAAGGAATCCACCTTGGAGGCAGCAGCATACGCAGCCATACAGTCGGTTCCAAAACCATTGATTAGAATTTTTATCTGTCATCATGCGGCAGCTATTACACAGAATGATTTATCTTATCTTTCCACTTGCCGGACAATAGCCGACAGGATAGGCTAATGGTACTCACAACAAAGCTCAACGGCCTGCACAGCAGAACACCGACAAAACCAAAGTAATGCGCCAGCACAAAAGCCGAGAACGTGCGGAAACAGAGTTCCAGCAGCGTATTGAACAGTGGATAGGCAATCTCACCGGCTCCACGCAGGAAGTTTGTCAACAGATAGAGGCTTACGCACAGGGGGAACGTCACGGAAATAATACGCAGATATTGAACCCCTATCGGTATGACTGCCATTTCCTTTCCCACCACCAGAACCATGAGCAGCGGCGAAGCAAACCACAGGATTGCCATAGCAAGTGTGGTAAACACCGCCGCGATCTTGAAGCTGTCTTTTAGGCCCTGTCGGGTGCGGTCATATTCCCCGGCCCCTACATTCTGTCCGATATAGACACTTAACGCCACGCCTAAATTGACGGCGGGGATTGTTAAGATACTTTCAATTTTATAGGCCGATGTATAGGCCGATATTTCATTTACACCAAAGGTATTGATAATGCCCTGTATGAAAAACATGCTGATGGCGGAAGCCCCGTTCTGGACAATCCCCGTGATACTAAGCTGCAAGATCGGGACAATCAGCCCGGCACTTGGGGCTGTCCTTATTACCGGGTGTTCCTGCCGGTATAAGTGCAGGCCAACCAATACAGCCGCCAGAGCTTGTGAAAGAACCGTGGCGGACGCAGCCCCGGCAATCCCCCAGCCAAAACAGGCCACAAATAAGTAGTCCAACAGAATATTGAGGACACAGGACAGGCAGATACACCTAATCGGTGTTCGGGAATCCCCTTTTGCCTTAATCAGCGCAGAATAAAAGTTGTAGATTGCCAAAAACGGAATCCCAGCCGCTACAATCCGAAGATAAAGGGCCGCAGGGCTTGTGATTTCCTCCGGTATCTGCATAGCCTTAAAAATCCACCCGGCAAGAGCAAAGAACAGCACAGCCAGCCCGAAGCCCACGGCTACTATCAACGTCTGCACGGAACCATAACATTTACAAATCTGTCCTTTATCCTTGGAGCCGTATAGCTGCGCCACAAGGATAGATATGCCGGAAGCAATCCCTAAAACAATGCTGTTGATGATAAGCGTCGGCACATAGGAGTTACCCACAGCCGCCAGCGCATATTTACCCAGCACATGCCCCACAATGGCCGTGTCGAAGATGTTATAAAGGTTTTGTATCACGCTCCCCGCCAGCAGCGGCAGGGAGAATTTTAACAATGTGTTCAGGGGCTTCCCCGAAGTCATATCCAGTTCCATAGGCTTACTGCAAATATCTTCTTACGGCAGGCCGCAGGGCGATCCCCAGCGGAACAGCCACGATAATAGATACAACGGCGTTGACGCTGGACACAACGGCTTTCTGTGACAGGGTAATCATAACGACCTCCAACGGCAGGCCCAAAACGAAGCGGTGTTCGATGTAGCTCTTTGAAAGATAAAGAAGCACATAGGCAAATGCGCCCAATGCCGAACCGATAATATACCGCTTGTGTGAGCTTATCCCGGAATTTTTGTGAAATGCGAACATGCCGCAAATCCACGCCATAAGAAACTTAAAAACAAAGGTGAACGGCGCGGACGTGATGTAGGCCGGATTCGTCAGGTCAAAGAACATGGAGCCGATCCCCGCCGCAAGCCCACCCTGTACCGGCCCTAAGAGCAGGCCGGAAAGCAGGCACATAACATTTCCCATGTGCAGGCGGGTGTTGTCTATGGCCGTGGGGATTGGTATTTGCAGAAACGCGGAAGCCACATAGACCGCCGCAGCCATAACGCCAACCATAGCAATTTGTTTCAGTGTGATTTTCTTTTCCATCTTGGAACCTCCTTGTGTGTAAAATTTATGCCTCCTTTAGAGCTGCCTGTTTCCTTGCAATATGCCGGAAATACAGGAAGCGGATCAGCAGACCACCCAGCCAGCCCACGGGTGCGGCAATCCAGATACCGCGATAAGCCAATTCGGTTCCAGACAGCAGGATTGCCGTGGGAACCTGTAAAAGACAGAGGGAACCGATTGACGCAATCATGGGAACCAGTGCTTTCCCATATCCCAGCAGCAGACCGTTCAAAATCTGCATAGCTGCAAAAATCAGATAGAATACCGATACCGTCCGCAGGTAGCCGTTCCCGATCTGGACAACGCCGGGATCACGGTTGAACAGGGAAATAAAGAGGGACGGGAACAGGCATATGACAATGGATATGAGGATTGAGATACCCACCCCCATAGCCAGCGCCGATTTGCCGCCCCTGATTACCCGGTCAATTTTCCCGGCCCCGTAGTTCTGCGCGGTAAAGTTCGTCATGGCCTGCCCCAAATTCAGGGCGGGCATTTCCGCAAAGGAATCCACCTTGGAGGCCGCAGCATACGCAGCCATACAATCGGTTCCAAAGCCATTGATTAGAAACTGTATGGACATAAAACCAACGCTTACAAATACCTGTTGCAGCATGGCGGGCGTTCCGATCACCAGACTTTTCTTCAACTCGTGGCGGTCAAGCTGTAAATCCCAAAGTCGGATAAACAGGTCGGGGTAACGCCGCCGCATGTAAAGCATACAGGTAATGAATGAAAAAGCCTGCGCGGTCACGGTCGCAACCGCAGCCCCGGCCACACCCCATTTCAGGGCGGTAATGAAGAAAATATCCAGCACGATATTGATAAGCGTTGCCGCAATCAGAATATAAGTCGGTGTCTTGGAATCCCCGACGCCTCTAAGGATATTCGTCAGGGAATTGTATGCGAATGTGGGGATCACACCGATAAATATAATCTTCAAGTAAGTATCTGCTATCGTCAGCAGATTTTCAGGCACCCGGAACAGCACTAAAATCTGATAGGAAAAGCAGGCACCGGCTGCCGCTATGACAAGGGAAAGAACCGCTGAAAACAGAAAGCCGGTATCAACCACCTTTTTCACCTGCCGCATATCTCTGGCTCCAAAGTAACGGGAGGTCAGGACGCTTGCGCCCAGAGAAATCCCCGTGGACAGCGCAATCAGCAGGAAATTGATCTGATAGCTGAATCCCACCGCCGCAAGGCTTTCTTTCCCCAAAAAGTTTCCGACAATCACGCTGTCGGCCACGTTATAAAGCTGCTGAAATAAGTTTCCTACCAGAATCGGCAGGGAAAAGTAAAAGATCGTTTTCAGCTCGCTTCCCTGTGTTAAATCTTTCATTGACATTCTCCTGTGTTTCCGTGCAAGTCACCATGTTGTTGTAATATCTCTTTTAGCTTTATCAGCAGACAGTCCATTTCCTGATCCGTTCCCACCGCAATACGGAGGTAATCGGAAATGCGCTCCGGCTTGGAAAAATGGCGCACATAAATCCCAGCGGCCCGCAGGCTTTCGTAAATCACACCGGCCTTTACAGACGGGTGCGTAACGAACAGAAAATTGCTTTTGGAATCCTGAAAGGAAAAGCCTAACTGCTTCAATTCCCGCTTTATACGCTCTCTGGTTGCGATAATCAGGGCGTTTGTTCGCTCAAAGTATTCCCTGTCCCGGACTGCCGCCGCGCCCAGTGTTTGCGTCAGGCGGTTCATGGTATAAGAGTTAAAGGAGTTCCTGACATCGTTTAAGTAGCTGATAAGCTGCGGGCTTCCAAACGCATAGCCGACACGCAGGCCGGCAAGGGCGCGGGATTTTGAAACGGTCTGGATAATCAGCAGGTTATCGTATTTATCCAGCAGCGGGAACGCGGATATGCCGCCGAAATCAATATAAGCCTCGTCCACGATCACCACCACGTCCTGATTGTGGCTGATAATATCCTCTATCTCCGGTAAGCCCATCAATATCCCTGTGGGGGCGTTGGGGTTAGGAAAGACTACGCCTCCGTTCTCCCGGAAATAATCACTTTTCCTGATCTGAAATTCACCGTCTAAGGGAATCTGCTCAAACGGTATCTGAAACAGCCGCGCCCACACGTCATAAAAGGAATAGGTAATATCCGGGAACAGCACAGGTTTCCCGGAATTAAAAAAGGTCAGAAATGATACGGCCAGCACATCGTCAGAGCCGACACCTACAAATATCCGGCTACGGTCAATCTGGTAGAAATCCGCAAGGGCCTCCACCAGAATATTAGAATCCGGGTCGGGATATAGCCGGAGTTCCCCTGTCTGGAATTGTTCCAGTGTTTCGGCCACACGGGGAGAGGGCGGGTAGGGATTCTCATTCGTATTCAGTTTGATGATGTCCGCCTGTTTGGGCTGTTCGCCCGGTATGTAGGGAAGCACTTGGCGGATATTCTTTTCCCACGTTTTCATAAGCAGCCCCTTTCTAAGTCCGGTACCGGGACAGGAACCGGAAAATCCGGTTGACGGCTTCTTTCAGGTTTTGCAGGGAAGCCGCATAGGAAATCCGTACAAAGCCCTCCCCACACTCACCAAAGGAATCGCCGGGGACAACCGCCACCTTTTCCTCTTTCAGCAGCTTCAACGCAAATTCGCCGCTGGATAAACCAAACTCCCGGATATTGGGGAACATATAAAATGCTCCCTGCGGTTCAAAACAGGGCAGGCCCAGCCTTTGCAGCTCATGGTAGAGGAATTTTCTTCTCTGGTCGTAGGATTCACGCATGGCTTCTATATCCCCGTCCCCCTGTTCCATCGCTTCGATGGCCGCATACTGGCTGATGGTAGGTGCACACATTACCGCAAACTGATGGATTTTTACCATCTGTTCGATAATCTCATGGTTTCCCAGCGCGTACCCCAGCCGCCAGCCGGTCATGGCAAAGCTCTTGGAAAAACCGTTGATAATTATGGTTCGTTGTTCCATGCCGGGCAATCCGGCGATACTACAATGCTTCACGCCATAGGTAAGCTCCCCGTATATTTCATCGGATATAACAATCAAATCGTGTTTCTGAATGACAGGTAACAGGGCTTCCAAATCCTCCTTTTCCATCACGGCTCCGGTCGGATTGTTGGGGTATGACAGGATCAGCACCTTGCTTTTGGGTGTAACCGCCGCCTCCAACTGCTCCGGCTTCAGACGGAACCGGTTTTCCTCTGTCAAGCGGATTGGGACGGGAACGCCGTCAGCCAGCTTAATACAGGGGTAATAGGAAACAAAGCCCGGTTCCAGATAGATCACTTCGTCCCCTGCATTAAGCAGCGCCCGCAGCGCAAGGTCAATGGCCTCGCTGCCGCCAACCGTGACAATGATCTGGTTTTCAGGATTGTAAGTAAGCCCGGTTTTCCGTTTGGTGTAGCTGCTGATTGCAGCCCGAAGTTCTTGCAGCCCCGCATTGGACGTATAAAAGGTTTTGCCGGACTGCAACGCCTGTATGCCTGCCTCCCGGATATGCCACGGGGTATCAAAATCCGGTTCCCCGACGCCGAGGGAAATCACGTCGGGAATTTCGTTCGCCATATCAAAAAAGGCCCGTATGCCGGAAGATTTTAGGTTCAATACTTTTTGTGACAGCTTTTCCCTCATGGCGTCACCACCATTCTTTCGTCCGCCTGCTTTGCCTCAAAGCTCACGCCCAGCTCCTTATATTTTGTCAGCGTGAAATGGGTAGTGGTACTCTGGACTTCCTCAATGGAGGCCAGCTTTCCCGACACGAAAAGGGATATTTCTTTCAGTGTTTTCCCCTTTACCATGACAAGAAAATCGTAAGCCCCGGACATTAAGTACAGCGTCACTACCTGCGGATAGGCATTGATTTTCTCTGCCAGCTTTTGATAGCCCTCGCCGCCCTGCGGCGTAACACGCAGCTCTACCAAAGCGGTCACATCATCATCATTGACTTTGTTCCAGTCAATCAATGTATGGTAGCCACAGATCACATGCGCTTTTTCCAGACCGGCTATTTCCCTTTGGACTTCTTCTTCCGAAATCCCCAGCATAATTGCAATTTCATGTTCTGTCAGTTTACTATTGTTCTCCAACATGTGAAGAAGCTGCTCCCTGATTACTTGTTCCATGTTCTTACCTCCTTGCGCTGCATATAATCATAACAATTATAACAGTAGCATTGACTTTGTACGGTTTCAACAGTAGAATTGTATGCAAGACAATGTTTTTAAGGAGGTGCGCTATGCCTGTAAACTCGTTTGAAGATTATCCGCTTACATGGAAGCCGAGCAAGGCCCTGTTAAAATTCCCGATGTATATATCCCTTTCAGAGCTTTTGGAACAGGACATTTTAAGCGGGAGGCTTCCGCCCAAAACAAAGCTGCCGCCGCAGCGGGAATTAGCGGACTTTCTGGACGTGAATTTAAGTACCATCACCCGCGCCTTTAAGCTGTGCGAAACAAAAGGCTTAATCTATGCGGCGGTGGGAAGCGGGACGTATGTTTCCCCCAATGCGGCCCTGCCGAATCCAGACACGCAGGAGGAAGCGGAGTACATAGACCTTGGCCCCATCAAGCCCTACTATCAGTTCAATTCCATTGTGGCCGATACCGCACGGGCAATCCTGCAAGGCCCGAAGTCGGAAAAGCTATTTGAGTTCAGCTTTACCTTGGGGACAGCCCACCATAAACAGGTCGCGCAGAAATGGCTTGCCGAGTTCCAGATCAACGCCGCTATGGAGGATATTATTTTAACGTCCGGTACACAAAACGCGCTGGCGATTGCGCTTCTTTCCCTGTTTCGGGCCGGAGATAAGATTGCCACTGATACCTATACTTATTCCAATTTCATCACTCTTGCAAAGCAGCTTAATATCCAGTTGATACCGATAGAGGCCGACGGACAGGGTATGCTGCCGGACGCGCTGGAAAAGCAGAGGAAGCTGCATGAAATAAAGGGGATTTATTTAATGCCCTCCTGCACAAATCCCACGGGGATCACCATGCCGTCAGAGCGCCGGAAAGCAATCAGCCAGATTATCAGCAGTCAGGACATGGTTCTGATTGAAGATGATACCTACGGCTTTATCGCGGACGATAAAATCCCGCCGATGGCAACCATGATCCCCGCGCACACCATTTACCTGCACGGAATTTCAAAATCCCTGTCTGCCGGGCTGCGGATCGCTTATCTGGTGTTTCCGCACCGCTTCCAGAAAACCTTTTTGAATACGGCCAATAACATTAACCTGAAAATCCCGCTGCTCAACGCGGAGATTGCAAGTGAGCTGATTGCAGGCGGGGCCGCGCGGGAGATCATCGACAAGAAGTGTATGCTGTCAGAGGAACGGGGCCGCCTGTATACCAGATACTTTCCAGAACAGCCGCCAACGAATCCGTACAGCTTCTTTAGGTGGCTTCCGCTCCCCGCAGGCTGCAACGGCTACAACTTTGAAGTGCAGGCAAAAAATCACGGCGTAAAGGTATTGTGTTCAGACCGTTTTGCGGTGGGGAATACCGCCCAATTCGCCGCGATCCGGCTGGCTACCTGCTCCCCCCGGACAATGGCCGATCTGGAAAACGGTTTGCAGATTATTCAAACGCTTATAAAGGAAAATCAGACGGTGATCCAGCGGGAGGAATTTATCATTTGAGTTGACACGACAACAGGAATTATAAACTGTAATAAAAGTGCATATTACGTCATTCCCCGCGCATAGTATGAACTATACAATGTAAAGGGGTGAAATGATATGGCGAAAGGAACAGAATATCCCGGTTTTGAAACGCTTGGAGCGGACATCAAAGAAGCGCGGAAAGCATTGGGATTGTCCCGCAGGGCATTGGCTGAACAAGTCAGTATTGATCCCCGGTATCTTGCAAATATAGAAAACAGCGGCGATCTTCCCAGCGTCCCGGTACTTTATGAGCTGGCGAGGATATGCAAGCTCCCCATAGAACGCTACTTCCACCCGGAAGCAGAGCCAGAGGGCAGCGAACAGCGCCAGAGGGTCGGCCACAAATTAAAGCTGTGTCCCGAACCGTATTTGCCGATTATCGAGGGAGCCATTGACGGAGCTATCAAAATCAAAGAGTAGAGGACGTGAAAAGCGTTCTCTATTTTTTGTGCTTTTATCGCTTCCAGCCCGCATTTGGCGGGCATTTTTTTGTGGCGGAAACGCCTTATAGACGTAGAAACGGTAACGTAGCAAGCATAGGGAGTGTAGCCACACTCCCGGTAAACGGCCCCGTCCGTTTCTGCTTGTTGGGGAAATCCCCACACCCCTGTGAAAGAAAGGACGGTGAAACATCGTGGCAAACCGGAAACGGCCTATTGTGCTGCGCGTCCCAGTGACAACAGAAGAACGGGAATTGATTGAAAAGAAGATGGCACAGCTCCACACGAAAAACTTTTCGGCCTACGCCCGGAAAATGCTGATTGACGGTTACATCATCAACGTAGACCACAGTGACATTCGGACACAGACCGCAGAGCTGCAAAAGATTGGCGTCAACGTCAACCAGATTGCGAAGCGGATCAACTCCACGGGTACGGTATACGCGCAGGACGTGGAGGACATAAAGGGGGCGCTGGCGGAAATATGGCAATTACAAAGATATGGCCTATTAAAAGCACGTTGAAAAAGGCCCTCGACTACATTGAGAACCCGGACAAGACGGACGACAAGCTGCTGGTGTCCTCTTTCGCCTGTGCTTACGAAACAGCGGATATTGAATTTGAAATGCTGCTGTCACAGGCCATTCAGAAAGGCAACAATCTGGCCCACCATCTTGTGCAGGCATTTGAGCCGGGGGAAACCACGCCGGAACAGGCCCATGAGATTGGGCGGCAGCTTGCCGATGAAGTGCTGCAAGGGAAATACCCCTATGTCCTGACAACGCATATTGACAAGGGACATATTCACAATCACATTGTTTTCTGCGCTGTGGATATGGTGAACCAGCGGAAATATATTTCCAACAAACAGAGCTATGCCTTTATCCGGCGAACCAATGACAGGCTGTGCAAGGAAAACGGCTTGTCCGTTGTGAAGCCGGGCCGGGATAAGGGCAAGACTTACGCCGAGTGGGACGCCCAGCGCAAAGGAACGAGCTGGAAAGCGAAGTTGAAAGCTGTCATGGATTCCGTCATTCCGCTGTCCTCTGATTTTGACGACTTCCTGCGGCGCATGGAGGCGCAGGGCTATGAGATTAAGCGCGGAAAATATATCTCATTCCGGGCGCAGGGACAGGAACGGTTTACCCGCTGCAAAACCTTGGGGGAAGCCTACACCGAGGATGCCATAACCGAGCGGATCAAAGGCAGGCCCGTACTTCATAAGCCGAAGCAGGCGCAGGGCATTTCTCTCCTGATTGACATTCAGAACAGTATTAAGGCCCAGCAGTCGGCAGGCTATGAACGGTGGGCGAAGCTCCACAATCTCAAACAGGCCGCTAAGACATTGAACTTTATCACGGAACACAAGATTGATACTTACGCCGATCTGGAAAGCAGGGTTTCCGAGATTGCCGCCGCGAATGAAAAAGCTGCCGCCGCACTGAAAACCGTGGAACAACGCCTTGCGGATATGGCGGTGTTGATTAAGAACGTCACCACCTACAAACAGACGCGGCCTATTGCAGCGCAGTACCGCAGGGCAAAGGATAAGGACAGTTTCCGTCAGGAACACGAAAGCAGCCTGATTTTGTATGAAGCGGCGGCGCAGGCCTTAAAGGAAACCGGTGTGACGAAGCTCCCCAATCTGGCGGCGCTCAAAACCGAATACACACGGTTGTCCGGGGAAAAGGAACGGCTATATGAGAAGTACGGCGAAGTGAAAAAGGAGCTGAAAGAATACGGGATCATCAAGCAGAATGTGGACGGCATTTTGCGGGTGACGCCAGAAAAGGAAAGGACGCAAGAACTATGAGTATTCCGAAAATGAATTACCCGCAGTACCGCAAGGCCCGAAAGCTGGTGCGGAAGTGGCCTAACTGTTCCTTTGCCTGCTCCACCTTGTTCTGTATGGCCGCGACGCCCTTTTTGAGCGCCGCCCGGATTCCCTTATCCTGAATCCGGTCAAGCTGCCCCTGCACGGTTTTCAGCTCGGACAGCACCGCCGCATACTGTTTTTCCATCTGGTTTAATTGAGCCACAAGGGAGGAAAAGTCGGCGGCTTCCTGTTTCTGGCCGTTTTCGTTCAGCGCCCGGAAAAACTCTTTCAAATGTTCCTGTTCCCCGATGGGGACGGTAAGCGTTTCGTTCATCAATCAGCCTCCTTTCGCTTATGCGCCGGTGACTTCCTCTAACCGGGTCGTCATGATCTGGTAGAGCTGTGTGTTTTTCGGGATTGGGTTGGTAAAGGGCAGGATCACGTTCTCATAAATCAAAAGCCCCTCGCCCGGTTCGGAATTGCTGATGTACGCCTGTTGCTGCGGGGAGAGGTTCAGCCGGTCGGCAAGGATTTTCCGGTCGCCGCTGGCCTGATTCAAGAGGCAGATAAAATCACTGTTCTCAAGGATATTTTCAATCTCCGGGGAAGATAAAAGGTCTTTGACGTTCTGCGTCGCACCTGTGGGTATCTGGTTGTGATTAACGGACGGCTTTTTATCCGTCCCTCCGGGGCTTTCGCCCATTTTCAGCGGCGTGTCCATTCACGCCCGGCATAGCATATCTTTTTATCCGGCGGCTCTGCGCCGCTGGCCGGACTGATAGCGGGAACTCTTGGGGCCGTTATATTCCCGTCTGTCGCAGGCCGGGGTTCAGGCCCTATGCGTTGCATGTGTCCTGCCTGTTAAAACAGGACTTCCATTCGGGTTGGGACTGCAAAACCTTTCCCGTTTTCTTTCCCGCTGGTTCTCCTGACCGTCTGAATCCGGCTCCGGTCAGGACGGCAACCGCTGTACTCCTTTGCAGGCTTTTAAGCACAGCGTTGTTTACCTCCCCATTTTCTAAAACGCTTCCAAATCTCACAGCTAAAAGCCGCCGTCTGTTCTTCCTTTAGGAGCAGGTGAAATTCGTCGCAGAAATACCACGTCGCCCGCCCCTGGCTGTGGTTGGCCGTCACGCGCCCCCCATATCTGGTCTTGGACAATGAGCATACCCAGCTTTTTAAGCTGCTTCCCCAGCGATTTAATATCAAAAGCCACAATCCGGTTGGTGATGTCAATGTTCGTCCGGTGGTTGAATAAGTTTAGGGAACCGGACACATATAAGTCAAGGGCCTGCGCCACCCGGTCGGCCTCCGGGATATGCTGCGCTAAGAGCGCCGCGTGGAGGTCGGACAGGATCGGCATGTTTTCCGGGCGGGGGTCTGCCAGATAGGGCCGGTAAATCACCTGTACGGCCCGGTCGATTACCGTCTTTTCAATGGGTTCCAGCCCGTTCTTGCCGCCCATCACCAGCTCACAGAACGACAGCACAAAGTCGCTCTTTAGAAAAAGGACAGCCGTTTTCCGGTTGTCCCTGTTAAATCCGCACCCGCAGGCCGGAAAGATTGTCAGCCCTGATTCCGACAAGATACCAGCTTTCCGCCATTTCAATGCGGGTAGGCTTCCACCTGCCGCCTACCAGTACGTCAAAGCATCCCGCCATAATAGGAGGAAAGCTCCGTGGACTGCTCTCCGCCCTGTATACTCGTCCAGCTATTCCTTCCCTGCACAAAGTCATCCGCCGTCTGGCTCTCATTCTCTTTGATCTCAAAACGGGTAATATTTGCCGCCAGCCAGTGTATCCATGCGAATCCCCCTGTCACCGGGTATGCGTCCTTGTCCTCCAAAACAATGGCAATCGACACCGTTTCCTGCGGCGCATCTTCCACCTTAAAGGGTAAAG